>ERZ779843.2696-NODE-2696-length-16532-cov-2.647023_pt1 | contig 16532 bp, 17 predicted proteins | sample MGYA00511560_ERZ779843 | MGnify/ENA primary metagenome ERZ779843 (study PRJEB29588, sample SAMEA2158062) | human gut metagenome | biome: human gut; feature: human-associated habitat; material: faeces | place: Denmark | collected 2008/2010 ... | reverse complement strand
TCATCCATTAAAAGCCGCAGGAGCGATAGCAATGATAGTAAAAAACGCCTTTTGCCCCACAGCCTGCATAACAGGCTCGGCGGCAGGGACGATAATATTTTCCATGGTGGAGGGGTTAAAGCGTGGAGCGTTTTCAAACGAAGCAGGCTTAGGCTCGACGGTGGCGGTGCACAGCTCATGCAGGATAAAGTCGCCTGAATTGCAGGGAACATGGGCAATGGCTGAGGTTTTTATAGATACCTTTGTCATATGCACGCTGACGGCTGTGGTGATAATAATAAGCGGCACTGACCTCACGGGGGAGGATATGGCAGTGCGGGCTTACAATGCTGCTCTTGGTGGAGCGGGGAAGTATTTCATGTCAGGTTCGCTGATACTTTTTGCATTAGCGACAGTGGCAGGGTGGTTCTTCATTGGAGAGAGGGCTTGGAGATACCTTTTCCCTCGAAGTGATATAATATATAAAATTATGGCTATAGCTTGTGGGTGCATTGGAACGATGTGGAGCATGGAGCTTGTGTGGGGAGTGTCGGATATTTTCAATGGACTTATGGCAGTGCCGAATGTTATCGGGGTATTGGTGTTGTGGAGAAAAGAGGTAGAAATGAAGAATGAGGAATGAGGAATGAGGAATTGGCAAAGCTGACCAGAGTGGGATATCCAACATCGAGCGGAGCGAGAGGTAAAACGCAGGCTCAAGCCCGGCGTTAGAGGGCTTGCAGGGTCAAGGGACAGAGTCCCTTGCGGAGTTTGAGGCAGAGCCTCATTCGGCGTAAGCCGACTAGGTGCAGATTTAATGAGAAAAAAAGCACATGAAAGTCCGATATTAAACAAAGGTGATATCGGAGCAAAAATCTGCACCGTTTTCCCTATCCCTTAGCAAATGTAAATCCGCAAAGAGCGAAGCGATTTTGCGGCGGAAGAACTTGCCCGAATAAGATGTAGGAGCTTGTTTGATGAATAATAAGATGTGCGTGCTGTGGAAAATGCGGGCGAACTCTGTTCGCCCCCACATTATGCCCTTATATCTCTCCGCTTGCGTGTCTTGTCACATGACAGCCTACGTTCACTGACACCGGCAGACCTGCGATATGGGTCGGTGCTTCTTCTATATTTACTGCAAGGCAGGTCTGTGTGCCGCCAAAGCCTTGCGGTCCTATGCCAAGGAGGTTTATCTTCTCCAGCATTTTCGCTTCAAGCTTTGCATAACGTTCCTTTGGATTTCTCTTTGATACGCTTCTGCACAGTGCTTTCTTTGCAAGGTATGCGCACTTCTCAAAGTCGCCGCCTATGCCTACGCCTATGACTATTGGCGGACATGGGTTAGAACCTGCTTTTGCACACACTGACACTACCCAATCCACTATCTCGTCCTCGGTAACTGACGGGGTCATCATTTTAAGCTGTGACATATTTTCGCTGCCAAAGCCCTTTGGTGCCACCATTATTTCTACCTTTTCGCCCTCTGCTATTTTAAGATGCACAACAGGCGGTGTATTATCCCCTGTGTTTACTCTTTCCAATGGGTCGGATACTATGGAACAGCGCAGTCTGCCCTCTGTGTAGCCTCTTGCTACGCCTTTATTTATGGCTTCATTCAGCGAACCGCCTACAAAATGCACGTCCTGTCCTATGGTCATGAAGATAACTGCCATGCCTGTGTCCTGACAGATAGGGATAGTTTCTTCTCTTGCTACTCTCATATTGTCAAGGATATCAGCAAAGACGTTCTTTCCCACCGGGGACTGCTCTTTCCTGGCGTTGCACTCTATACAGCTTTCCATATCCTCAGGAAGATACAGATTGGCTTTTATGCACAGATCTCTTACAAGTTCTTCTACTTCTGAAACGTTTATCTCTCTCATTTTTATTTATCCTTTCGCTCTGTATTTGCTACCTTTTCACGGTCGCTGAGCTTTATTACTTTTTCGCTGTCAAGGACATAGCATGGCTTGCCCTCCAGAAGAAATTCTCCTTTTAGAAAATCTGCGCAGGCTTCTTCGTTGACGTTTGGGGCTTTACACAGCTTATCCTCGGGAATATCCGTGAAGCCTGCTACGTTGTCGCACAAAAGCCCTACGGAAACTTCTTCGCCCATTGTGATTATTATGCAATCTCTGTCGGAGATCTCTTTTGGCTCATAGTGGAAACGTCTGCGCAGGTCTATGACAGGCACTACCTCGCCCTCGTTCACCACTGTTCCCGGCACATAGTCGGGAAAATCAGGCACGGGAGTTGGGGTCTGCGCCGCTATGATTATTTTTATATCCTCAAAGGGCAGAGAAAAGCTTCGCCCTGCTGAGGTGAAAATGAGATATCTGCTGTTTTCCACAGCTATCCCTCCTTGTTATATTTTATCATAAGCCGTTGTCGATGCGATAATGTATCTCCTGTGCTATCTTGTCAAGGGGACACTGCTTTGACACTGAGCCATTTTCATATGCGGCTTTGGGCATACCATAGACTATGGAGCTTTCTGCGTCCTGTCCGATATTATATGCTCCCATTTTCTTCATGTTGAGCATACCCTTTGCACCGTCACAGCCCATGCCGGTGAGGATAACGCCTATAGCGTTACGCTTTGCGCTGTATGCTACAGAGTCAAAAAGCACGTCAACTGACGGACAGTGACCTGAAACCTTTACACCTGCTTCAGAGGTGACAAAATAGCCTTTTTTATCCCTGAACAATCTAAGGTGCTGACCGCCCTGCGCTATTATCACCATGCCTTGGCTGAGATACAGACCGCTTTTGGCTTCCACAACGTTGTGACCGGTTTCAGTGCATAGCTGTTCAGCATATATCCTTGTATAGCCCGCAGGCATATGCAGGACTGCCACTATAGGGGGCAGGTCGTGGCGGAGGTCTTTAAGGATAGCTTTCAGGGCTTCCGTTGAGCCTGTTGAACCGCCTATGGCTATTATTCTGGAGGTATTTATGGCAGGTATATGCACAACAGAATTAGCTCTTGCTTTTTCAAGGCGCTGTATGCTTTCGGCAAAGCGTTTCTGAAAACGCTCGTTATCAGACGGAGTGCCGTCAGGTTTATATACGACGTCTATGGCACCTGCCTGCATCATGGGATATTTATTGTTATGCTGAATGGTAAGATAGATTATAGGCACAGAATATCGTGGGGCAAGGCTTATGATGTAGTCGTCCATATTGTTTTGGCAATCACCGTCGAGAAGAACATAGTCGGGAGAAAGGGCAGTGACGCTTTTTCTGCCGTTGCTAAGGCAGGCTGAGGCGAGCTTTGAACTTTGGAAGCCTGCGTTTGTAAGGGCTTTTCTGCAAAGCTGTGCAAAGGCTTTGTTTTCGGTTATCACAAGAAAGAGAGGCGTCATCTTTTATCCCCTCCCAGCTTGCGGTATATTGCAGGGGCAACTTTTACAAAAGGCATATACTTCGGCACTGATTCTGCGTGACCGATATAGAAATAGCCGCCCTCCTCCATTGCGTCATAGAATTTTCTGCATATCTCGGCTTTTGTATCGTCGTCAAAATATATCATGACGTTACGGCAGACGATAAGGTCGAATTTCTTTTTGAAAGTGAAATCATCCATAAGATTGTGGTAGCGAAACTCAACATTCTGCCTTATTGTATCGCTGACCTGCCAGAGATCTTTTGTGTTTGAATATGGGTGAAAATACTTTTTACGCCAATCTTCGGGGATATTCTTTATGGACATACTGGTATAAATGCCGTTTTTGGCAGAACGCAGTGCGTTAAGGGAGATATCCGTGGCAAGTATTTTCAAGTCCCAGAAACGGCGGTCAAAGCCGAAATAATCGTCCATACACATGGCAAGATTATATGGCTCGTTGCCGAATGAGCAGCCTGCACTCCATATACGCATATCATGATCGAGGACATTTTTTTCGGCATAGGGGAGAAATTTCTCCATGAAGTGTTGGAAATGGTCCGTTTCACGCATGAAATATGTATGGTTGGTAGTAAGGCGGTTTATAAGGTTGGCAGTTTCTCTGCCTGTTTCATCGCTGTAGACGGCGCTGAGATATTCTGAAAAGCTGTTGAAACCGCAGTCCAATACATAGTTGCTCAGCCTGCTTTCAACGATAGACTTTTTCCTTGCAAGGTCAAGACCGTATTTTTCTTTTATGAATGCAGTAAGCTCGTCAAAGTCTGACTGAGAGATCTCAAGACGTGACAGCATTCCTCTTCCTCCTTGTTATTATGTTTTACCTGTTTGTTCTGACCAGAATATCAGGGTCAAGCAGGGATATGTTTTTGTTGTTTGCGTTTATAAAGCATTTTACAAGGCTGTTTTTTACGGGCGACACGGCGGTCTGCTGGGGGAGGATATCCTCAACGTCCAAGACCTTATCGCATATTATGCCAGCCTGATTTGAGCCGACTTCTATCACTATGGTACTGCTTCTGTTGTCATACTCCCCTTCGGGCAGTCCAAGACGCAGGCGGAGATTTATCACGGGAACGGCTTTTCCTCGCAGATTTATAACGCCTTTTATGAACTTTGGTGTTTTCGGGAGCCTTGTGACGGGGAGAAGCCCTATTATATCGGTGACATCTTTTACCTCAAAGGCGTAATATTTTTCATCAGAAACAAAGGAGAGTATTTTTCCGCCCTTCTGACAAAATTCGTTTATATCCTGTTCTGACATCTTTATTCACCCTTTCGGAAGTCATAATTGCCGAGAAATTCTTTCATATCCAGTATTATGGTTATACTGCCGTCACCGAGGACCGAACAGCCTGCCATGCCTGATTCTTTGAGGGGATAGGCGTCAAGGAGTGGTGAGAACGGTTTTACTACCACCTGCTGGTCAACTGTTATCCTGTCTGCCATGAGGACGGCTTCCTTGCCGCCGTCTTTACAACAGAGCATTATGCCCTTTGTTACGTCCTTTTCGGCATTTGGTATATCAAAATGGTCGCTCATTCTGATAAGAGGCAGACATTTTTCACGGAGCATTATAAACTCGTTGCCCTCAGGGTCGGTGATAAAGCTTTCGGCTTTGCAGGAGAAAGCTTCGGAAACTGCGGAAACAGGCAGAGAGAAATTCTCGCCCCCTACGTCAACGCTTAAAACGTCAAGGATAGACAGAGAGAGTGGTATCCTTATAGTAAAGACAGAGCCTTCGCCAAACTTGGAGTCAACATAGAGCTTTCCGCCGACTTTCTCAAGGTTTTTCTTTACAACGTCCATTCCCACGCCTCTGCCTGAATATTCGGTTATTTTATCATTGGTGGAAAAGCCTGCGGCCACAACAAAATTGAATATCTCTTTGTCGGTATATTCATTCTCAGGCTTTGTGAGCATACCGTTTTTCTTGGCTTTCGCCATAAGCTTTGCGGTATCCATTCCTGCACCGTTGTCACGGCAGGAGATAACCACTTCGTTGGAGTCATAGCCTGCGCTCAGAGTAACTGTGGCAGGTTCGGTCTTGCCTGCTTTTGCACGGACTTCGGGGTCTTCTATGCCGTGGTCAACTGCGTTTCTCACAATGTGCATAAGGGGGTCATTGAGGATATCTACGATAGATTTATCCACTTCCGTTTCCTGCCCTTCAAACACAAGAGTAACGTTCTTTTTGAGCTTTTGGTTCATATCCCTGACAACACGGTTCATCTTCTGAAATGCTGTGGAAACAGGTACCATTCGTATGGACATTACAACGTCCTGAAGCTCATCGGTAAGCTTTTTCAGCTCACGGGAGGATTTATTGAAGCGGTCAAGGTTTATCTCGGCTTTTTTCAGGTCGGGAGAGGAGATAACAGAACCTTCGGTTATAACGATCTCAGCCACAAGGTCAAGAAGTCTGTTGAGCTTATCGAGCTTGACGGATATCATGGACTGCTCATGCTTTTCGGCAGGCTTTTTGGGGACTGCATTTGCAGGCTGAGCAGGCTTTGGGGCTGACTTTTCCGGTGCAGACTTTTGGGCGGGCTGAGGCTTAGGTTCAGGCTTTCTCACCTGCTCGGCTTTGTCAACGTTCACGGCGTTTTTCATAAGGTCAAGAACGCCATTCGGGTCATCGGTGATAAGCTTTATGTAAAGTCCCTTTTTGGATATCTCGTCCCCTGCATTGTCGGCGTCAAGATCCTCAGGGAAAGTTTTTATTACCTCGCACATTTTACCTAAAGCACGCAAAAGCACCAATGCACGCATATCAGGCATTGCACAGCTTTCGGAATATGTGATCTTATAGGTTAGAACGCCCTCTTTTTCATCATCAGGGAAAAGCCCCTCATAGGTGTCGGTATCGGCTGAGGAAGTATCGGAACTGTCTGTGGCAGGCTGACCTTTCATTGTGGCAGCAAAGGCGTGTATCTTATTTTCAAGCTCTGAAAAATCGGTGAGCGGAGCGTCGTCATAGAGTGAATCAAGCTCAGATTTAAGGTTATCGGAGGCTGAGAATAGAAGCTCATAGAGAGCAGGCTTGTCATATTTCACAGTAGGGTCTTCACGGATAATGTAGAAGAGATCCTCAACTGAGTGGGCAAGGGTAGACATATTGTGCATACTCATCATGGCGGCAGAGCCTTTAATAGTGTGCATGGTACGGAATATCTCGTTGATATCGTCGGAGGAGATAGAGTCTTCCTGCTCGGTGCGCATAAGGATCTCGTCCAACTTTTCCAGAAGGTCGCCTGTTTCAAAGACGAACATATCCGCCATATTTTCCATACCGCTTTCAAATTTCGGCAAAAAAGTCACTCCCTTTCAGTGCTGTTGAAGCATACGGATATAATCAATAATATTATAGCAAATTTTTTGATATTTTTCAAGCATTTTTGTGCATTTTAAGTAAAAGAAACGATCAAGTGAGGAGTTAGGAATGAGGAATTAGGAATGAGGAATGAGCAAAGCTGCCCCCAAGCACCGAGCGAAGCGAGAGATAAAGCGCACGCTCAAGCTCGGCGCTGGAGGGCTTGTGGGGTCTAGGGGCAAAGCCCCTAGCGGAGTATGAGGCAGAGCCTCATTCGGCGCAAGCCGACAAGGTGCAGATTGTAGTATCAAAAGCAGATAGAAATAGGATATCAGATGAAAGTGATATCGGAGAATTAAATCTGCACCGCCTTTCTAGCCCTAAGCGCAATGTAGATACGCAAAGAGCGGAGCGATTTTGCGGCGGAATAAACTATCCCAAATATCTGTAGGGGCGAACAGCGTTCGCCCGTGTTCAGAATTTGTTATAATTTCAGAATTGTAGGGGAACGGCGCAATTTCTGCTTTGCAGAAATCCGACGTCCCGACCCCCTCGCACGTCTTTGTACATCTGCATGACTTTATGGTAAATTCAAACCTCGTCACTTCGAGCGGGCTGTCGTATTTCTGTGAGCTTGCGAACAGAAATTTCGCCAAGCCCCTACAAGCGTGATAGGATAGTTTTTTGTTCTGTCCTACAATGGTTGTAATCGTGGACTTGTTTCTTCGACGGGCGAACGCTGTTCGCCCCTACAGATTTGTTGCCGTAATTTTGTGGTTTTGTACGATTTTTATTCAGTTTTCAAGCTTCAAACAAGGTGCAGGAAGTGCTTTTCTGTGCGATCAGAACCTCTCATCGTGTTCACCTAACTCACGTTGACAAAATGTTTCCTCATACACTGCTACCTTGCAGGATATTCAATTTGGGATAATATCCCTATACTTATCCCGAAAATGGGGTGCTTTGTTGCATAAAAAATGCAACAATTGCAGAAATGTTGCCAAATTAAAATATAAATCATTTGTTTGCACAAGACAATACCCCTGAAATTGTGCAGGATCAACATGGAATTTTGAACTAAATGTGTCTTGACATCGTTAATATCACGTTAATAAAACGGTGATATAATAAAAAAATGCAAAGTGAACGGAGGGGTAAAAAAATGTTTCACATACTTGTGGTGGAGGACGATACTAACACTCGCAAACTGACCTGTGATGTGCTTAGCGACAACGGCTACACACCTATCGAGGCTCGTGACGGTATAGAGGCTCTCGAAATAATGGACGAAAAACACGTTGACCTTATTATAATGGACGTTATGATGCCTCGTATGGACGGCTTGGAGCTTTGCGAAACTATCCGCAAGGCTGGGTTTCAGACGCCTATATTAATGGTGACGGCTAAGGAAACGGCTTTTGACAAAAAGCAGGGCTTTATAAAAGGTACGGACGATTATATGGTGAAGCCTGTGGACGAGGAGGAAATGCTTCTGCGTATTCAGGCACTTTTGCGACGTTCCCAGATAGTGAGCGACCACAAGATAACTGTGGGCGACACCACTCTCGACTATGACGCACTGACTATCAAGACCCCTGAGGGCATAAGGGAGCTTCCGCCGAAAGAGTTCATGCTTCTTTACAAGCTTCTTTCCTATCCCGACAAGATATTCACCCGCCGTCAGCTTATGGACGAGCTTTGGGATATGACCTCAGACACTGACGAGCGCACTGTGGACGTACACATAAACCGCATAAGAGAACATTTGAAGAATAACCACGATTTTGAGATAATGACAGTGAGAGGGCTTGGCTACAAGGCGGTCAAGCTGAAAGGATAGGTTCATGAAAAAACATCTTATCTCTGCTCTTCGCTCAGAGTGCAGGCGAAATTACACCATGAACGCCAGCATAGTTTCGGCGGTATTTATGATAATGATATGGGCTGGGCTTCTTACGGGATTTATAATGATAGGCATAAAAAGATGCCTGCATTTTCTATCCCCTTTGCAAATGCCTTTTGTTTTCCTTATTGTGGGACTTGTGGTATCTGTAATAATCGGCACTTGCATTTCTGCCGCTGTAGCAAGCAAGATAGTAAGACCTGTGCGTGAGGTAAAAAAGGCAATGCACAGGGTAGAAAAGGGAGATTTCTCTCAAAGGTTAGAGGTAACAGGTTTTAACGGCGAGATAGACGAGCTTATAGAAAGCTACAACAAAATGGCGCAGGAGCTTGGAGGCATCGAGATGTTCAGGGAAAATTTTATCAACAGCTTCTCCCACGAGTTCAAAACGCCTATCGTTTCTATCCAGGGCTTTGCGAAACAGCTAAAAAAAGAAAATCTGTCAGAAGAGAAAAAGCAGGAATACATTGACATTATCATCAGCGAATCAAAGCGTTTGACCAATCTTTCATCGAACATTCTTATGCTTTCAAAGCTTGAAAATCAGCAGATCATCACTGACAAGACAAGCTTTTCCCTTGACGAGCAGATAAGAAACTGCATACTTCTTCTGGAAAAGCAATGGACGGCCAAGGACATAAGCTTTGACATTGATATGCAGGAGATACAATACACCACCAATGCGGAAATGCTTTCGCAGGTGTGGGTGAACATAATAGGCAACGCCATAAAATTCTCCCCGGAGGGAAGCTCTATCAGAGTAAAGCTTTTCAAAGAGGGTGATGTGATAACGGCTGAGATAACTGACCGTGGCATTGGCATGGATCAGCAGACCATATCACACATTTTCGAGCGTTTTTATCAAGGGGACAGGGCACACGCTTCAGAGGGAAACGGACTTGGTTTGCCCCTTGTTAAGCGTATCGTGGAGCTGTGCAACGGCAATATCCGTGTAGAATCACAATACGGAAAGGGTACAAATTTTATTGTTACGCTCCCGCAAAACGACAAATGACCTTAGTATCATAAAAAAGGCGGACACTTCCAAAGAAATGTCCGCCTTTTTCTATTTTATCAGATAGCCGCAAAGCCCTGCTTCAGATCGTCTATGATATCCTCGACATTTTCAAGACCTACGGAAAGTCTTATCATTCCGCCGTTTATGCCTGCGGCAACGAGCTGTTCGTCTGAAAGCTGTCTGTGTGTTGCGGAGGCTGGGTGAAGGATACAAGTACGGATATCGGCAACGTGAACTTCGTTGGAAGCAAGCTTAAGGCTGTCCATGAACTTTGCCGCTGTATCTCTTCCGCCCTTGATAACGAACGAGATAACGCCTGCTGTACCAAGAGGGAGATACTTTTCAGCAAGCTTATGGTACTTATCGCTTTCAAGTCCAGGATATGCAACGGACTCTACCTTGTCATTGCTTTCGAGGAATTTTGCCACTGTGAGCGCATTCTCGCAATACTGCTTCATTCTTACAGGGAGAGTTTCAAGTCCCAGATTGAGCAGGAACGAGGAATTTGCAGCAGGATAGCAGCCGAAATCTCTCATAAGCTGCATTCTTGCTTTTACGATATAAGGTGCAAACGGGTACTTTTCGGTGTAGATAGTGCCGTGATAGCTTTCGTCAGGCTCGGTCATGCAAGGGAACTTTCCGCCCGTCCAATCGAACTTGCCGCTGTCAACGATAGCGCCGCCCAGAGCGGAGGCGTGACCGTCCATGTATTTGGTGGTGGAGTGGGTGACGATATCCGCGCCCCACTCAAAGGGGCGGCAGAGGTATGGAGTAGCGAAAGTATTATCAACGATAAGAGGAACGCCATTCTTATGGGCGATATTTGCAAAACGCTCGATATCGAAAACTGTCAGCGCAGGGTTTGCGATAGTTTCACCGAAAACAAGCTTTGTATTATCCTTGAATGCCGCCTGTATCTCATCATCTGTAGCGTCGGGGTCAACATAGATACACTCTATGCCAAGTCTTTTCATTGTTATGCTGAAAAGGTTTATGGTGCCGCCATAGATAGAAGTGGAAGCTATAAAGCTGTCCCCTGCCTGACAGATGTTCAGGATAGAGCAAAGTGTGGCAGCCTGTCCGCTTGATGTACACATTGCGGCTGCACCGCCCTCGAGAGCGGCTATCTTCTTCTCAACTGCGTCTGTGGTAGGGTTTTCAAAGCGTGAGTAGATAAGGCTCTTGGTAGGGTCGTCAAAGACCTCGGCTATCTCTCTTGAGGAGTCATAGACATAGGTTGTGCTTTGTACGATAGGCACTACTCTCGGCTCTCCGTTTTTAGGCGTATAGCCCTCGTGTAAACATTGTGTTTCGATCTTCAATCAAATCAAATCCTTTCAATGCGGTAACGACCGCTAAATTTTTACCAATATAAAAAGCTTTTCAAAAAGCGTTTAAAACAGCAGTCACCTCAGACCGCCCAAACATTATAAATGCGTTTATTCTGCATAGCGAAAACTCATAGCTGAATCGAAAATATCTTCTCCCATTGAAACATACTTTAGTGGTATCACCACATTATATTGTATATATTCGCTGTCAGAAAACTCGTATATACCCTGAACGTTCACACTTTGATCCTCACCCAGAGCCGCAATAACACAGCCACGCTTGCCATTGCCAAGGTCAAGTCCCCGATAATCAAGCCAAACATTATCATCAGAGCTGATATCAGCCGACTTTGCATACATATCTAGCATATCATCGACCGTGGTCTTGTCAAGCCGCTGATAATAAGACAATGACAGATTTAACCCGTCATATTTTTCGTCCACTTTGCCGTCAATAAGATTTGCATAGACAATCTTCACATCTCTCGTGCCGTCAAAATCATCTGTAGTTATCTCATGCTTTTCCAACTTTGCGGCAGAAAATCCACCTATCTCAGGCAACTCTAAAGCGGCAGAAAAATCCGAAAGTTCTATGGTCAAACCGTTTTCAATATCATAACGGTCTGTATCCACCGACCCTCCGTTAAACATATCATAAACATAGCTGTCTATGACCATGTAAACGCCACCCGTGGTGATATTCGCAGAAATGCCATTTTCGTCAACGAAACTTTCAAGTTTCGTGAACGTGCTATCCTCGTCAAACTGCATTATAACTGCACTGGCTTTCTGCTCGTCGCTTATTTTGTCGCTAAACTCAAAACGAATGACCCCACCACCGAAATCAGCGTCAGTATACTTGACAGGTATACTAAGGAGCGGCTCGTCAGAATTTATCATTGCGTTTATACCATAATAATCAGAAAGCATTGCCTCTGCACCAAAATTGCCCTCTACGGTGCATTTGGCTGTATATGGTATTTCGCTAAGGTCACAAACAAGCTCAGGGTCACGAATTATTTCCACCTGCGAACTGTCATCCGTCTGCGAACTTTCCTCCACACCGTTGGGCGTATCTGACACCGCTTCCGCAGTAGTAGTATCTTTCGTTTCTGAAACGCTGTCTGCGGCTTCCTCAACAGGTCCGCAGGCGCAAAGTGACACTGACAGCAATACCGCCAGCAGTACGGCTTTTTTTCTGCTATTTTTCATATTAAGTTTCTCCCTATTTTTTTTATTTTGTTTACCTTACAAGTCCTTGAAGTCCACCCTTGCCCCTGTCAAAGCGCTTTCCATTATTATTCTTGCGCACTCTGAAAGTGAAACTGCGCTTTTGCAGGTCATCATGGCTTTTTGTATGCAAAGTCCGAAAACTATGTGAAGTTCTCCCCTGCCTGCTGATTTCTGTGCTATAGGCAGAAGCGGTTGCCAAAGAAGCTTTATATAGCTTTGGACAGTTTCACCTGTGGTGCAGTTTCTTATTTTGCCAAAGCTTGCGCCCCCTGCGTTTGCGGCAGTGTAGCGCAGCATTTCCCCAACGTCCGTAAAAGGCTCGTTATATTTTTTTAGCACTCCTGCGGTAAAAGACCACACTGAGTAGTTATTGCCCACAAGCTTTTCGTCAATGATATCGCCGTAGAAATACTTTCTGCCCGACTTATCAGTGAACACTGTGAAAACGTCCTCCTCTTGAACTCCCTCTGTCATGAAAAGCTTTCTCACGTCCTGCTGACAGGAATAGCCTGCAAGAGAACCTATACAGCACAAAAGGGATTGTGGGTGGACATAGCCCTCGGGGCTTCTCATGGCTCTGAGAAGTCTGTCGAATATTTCAAAGGCACTGCTTTTATATTGTTCAAGTTCCATTTTTATCACCGTTTCTCACGTTTTCTCCCCTTTTTATCTTTTTTTATCACAAATCTGATGATATTAACATAAATCACCGCAAGCCCAAAGCCACCAAGCAGACCTGTTACCAGCCGACGTTTATTGGTGGACTTTTTCACCCCTGAATACTGCAATGACCAATCCAGCATGGTAGTTTCACAGCAGAGTACGGCCGTGAGGGTGGATATGTTTTTCTTTATGGCTATCGGAAAGCCTACAAGCTGTCCTGCAAGCACGCCTGTACATCTTGCGCACACCGGAAACTGCCAGCCGTGAAAAAAGAAGCTTCTGTCGGGGCGTTGGTGACAGCCTGCCGACGCACCAAGCTTCATAAGATAAAGCCACAGCGCATATGGGTCTTTTCTCGTTCTCATGCCCTGAACTTATAGTCGCAATCGGGGCATACCCAATAGGAACGTGTTTTTGACTTGCTTTCCATGCCGCAAAGTCCGCAGATAAGCCCTGGCAGTCCGAACAGTATATAGCCGCAGCAGCCTTTTCCAAAGCCGTATTTGCCGCTTCTGTAGTCTGTTTCGCTTATAAGCTGACAGTTCCTGCCGCCACATTTTGGACAGCGTTTGCCTGTACAAAAATCTGCCATGGTGTTTTCCGCCTTTCTTTTGTGTGGTGTTTATCAGATAAAATTCAGGGGCTTGACGATCTGAAAAGACCTATCAGCCCGCTGAAAAATTTTTATCCTTTGATATTATACGTTTATTTCCGCAACATCGTCAGACACGCCGTTTGCTTCGACAACAGGCTTTACGCAATTTTCGATAAACTCGTCCACCTGCTGTGGGCATCTGCCGATAAAGTTTTCAGGCTTCATTATCTTATCCATTTCTTCCTTTGTTATCATGAACATAGGGTCGTTAAGGATAAGCTCGCAGAGGTTATTGTCAAGTCCCTCTTTCTTAACTCTTGCGCCTGCTACCATTGAATATTCTCTTATTCTTTCGTGAAGTTCCTGTCTGTTTCCGCCCTTTTCTACAGCGTCCATCATAATGTTCTCGGTAGCCATGAAAGGAAGCTCTGCCATAACTCTTCTTCTGATGATCTTGTCATATACTACCAAGCCGTTGTCAGGATCTGTAACATTGAGCATGATATTAAGTATAGCGTCAACACCCAGGAAAGCTTCGGCAACGGAAATTCTCTTGTTTGCAGAGTCGTCGAGAGTTCTCTCAAACCACTGTGTACCTGCTGTGAATGCAGGGTTGAGAACGTCGCAGATAACGTATCTGGCAAGTGATGTTATTCTCTCATCTCTCATTGGATTTCTCTTATATGCCATAGCGGAAGAGCCTATCTGATTTTTCTCGAACGGCTCTTCGATCTCCTTGAATGACTGCAAAATTCTTATGTCATTAGAGAACTTCATAGCAGACTGAGCGATACCGGCGAGAACTGAGCATACCTGATAGTCCATTTTTCTTGAATAGGTCTGACCTGAAACTGGAACGACAGCATCAAAGCCCATTTCCTCGGCTATCATTTTTTCAAGCTCTTTTACCTTATCAGTATCTCCGTGGAAAAGCTCCATAAATGAAGCCTGAGTGCCTGTAGTTCCCTTTGAGCCGAGGAGCTTGAGGTTAGCAAGTCTGAAATCCAGATCTTCAAGATCCATAAGAAGCTCGTTGCACCAAAGAGTAGCTCTTTTGCCCACTGTTGTGAGCTGTGCAGGCTGGAGGTGAGTATAAGCAAGGCAAGGCATAGCCTTATACTTATCGGCAAACTTTGCAAGCTGGTCGATAACCTTGACAAGCTTTCTCTTTACGACCTTAAGTGCATCTCTCATGATGATAACGTCTGTGTTATCGCCTACATAGCATGAAGTTGCGCCAAGGTGAATGATACCTGCTGCCTTTGGACAAACAAGGCCATAAGCATAAACGTGTGACATAACGTCATGACGAACAAGCTTTTCACGCTCAGCGGCAGCGGCATAATCTATATTATCAATGTTAGCTTCAAGCTCGTCTACCTGCTCCTGAGTAACATTAAGACCGAGCTTCATTTCAGCACGAGCAAGGGCTACCCACAGCTTTCTCCAAGTAGTAAACTTCTTGTCAGCAGAGAAAATAAACTGCATTTCCTTGCTTGCATATCTGGTACAAAACGGGCTTTCATAAGAATTTGTCATTGTTCTTCGACCTCTTTCGTAATATTATATAATGTATACACACTTATTATAGCATATTTTTTGCGGGTTTACAATAGGTTTAAGGAGAAATGTTTACAGTGGGACGTCATTGGATAGGAAAGGAACTTTTAAAAGTTAAATTTCTGTAAATTTTTAAGTGGAAACAGAGCTGTGCTTGACTTTTTGGGGCGGATATGTTATGATATTAAAGCCGCATATTCACGGTCATAAGTGTTTGTATTTGCAGACCACCGTGCGTAGCGAGTTTATTTAAAGGTAGGTGCATTCGTAATGTACGCAGTAATTGAAACAGGCGGAAAGCAGTATCAGGTTAAGCCTGGTGATGAGGTTTTCGTAGAAAAGCTGGACGTAAACGCTGAGGACGCTGTTACTTTCGATAAGGTAATGGTAGTTGGCGCTGACGACGGTATCAAGGTTGGCGCTCCATATGTTGACGGCGCTTCCGTAACAGCTAAGGTCATCAAGAACGGCAAGTCCAAGAAGGTGACTGTATTCACTTACAAGCCAAAGAAGGGCGAAAAGACCAAGATCGGTCACAGACAGCCTTACACTAAGGTTATGATCGAAGCTATCAACGCATAATGATCTGTGCTGATTTTTTCAGAAATGAGCATGACAGACTTGTGGGATTTCGTATAACGGGTCACGCAGGTTATGCAGATTATGGCGAGGACGTATGCTGTGCAAGCGTATCGTCTGCTGTAATGTTGACGGCTAACACTGTCACTGAGGCTTTTAAGATAAAGGCTGATGTCGCGGTGGAAGAAAACGAAATAATATTAAGGCTTGAAAATGACAGCTCAGAGGAGGGGGACAAGCTGCTTTTAGGGCTTCTCACTCATTTGTATTTTCTAGCTGAGGAATTTTCAGGCAGGATCAAAGTCACGGTCAGAGATAACTGATCGGACGGATTACATTTTATGGAGGTGTAATTTAGATGATTAAGATTTCAATGCAGTTTTTCGCTCATAAAAAGGGAATGGGTTCTACAAAGAACGGACGTGATTCTGAGTCAAAGAGACTTGGCGTAAAGAGAGCTGACGGTCAGTTCGTACTGGCTGGTAACATCCTCGTTCGTCAGAGAGGTACTCACATTCACCCAGGCGAGAACGTTAAGAAGGGTTCTGACGATACTCTGTTCGCAACAAGCGATGGTGTTGTAAGATTTGAAAGACTCGGTAGAGACCGCAAGAAGGTTTCGGTTTATCCCAAGGCTTAATTTTGTAACATATGACCCTGAGCCTTAGGCTTGGGGTCTTTTGTTGGTTAATGACAACTAAATTTACGCATAATATCATTTATAAGGAGGTTTGATCATGTTTGTCGATCAGGCGAAGATCTATATAAAAGCCGGTGACGGCGGTGACGGTGCAGTTTCATTCCACCGTGAGAAATACGTTGCGGCAGGCGGTCCGGACGGCGGTGACGGCGGTAAGGGCGGAGATATTGTTTTCGTTGTTGACGACAATATCTCAAACCTTATAGATTTCAGATATAAGAGAAAATATGTTGCCGAAAAGGGACAGAACGG
>ERZ779843.2694-NODE-2694-length-16538-cov-7.406965_pt1 | contig 16538 bp, 11 predicted proteins | sample MGYA00511560_ERZ779843 | MGnify/ENA primary metagenome ERZ779843 (study PRJEB29588, sample SAMEA2158062) | human gut metagenome | biome: human gut; feature: human-associated habitat; material: faeces | place: Denmark | collected 2008/2010 ... | reverse complement strand
CATTGAACATAGTGTGCAGGACTGCCTGTAGCTTATATTTGTCGTCCGTTCGTCATCAACTAATATTCAATTAAACACCAATATTTCTATGCTGCATATTCAGAATCACCAAAGAAATCGTTATACCATACAAGGAACATATATACTGTCCATATCTTTCTTGAATTATCTGCTTTTCCCTCTTTGTGATCATCAAGGTACTTAACAAGCTCCTTAGTGTTAAAGTATTTTTCTGCAGCTTCGCTTGTGAAGGCTTTCTTTATCATATTGTAATACTTGTCATCCTTGAGCCAGATTCTTATAGGTACAGGGAATCCAAGCTTCTTCTTTTCAGCTACCATATCTGGAAGATACTTATGAGCAGCCATACGCATAGCATATTTTGTGTTGGACTTGTTTACTTTATACTTAGTAGGTATAGTCCTTGCTACATCGAATACCTCTCTGTCAAGGAAAGGAACACGTACTTCAAGGCTGTGTGCCATGCTCATCTTGTCGGCCTTAAGCAGAATATCACCAATAAGCCAGAAGTTGATATCAATGTACTGCATTTTTGTAACATCATCCTTATCCTTAACCTTATCATAGAAAGGCTTTGTAAGCTCTTTATGGTCGTACTTTCCAGTAGGATTCTTTAATATCTTTGCGCGTTCTTTTTCATTAAACATAAATGCGTTACCGATGAAACGCTCCTCAATATCCTTGCTGCCTCTTATAAGGAAATTCTTACCTTTAAATTTAAAAGGAATAGCCTGTGCTACATTAGCAAGTCCCTTACGAAGACCCTTTGGAAGCTTTCTGTAACCTGCAGTATCAAGAGGTTCCTTGTAAATGTTGTATCCACCGAAGAATTCATCAGCACCTTCGCCAGACATAGAAACCTTGACGTGCTTTGCAGCAGTCTGGCTTACAAAGTAAAGTGCGATGGCAGCAGGGTCTGCTAAAGGTTCATCCATGTGATACTGGATTTTAGGGATAGCAGCCCAGTATTCTTCACTTGATACAAGCTTTGAATAGTTGTCTATCTGAATCTTTTCAGATAAAGCCTTTGCATAATCTATTTCGTTATATTTTTCGTAGTCGAAACCAACTGTAAATGTTTTATCACCATTGAAGGTGGCAGCGACATAGCTTGAGTCAACACCGCTGGAAAGAAATGAGCCAACCTCAACATCACTAATCTTGTGATGTTCTACGGAATCATGCATGGCATCATCAATCTCCTGTACAAAATCATCCAGGGACTTGTTTTCATCAGCCTCAAAAGTAGGTTCCCAGTATCTTTTTATATTAATCTGTCCGTTATGGAAAGTGAAGCAGTGTCCAGGCATAAGCTTGTATACACCCTTAAAGAATGTCTCAGGGAGTACTGAGTACTGGAAAGTAAGATAATTCTCAAGAGCCACATCGTTAACTTCCTTCTTATAAGCAGGATGTGCCAGTATGCTCTTAATCTCTGAACCATATATTATATTTCCATCAACTATTGTGTAGTAAAAAGGCTTAATACCAAAGAAATCTCTTGCACCAAACAGAGTTTCTTTTTCACTGTCCCAGATAACGAAAGCGAACATACCGCGAAGTTTATTAAGCATATCTTCACCATATTCTTCATAAGCATGAATAAGAACCTCTGTATCGGAGTTGTTTGCAAAAGTGTGTCCCTTTTCAATAAGCTCTTTTCTTAAATCCTGGTAATTATATATTTCACCATTAAAAGTGATGACAATTTTTTTATTTTCGTTAAACATAGGCTGGCTTCCGTTATCAAGGTCGATGATTGAAAGTCTTCTAAAGCCCATATATGCCTTGTTATCTATATACTGACCGGCACTGTCGGGACCTCTGTGGATAATTTTATTCATCATATCAGTAAGAACATCTTTACCATTCTCAAGGTATCCTGTAAATCCAGCAAAACCGCACATATTACAAAACCGTCCTTTCCTAAACTAAATGTTGTTTGTGAGATAAAGATATGGGGGTCAAAAGAAAATTCTGACACATATATCTTATAAATCAATTATGTAATTATAACAAACCAGAGTATTTAATACAAGAAAATGTAATAATTATTACGCGTTATTACGCGTTCTATAAATAATAAAAAAACAATACTGACGATATTGACAATTAAGTATATATATGATATATTTAGTTTAAATAATAAAGTTATGGCGCGGTAACAAAAAGACAGGAGATGATTGATTGGAAGAATATATATGACATTCCTGATATAAACACAAGATGACAAAATCAGGATAATAATTCTATAGATATTATTGACAGCATAAAGAATATTTAATCTGGTAATCTTAATAAAAACTATTCATCTGATGTGAATATATAACATAATGTCACATTGATTCATATTAATTTCCACAAGACACTTAATATTATATTAACAATATAAATCCGCTTATATAAGACATGTTGTTCACGTCATGCTTAGATATAACAAGATTATGTATATATTATTTTATAAACTCCCCCATATTCGCACATCGTGGGATTATCCTCCTACTTTTATGCTCGTATTGGGGCGGGTTCTAAGGTCTTTCACCCACCTATGGGCAAGCTCATGTGGGTTTAGACCTTTTGACCCTGGTATCATAAGATTAAAATAAAGAAGGGAAGAAGTGAGAAAGTGAGAATGAAACGAAATATTTTATTGAAAATAATATTAATAACAGTGACGATTGGAGTATTATTAGCAGTTGCAGCCGTTGTTAAGAAGAATGCGGATGATAAAATCAAAGTGCCAGAAAAAAATAGTGCTGCAGTTGAAACGATTCAGACAAAAAAAGCAACAGAATTAAATCTTGCAGAGCTAAAAGAATCCAAGGAACAGAAAGAATCAGAATTGGATTTTGCAGAACAAAAAGAATCTAAGGAACAAGAAGAATCAGACCTTGCAGAGCCAGAAGAATCAAATGAACAGGCAGATTCAGGAGCAGATATAGATATAAAAGAACAGGAAGAATATGGGAAGCCAGATTCAGAAGGAAAGTCAGATTCAGAAGAGAAATCAGAGGCAGAAGAGAAGCCAGAGCCCGAAGAGAAACCAGAGCCCGAAGTGAAATCAGAGGCAGAAGAGAAGCCAGAGCCCGAGGAAAAGTTAGAGCCAGAAGAAAAGCAGGAGCCAGCCATAACAGATAGTCCTTATGACCATGAAATCTATCTGGCTAATGGTGTGCTGCAATATGGCGAAAACGCAAATCGGGCACAGAGGGGAAAGGATGTTAATACAGGAAGTACTGTGGAATGTCCCTATCCTATGGAGGTTATGACAATAAGGGTTATGTTTGATGAGCAATATGGTTATCAAACATATAAAGGATATTATAAAGCTTCAGATAAAACTGACATTATTGAATGTATGCTTGATGCAGCTGCGAGTCCGTTGTTTAACATAGATACGGTTATGTTTCAGGGTGTTATGGGTATATATAGATGTGGTTCTGTGGTGTTTACATGTCTTGGAATAGTGGAATAAAGGGGGAGTATATATGGCAGTATGTCCTGTTAAGGACAAAAAAAGAGTAACTTTATTACATGTATTATCGGTGTTAGTGTTATTGCTATTGTTTGGAGGCCTGGCATATGCATATCCAGCGGGCAGTTATTCAGATGATGATTTCAGAAGACAGATAACTGTGGATTTTGCCGGTGGTACAGCTGATTTAAAATGGGTATATATGAATGATGATAATAAACAGATATATTTTGATGATATACCTTTTTATAGTGATAATGAAGCACCGCATGAAGGAACATTTACAGAGCATGCGAACTGTCGTGGATATACGCCGTATCTTCTTGTATACAATGTTTCAAAAGAAGGCTGTATATTCAGTATGGATGCAACTGGCTATAAAAACTATAACAACTGGGACAATCCAGACAATAATGTTAAGGAAGGATTTGACGGTTACCTGTTTGAAGCCGGCTGTAACATCAATTTTGATGGAGATGCGAATGATGGTGGAAGAAATTCTGATGGAACCTACTGGGGTTCGAAATATTTCGGCACAAGAAAACCATTAACTATCAGATTAGGGTGGATGTGCAGCTTTAACATCAAGTGGGATGCTGGAGTCAGTGATGTTATAGGACACAGCACGAGTGGTCTTGATATGCGGTATTCAGATGGACAGACTATTACATATAAAGAAGGTACATTGGTTCCTACATGGATATATCTTAAAGATGGATATGAACTTGATTATATACAGGAAGGTGACAAAAAATGGTATGATTCCACATGGAATGAAGCATGTAAAAGATGGGATAACTACTGGACTATGAATAGGAGTCGGAGCATTTATATTCATACTAAGAAGAAAGAGGTTATAAAATCATATAAGCAGACTGTATACATAAGATATCAGAATCAGAATGGTACGTGGGAAAGATGGGATGACACGTCAGCAATAACTGAAAATGTATTATGTGGTTCAACATATACATTTGATACTAAGAATATAACTGGAAATTCAAAATGGAATTCAAACCTATACAGGATGCCAGAGCAGTTTGATGATGGAACATCCTTTACCTATAAAGTAAGTGGTGCAAAAACTAGTTATATAAGTGTAGCCAGATTAAAAATACAGAATGACCAGGAGATATATGTGAGGTATCAGAATGAGGATGGTTCATGGGGTGAATATTCAAGCACTTACTGGCATACACCAACAAAGAAAGCACCTGATGGCTATTGGGAGAACTTTCTGTGGCATGCAGATAATGGTACATCGTTTGGTTTTGGAGTTGAAGATATTAAACAGGATTCAAGGTGGGATGCCACGTTATATGAGTTTCCAGATACATATGCAGATGGTTCGTCGTTACGATATACAGTGACAAAGGCTTGTAAAAAATATGTTGATATATCAAGAAAATTCATACTGACATTATTACAGGAGGATGCAACAACAAAGGGAACACAATCAGTTATGGTATCTTACAGGAAAGGACTGCCTGATATAACGGTTCCTGAGCAGAAATATAAAGCTTCTTTTTATGATGATGATAACTATAATGACAGACTGTTATTATCTGATATAGTCCAGATTAATAAGTTTAAAGGATATATGTTGAAAGAAAAAAGAAATGAAGTCAGTCTGGGAAGTATATTAAATGAAAGTTATAATTATTCAGATGCTAATGCTGATAATTCTATTATTTCAACAGTAACATTAACAAGACCATATACTGGCAATTTGTATTTTTACTATGATGGTTATAATAGTACAGATGAAGAGGTTTCTGTTAATGTTGAGTGGAGTACTCTTGATGGTGACAGTGATAACGAGGAAATATGGTTTTTACCACATTCAAATGATAATAACTATGTGGATGTCTATGTTAATAAGGTTAACAGTATAAGAATCAGGTACTGGGGACCAGAGTATGGACCAGATAGTTATGGCAGCTGGAAAATCAGTCTTAATATTGAAGAAATGGCTGATGTGAATGATTACTGGTATAACAGTGAAGGTAAAGCCGATATTTACAGTTATCCATATGCATGTAACGAAACTGTTTATGCGAAGTGGGAAGAAAGTAAAATCACACTGCCAGATAAAGATGAGGTAACGAAGACTGGTTTTGAGTTAACTGGCTGGTCAGATGGAATAAACACTTATGATCCAGGTGATAAAATATCAATAAAAAAAGATACAAGGTTTTATGCAATATGGGAAGAAGTAATACCTGAAAGCAACTCTGAGAGTAATATAACAAAGGCAGCATCAACAATGTACTTTGATACACTTATACGGCGTACATCAGGAGATGAAGCATGGTATGACACAGTTGGAAGCTATAGTATAAAAAGTCTTAAGGATTATAGCAATGATAGTTGTGTACAGATATGGAAGATAGATATTGCTGGTAATATAACAAGAATGAAATGAGGCATTTACAAAATCATGAAAATATTTTATAATTAAAGGCAGATTTTTTATATATTTTGGACATAATTGCCATTATGGAAAGGATTGCGGTATGGAAAAGATAAAAATGACAACACCTCTCGTAGAGATGGATGGAGATGAGATGACAAGAGTGTTATGGGGACTTATTAAGGATGAACTTTTACTTCCTTATGTAGACCTTAACACAGAATATTATGATCTTGGACTTGTTCATCGTAATGATACTAACGACCAGGTTACTATAGATTCAGCAGAGGCTACTAAAAAGTATGGTGTTGCAGTAAAGTGTGCTACAATCACTCCTAATGCAGCAAGAGTAAAAGAATATAACCTTAAGGAGATGTATAAGAGCCCTAATGGAACAATAAGAGCTATTCTTGATGGTACAGTATTCAGGGCACCTATCATTGTTAATGGTATTGAACCTTATGTTAAGACATGGAAGAAACCTATAACTATAGCAAGACATGCATATGGTGATGTATATAAGGCTTCAGAGATGAAGATTCCAGCAGCAGGAAAGGCTGAGCTTGTATACACAGACGAACAGGGTAACGAAACAAGAGAGCTTATACATAACTTCAAGGGTGCTGGTATCATACAGGGTATGCACAATCTTAATGATTCTATAGAGAACTTTGCAAGAAGCTGTTTTAACTTTGCTCTTGAAACTAAGCAGGATCTTTGGTTTGCAACTAAGGATACAATATCTAAGAAGTATGATCATACATTCAAGGATATATTCCAGGAAATATATGATAATGATTATGCTGATAAGTTTAAGGAAGCAGGCATTGAATATTTCTATACATTAATAGATGATGCAGTAGCAAGAGTTATTCGTTCAGAGGGAGGATATATCTGGGCTTGTAAGAATTATGACGGCGATGTTATGTCAGATATGGTTGCTACAGCATTTGGTTCATTATCCATGATGACATCAGTTCTTGTATCACCTAAAGGCTTCTATGAATATGAAGCTGCACATGGTACAGTACAGAGACATTATTATAAGCATCTTAAGGGAGAGGAAACATCTACTAACCCTATAGCTACTATATTTGCATGGACAGGAGCTTTAAGAAAGAGAGGAGAACTTGATTCTATTCCTGAACTTGTAAGATTTGCAGATACACTTGAAAAGGCTTGTATCAAGACAGTAGAAGATGGTAAGATGACAAAGGATCTTGCGCTTATAACAACATTAGAGAATCCTGTAACACTTAATACACAGGATTTTATCAAAGCAGTACGGGCAACGCTTGATGAACTTATGAATTAATGTATAATTAACTGCTCCATTGATATTATAATATCAATGGAGCAGATTATGTTGTAAGAGGTATGAAACAGAACGTAACTTAAGGAGTGTTATGCGTAATATATTATTAGATTTCAGTTTCAGGGGAATGAATATTAACCAGCTTGCAGTTTGGTTTTTTATATATAGCTTTTTTGGATGGGCAATGGAGTGCATAGTTATAAGAAAGCAGCTTGGCTACTGGGAAAACAGAGGGTTTGCAAAGCTGCCATTTTGTGTAATATACGGTTTTGGAACATATATAGCTTTCAATATATTTGCACCTATACAAAACAACTATATTGCATTGTATATATTTGGTGCTGTATGTGCAACAATATTTGAGTATATGACGGCGAAGCTTATGTTAAAGCTGTTCGGCGAAGTATGGTGGAACTATGATCACCTTAGATTTAATTATAAGGGTATAATATGCCTTCAGAGCACAATTGGCTGGGGATTTCTGGCAGTGCTTATATTCGGAGTGTTTAACAGGCTTGTAGAACAGGCAGTATTTTCTATGCGTATGTCAGCGGTTACAGTGATTTCAGTTGTTCTTGTTGTGTCATATGTATGTGATTTTTCATATCATTTTACAAAGCGTTTATTAAACAAAAGAATGGGAGATGCAGTTAAACATGCATCAGGCTGCAGTAATCTTCTTAACAGATTCCATAGGTGATTTCGGGGTGAGATATGTTAGAAAGTCTTAGAAATAACATGAAACTGCTAAAAAGCAGTAAAAGACATGTATTGTTGTTTGAACTTGCATATAAGCTCCTTGCATTAGCAGTGTTTTATCCTGTTATTACGGGCGTTATCCGTTTGTGCATGAGAATAACAGGGATTAATTATCTTACAAATGAATATATAGCGAAAGCATTTATGAATCCTGTAATAATCATATTCTGCCTATTAGGGGTTATAGGATTCATAGTTTACTGCTTATATGAAATGGCATATCTTGCAGTATGTTTTGAAACCAAGAGAAAAGGTATACAGGCGTCTATTATTGATAACATATATAATGCCTTTTTGCGGCTTAAAAAGCTGTTGAGGATTCAGAGCATACCGCTTTTTTTATATTTTCTGATATCTATAATAGTTATTAATGTGACAGTTACTGGCAATATTATATTTAGCGAAAGTGTAAAAAATATTATAAAAAGTGCGGTAAAACGAAACAGAACTGTTATATTTATTGTGACGGCAATTATCATAATATGCCTGTTTTACTTTGTTATACGGGATATTTTTTCATTTAACATATACATGATGGAGGGAAAAAACTTCAGACAGTCATGTGCTAAAAGCAGAAGCATTGTTAAAAATAATGTACTGAAGATAGTGGGTGTAGTTGTACTATATAATCTTGCACTTCTAGCGGCTATTTATATATTTTATATAATTATATCTGTTGTACTGATTGCCGGAGTTAAACTGCTTGATCTTGCTTATATGGGTAGTGCGGTGTATCTTTCTGTGCTTAGTACATTAAGGACGATAGTAAGATTATTTCTTGTATTTTTATCTATACCTTGTTCATTCTCTATGATATCATATATGTATTACAAGTATGAGAATCTTTCGGATATTAATTTTGAGTTTGTTGATATAGATGAAGGAAGCGCAAGGATAAACAGGATTATATATTCATTTGTTCTTGTGATGTCGATAGTCCTGGATGTGTTATATGTGGTGTTAACATTTAACAGCAATCCTTTTGAGAGAGTTGCTATATTCCATGATACTAAGATAACAGCACACAGGGGTGCATCAAGGGAAGCACCGGAGAATACACTGGCAGCTTTCCAGCGTGCCATAGATGATATGGCTGATTATATTGAGCTTGATGTGCAGATGACAAGCGATGGTTATATAGTAGTTATGCACGATGCATCAGCATATAGGACAACAGGTGTAGCCAAGAATATAACAGATATGACATATGAGGAAGTAAAGAAGCTTGATGCCGGGTACTGGTTTTCAGAAAAATATAGGGGTGAAAGGGTTCCATCTTTTGAAGAGGTGTTAAAGCTTGTTAAAAGCAGTCCTGTCAGTATAAAGCTTAATGTTGAGATAAAGTCATCAGCGGATAGCAGCATAGCAGCTGGAAAGGTTATAGAGCTTATAAAGAAATATTCCATGGAACAGAATTGTGTTATAACTTCATTTGATTATGATGCGCTTCTTGCAGTTAAGAGCATGGATGAAGATATACAGACAGGCTATATACTGTCTGTTGCATATGGAAGATTTTATGAGAATACCAACGTAGACTTCTTTAGTGTTAACGCTTCATTCCTTACAAAGAGAACAGTGGATGCCATACATAATACTGGTAAACAGGTATATGCATGGACAGCTAATAACGATACATCTATAAAGAATCTTGCTAATAAAGGTATTGATAATATAATAACAGATGAACCTGTTATGGCAAGGGAGGTTGTGTATTCAAGGAATACAAGTGAAACTATTACAAATATGATCAAATATGTATTTAATAAATAACAGTCGCATTTTGCTTCGCAAAACAATGAGGTGAATACCTCTGCTCCTGCAAGAGCAGTCGCATTTTGCTTCGCAAAACAAGGAGGTATGTATGCTTAGGGGAATAGGTACATCTAAGGGTATAGGTATAGGAAAGGCACTGGTGTTAAAAAATACAGGGTGCGAGGTAAAAAAGTATAAAATAGATGATGTAGATGCAGAACTTCAAAGATACAAGGATGGAGTGGACACATTCATAAAGGAGACAGATGAATTCATAGAGAAGCTGACAGCTAAGTTAAACGGCGATGATAAGAATGCACTTGTTCTTAAGAACCAGGAATATTTAGCTGGTGATATACAGCTTACGTCAGAGGTTTGTAATATTATAAAGAAGAATAATATTAATGCAGAGGCAGCCCTTTATGAGGCCTGCGAATCTTTGAAGCAGCTGTTTCTAAGTATGGATAACGAGGCTATAGCCCAGCGTGTAACAGATATTGAAGATATGAGGGAGAGATTGACAGCAATACTTCTTGGTGTTAAGAGTATTGATCTTACGCAGCTTCCTGATAACACGATTATTATAGCTGATGAGATACATCCATCTATGACAGCGAATATGGATACTGTGCATATAGCAGGCATTATATCTGAAAAAGGTGGAGACACCTCACATGCATCGATACTTGCAAGAGCTTTGGAGATACCAGCAGTTCTTAGTGTAAAGGGTATATGCAGTGAGGTTAAGGATGGAGAAGACATAATAGTTGATGGTGCATATGGTGAAGTGTTTGTATCTCCAAGTGACATAACTAAAAAGATATATGCCAAAAAGAAAAAACAGTACGATGAGAGTGTTATAGAACTTAAGAAATATATCAATAAACAAACAGTTACTAAAGATGGCAGACGTGTGATGCTGGCTGCTAATATAGGCAATGCACTTGATGCTGCAAAGGCAGTCAGGGATGGTGCAGAAGGTGTGGGACTGTTCAGGACTGAATTTCTTTTTATGAATGGAAGCAAGCTTCCAACAGAAGAAGAACAGTTTACAGAATATAAGAAAGCAGCAGTTCTTCTTGATGGAAGGGAACTTACTATAAGAACACTTGATATCGGCGGAGATAAAGATATTCCATATATGGGATTGTCTAAAGAAACTAACCCATTCTTAGGATACAGGGCGATAAGATTCTGCCTTGACAGGGTAGATGTTTTTACGACACAGTTAAGGGCTATATTAAGGGCTAGTGCTTACGGTAATATCAGAATTATGATACCTATGATAACATCGGTTTCAGAGGTCAACGAGGTTAAAAAGATTATAGCAGGAATATGCAGGGATCTTGATAAGAAGGATATTAAGTATGATACTGATATTAAAGTTGGTATTATGGTAGAAACACCAGCAGCGGCTATTATGGCAGATGTTCTTGCAAGGCAGGTCGATTTCTTCTCTATAGGAACTAATGATCTTACGCAGTATACGCTTGCTGTTGACAGAGGTAACGAAAATGTTTCATATCTGTATTCGGCACTTAATCCGGCAGTTCTAAGAAGCATTAAAAGAATAATAGAATGTGCGCATAACGCAGGTATTGATGTAGGTATGTGTGGTGAGGCGGCAGCAGATGAACGTATGATACCACTGCTTTTATCTTTTGGTCTTGATGAGTTTTCAGTCGGTGTAAGCCGTGTGCTTGAGGTAAGAAAAGAGATTGCATCATGGAGTATGAAAGAAGCTGGTGATATAGCAGGGAATATACTAGGATATTCAGAGGAAAAGGAAGTATCGAATTATCTGAGTGATTATATATCATCAAGAGCTGAAACATCTAAGGAGACAGGTAAAGATAGTAATGACAGTGCATTATAAAATATGTTGTATGTGATAATACAAAGAATAGATGACATAACGGATAAATAATGCTATGAATAAATGTCATAATGAATAAGTAATGTTATAATAAAAATGATAGAAATGAGGAACATATGGCGATATATGTAACAGATGAAGAGCAGGAAAGAGTTATACTTGTAGGTGTGGAGCTTGACCCAGCAGATGATTGTGAGAAATCACTTGAGGAGCTATCTGAGCTTGCAAAGACAGCAGGGGCAGTTACAGTTGGAAAGATGATACAGCCAAGAGACAGCTTCCATCCTGCAACTTATATAGGAAAAGGAAAGCTTGAAGAGTTAAGAGCTATGATACAGGAGCTTGGAGCAACAGGTATTATATGTGATGATGAGCTGTCTCCTGCACAGTTAAGGAATCTTGAAGATGTTCTTGATACAAAGATTATGGACAGAACTATGGTTATATTAGATATATTTGCAGCAAGAGCGTCATCAAGTGAAGGTAAGATACAGGTTGAGATGGCACAGCTTAAGTACAGGTCAACAAGACTTGCAGGTCTTGGAATAACACTGTCAAGACTTGGTGGTGGTATAGGAACAAGAGGTCCTGGTGAGAAGAAGATAGAAACGGACCGAAGAATAATACGTGACAGAATATCCCACTTATCAGCAGAATTAAAAGAAATAAAAAGCCATCGTGATATACAAAGGCAGAACAGAGAGAACAGTTCAACATCTGTGGCTGCCATAGTAGGTTATACTAATGCAGGAAAGTCAACACTTCTTAACAGGCTTACAGATGCTGGTGTGTTATCAGAAGACAAGCTGTTTGCAACACTTGATCCTACGACAAGGGCACTTAAACTTGCGAATGGCGAAAAAGTGCTTTTAACAGATACAGTCGGATTCATAAGAAAGCTTCCGCATAATCTTATTGAGGCCTTCAGGAGTACACTTGAAGAAGCTAAATATGCAGATATGATAGTACACGTTGTTGACTGTTCTAATGATGATTATGAGAGACACATGGCAACGGTATACGATACCCTTAAACAGCTGGATGTAGGCGATAAGCCGGTTATCACACTCTTTAACAAATGTGATGAATTCGATGAGATACCTATACTTAAAGATAGTAAAGCCGATTATGTAGAAAATATATCAGCGAAAACTGGTATGGGACTGGATAATTTCCTGATGGATATACAGGATATTATCCTTAAGAGCAGAATCCAGATAGAAAGGGTATTTCCATATAATGAGGCAGGAAAGCTTCAGCTTATAAGAGAGTATGGACAGCTTGAAAGTGAAGAATATACTCAGGAGGGTATTAAAGTTAAGGGTTATGTACCGGCCTGGGTTGGTGGAAAGCTGTAATACAGGAAAGAGGATTGGTATGAATATAATAGCACTTGCAGATAAGAACTGGGCGATTGGTAATAATGGAAGACTTCTTGTGGATATCCCGGAGGATAAGAAGCTGTTTCGTGGGGAAACATATGGAAAGGTTGTAGTTATGGGAAGAAAGACCTATGAAGGTCTTCCTAACCAGTCAGCACTTGAGGGCAGAAAGAACATAGTACTGACTAATAACCTGAATTATAAAGCTAAGGATGTGCTTATATGCCATAGTGTTCAAGAGGTGCTGGAACAGCTTAAAAGCTATGACAGTAAGGATGTCTATATAATAGGTGGCGGACAGATATATGAACAGTTCCTTCCATATTGTGATACAGCGCATATAACAAGAGTAGATTATAAGTATCAGGCAGATACATATATCACAGATTTTGATAAGCTTGATGGCTGGAGGGTTACGGCCAGAAGTGAAGAACATACTTACTTTGACATATGCTATGAATTCGTCTGCTATCAGAAGGAAAAGTAAGTGATAATTAAGTGATAGGCAAGCGATAAGTAAGCGGAAAGTGAGTGATATGCAGGATAACGCATAGATAGATGCACTGGTGTGCACAAGCATATCCTTATCTGTGCGATATATGACCGGAAGAGAGGATTAGCATGAATAAAAAAATGTGGAAAATAAGGCGTATAATTACAGTTGTGCTTATGGCTGCCATAATTACCGGGCTGACTGTGTGGTATGGAATTCCACACCTATATGCATCACAAGAGGAGAAGACACTAAGAGTTATTCAACAGTCACAGAAGATACTTGAAAGCATTATAGAGAATTATATCGACAAAATAAGCCAGCTTGATCCTATGGGGAATCATACATATGAAGGTGCGATAACCGTATCGGAGTGTGTTTATGATGGCGTGGATTACAGACCAGATGCATATAATAGAAGTCAGAAATATAGCATAGTTACTACAAATAATAATATAGTACTGGACATGCCTAAGGTCAAAGATGGCACACTGGTAGTAGATAAGAATGATATACTAAAATATGGTCTTGCCAAAATTGACTCTAGCCAGACAAAGCCGATATTAAGGGCAGCTCTGACACACATTATGGAAGGGTATAAAGTAGCTGTTAAGGATAGTGCAACTATAAGCGATAAAGCATTAATAGCAGGGTTTAATACATTTGTCGAAGAAATGTATAAGGATCCGGTTATTCTTCCATACATTTCCCTGTTTAATGTTCATGGAATAACTGCAGATAATATGAAGAGCAGGTTTAGTGAATATGCTAAGGGTGTGTATACAACATATAATATAAGCCTGGATAGTCAGGACAGACTGACAGGAATAGAGCTTGTGTTCAACAGGATAGGTGCTGATGCCAATACTGCTGGTGATTATCAGGAAAGTGATAATAATAAACAGCAGATAGGTAATATTAATATAAGCTTCACAGGTGAAGACCAGCTATATGATAGTATGCAGATTATGGTAACAACAGCAGTTATAAATAACAATTATGTGAATGTAAACCTACAGTTGGATACGCAGGATATGAATAATATAAAGTATGGCATAGCGGCGGATATAAGTTATAGAAGCCATAGTCTTAAGCTTAAGGCGGATGGTGATATAAGAAAGAACTGATGCTGTAATGCGTTGATAATTATAATATTTTCCCGGACAGATAAGGCTATTAATAATCTGTCCGGGAATTTTTGTTAGCATTTGCGTTTGGGTTAAAGGTTATATGATGTCGGGGTCAAAAGCCCCCTACTTTGATACCTACGAATTGTTCCGTGCTACGCACTCCCACAATTCTTCCCAATATTCGCATATCGTGGGATTATCATCCCACTTTTATGCTCATATCGGGGCGGGTCCCAAGGTCGCTCACCCACCTATGAGCAAGCTCATGTGGGTTTAGACCTTTTGACCATGGTATCATTATATGAATAAAAGTCAGAGAAATGTAACCTTATGAAATAAAATCGTACTATATATGTGAAAGCTTTCAAAAATCAGAATTAAGGAAAAATAAAAAGTGCGCAGCGAAGAAGAAATAATTGATTTAATAGTTAACAGAGATGAGAGTGTTATGAGTGAGCTGATGGATAAGTATCAGAGGCCGCTTATGAGACTGGCTATGAATATGTTGGATAGTGAAGAGTCAGGAATTACTTATACAGGAGCATATGCATACCAGAAATATCTTAAGCCACAAAGCAATGTTAACTTCTCATCTCATATAGATGATGATAGTACAGTAAGTATATATAGCAGTAATAATATGGAGAATTCAAAGGATTCAACAGTAGATGTTATATGGGGCAATTATGTTGCAAGTGGTTCAAGATTCTATGTAAGCTTAACGTTTAAGTCAAAGGATGGAAGCCCTATTATTCCTAATGACGAAAGCGATATGAAGCCAATAATAGGTTCGTTCAACTTTGAGAAAGCCCATGTAAGCTTAAATGGCAACTCTATCACAGATTCCAGATCAGGATATCTGCCAATATTCTTTAATGGAATGTCAGAGGATGGAACAGAAATATATGCAGAGATGAATCTTGATTATAATGATGGTACTAAATTCGTAGGAAGTACTATAACAATATCAACAGAAAACTTAAGATGTGCGTATGCAACAGAAGATAAGGAAAAACGTGAAGAAAGACAGATAGCAACAGGCGAATGGTCATTTGAAACACAGGTTGAAGACAGTAGTACAGGAGTTATATGTTCAAAGCCGGATGTACAGGTTCCGTCAGTATACAAGGATGGCGAATATCTGACAATTACAGATCTTGAATCTAATGGATTCGAGGTGGCTCTTAAGGGAACTGGAGATATTGACTTTAAGTACTTCGGAGTTGAAAAAGGAAATGCTCTGACAGTAACACTTAAGAATGGCACAGTTGTAGAGGCAGATACTAAGTTATCTGATTTATCAGGAAATGCAAAGACAAAGCTATATGATATCACATACGGATTAAAGAAGGTAGTTGCCGTTGAGGATATTGATTCAATAGAATGGCATGGTGCAACAATCTATAAGGCTGAGTAGAGGGTGCTATAAGAAGGATATAGGGATGTTCTTAGGCTGCTATAAGGAAGATATTAGTATGTTATCAAGATATTCCTAGTATGTTATAAGGAAGCTATTAATATGTTATGAGGGCGTTTCTAGGACGTTCTTGGTATGCCACCGGGGTTGTTATCAGGAGGGCATTGTATAGGATGCATAACTAGGAAATATAATAAAAAAAATCTTACCAAAACAACGGGGAACCACAGATGGGGAATGCAGGGGGATTGAGTGCTTTTACACTCAATCACCCTTGTGCTTGTTAGCTTATGTTGGAGAGATTTGTTGAAATAATTGGTCGAAGAGATTAGTTGAAGTGTAATTGGTAGAAGTGATTAATTTGTTGTTTAACACACATTCGGTTGGCGAACTGACGACATAATATAAGTGAAAATCGGTGCTGCACATACATCATCGATGCTAGAAGTAAACTGAACCCCATGTGCTTACTGTACATAGCGTGTACACAGTAGGATTACAT
>ERZ779843.2688-NODE-2688-length-16568-cov-2.833828_pt1 | contig 16568 bp, 13 predicted proteins | sample MGYA00511560_ERZ779843 | MGnify/ENA primary metagenome ERZ779843 (study PRJEB29588, sample SAMEA2158062) | human gut metagenome | biome: human gut; feature: human-associated habitat; material: faeces | place: Denmark | collected 2008/2010 ... | reverse complement strand
ATTGGACATCACCCAAGTGTTTCTGTCCGATAATAAGGATTTGCTGGGGCAGAAATTGTATCTCTATGCCTATAACTCTTTTTTTATGGGGGAAGAAAATAAGGGCATGAATCTTTTGTATTTGTCGAGTAAATGTGGATATGATAAGGCTACCGATGATTACAACCACTTGTTGAATTGCGAAACCGTGTTGATGGAGTTGGATTTAAGCCGAAGGACTCGGAATCAGTTTATAGAATACTTGGAGAAGTATGATATCGATGATGTCGCGAGAGTATTCCCTGTCCCAACAAATGCTGCCGTTGACTTCTGGCAGCAGCTAATGTGTAGAGACGCATCGTATGTGGAATTGCAGGCGGAGTTAGGGAAGAAGCGGAAACGTAAGATGCTGCAGAAAGCGTTGGACGAGTTACAGTCGGGTCAGAATGCGCTCTTTCTGTCGTTGAAGCGGTGTGCGCCCTTTAAGCCCGGCGAAATCGAGAGCGGTCTTGTGCGTTCTCTTACAGGTGGTAGTGGAATTGGAATTCTTGATTTCCGGATTTATCCGGCTAGTGATCCAAATGCCTTTGCGACACCCTATGGACATATATATTTAACCAGTGGTCTTGTGTTGAAATATAATTTCAATAACCATCTGCTTCTTGGGGTCTGTGCGCATGAGATGACTCATTTTTTGTGTCAACATTCATTGCTGAATCTTTGGAAACAGTATGAGAAAGAGCGGAAACGCAAGATATGGGGAGGTATTGCAGCTGGGTTGTATGCGGCGACGATGACGGCAACCACCATGTATGGAGCGGCAAATGGTGTTGAGTATGATCAGTCGTACTACGATAATATTGGTCTTACCTCGACCCGTCTCTATGATGCCATTACGTCGGAAGCTTACTATTTTCAATTTAAATATTCCCGGGAGCAGGAAATTCAGTCAGACCTGATGGCTTACAGATTCTGTGAAGCCATCGGATTGGGTGGATATGCCTACATTATGGCGCTTCAACTACTGGACGAGAACGATTTATACATGAAGTCGGCCAAGACGGACGATCATCCGACAATGGCTTATCGTATTGCATTTCTGAAATATGTCTATCAACGTGATCGGCAAGCGCAACAACCCGGCGATGAGGCCCGTCGTGGTGCTATCGTGTATGATTGATGCGATTTTCTCTTTTATCGAAGGCTTGTCGATAAAAGAGTTATCTTTGTCGATATGAGAATCTTTGCTTGGACACAATGTCGATTTTAGTACCAGTTTTGCACAGATGTCTTTTCCTGATGGGGGCGCTCCTCGTTGAGACATGCGTGATAGAGCGTGCTAATGAGAACTGATGTGGTATAAGTGAGTTGGATATTCTTGGCAAGGAACGGCCAACTCTTCTATCATGGTTTTCAAACTAAAAAATCTGAAGATTTTTTTTGGATACACTAAATGAAACACTACCAAAGATTTGTCATGTGTAATAAACGGATATGGTAATGAGACAGAAAAACAGAGTAGGGGTGTTTCTCGGAGAAATGGGGCAGCCTGTTTCCTTGTTGAAATATTCAAAAAGTGCTTGTGGCGTAGATTTTCTATTAAATACGGCCGATAATTCTGAAAAGCCGGGTTGGTTTAATCTTAGCAAGCAGTATAAGACAGATTTTTTTGAGTTCTATTTCTTCCGTCGGGCCGAAGGATATATGCTCTTGGCCGGTAAGAGAGTCGAACTGCACCCCGACATGGTGTTGGTCATATCGCCTTTCCAGTTGCAGGAATGGCATGTCGATTTGGATAAGTTGGACTATACGTTTCTCATCTTTCAAGAGGAGTTTATAAATAATTTTCTGTCGGACAAATATTTTATGTATAGGCTGCTGTACTGCTATCAGCACGATTATCCCACAGATTTTGATATGAACAGAGAGGCGATGTCGCCTTTTCTGAGGCTTCTGTTTCAAATAAAAAACGAGTTGCGGGAGCCTGTTGCCGATAGCTATCACATGATTGTTGCCTGTCTATATCAGTTCCTGCTATTATTGAACCGGTTCTATGCTGACCGTTTCGGACTGCCATTTGTGCCTCCTCTGAATAATTATGCCTATCAGTATAAAGAGCTTCTTGAAAAGAACATTTCCGAGAAGACTCGTGTCACCGATTATGCCGAGATGATGAATATCAGTCGGGTTTCGCTCAACAAGGCCGTCATGAGGGAGTTTGGCTTGTCGGCAGTCCATCTGTTGAAGCAGCGTTTGCTGCAAGAGGTGAAGAGCGATCTCTTATTTGGCGATTTGTCGGTAAAAGAGATTGCCTATCGTCTGCATTTTTCAGAGCCTAATCATTTAATGCGCTTTTTCAAGCAAATGACAGGGCAGACAATCGGTGGGTTTATGGCCTCTGTCAGGTGATGAGAAGTCCATGGAAGACAGCGGTTTAATGTCCACTCCCCAACGACCGTCTATATGAGATTTTGGCCGTTTTTACAATCGGCGACGGTTTATCTGTGTAACTTTATCTTTTCGTGGTAAAAGTAGTTGACGATGACGGGTTTCCCTTTTTGAGAGCGTCCATAGGGGAGGTCATTTATGTGGTAGGGATATCCCTCTTGTTGGGCATATGCCGAGATTTCCTGTTCCAGGCATTGCCAGTATTCTTGCCGTTTTTTGTTGTAGATTTCGTCGTAGAGTGGGGCAAGCGACGGATATTTTTCCCGTATGTAATTCATGATACTTCCTTTGAACTGGCCCCGTAGGTTCAGATTTTCCAGCCATATCAGGTCGGTAAAGTTTTTGACATGGTCGATAATTGCCTTTACGTCGGTAATGCCGGGAAAGATGGGGGAGACGAAGCATACGGTGCGAATACCGGCAAGGTAGACTTGTTTCATGGCTTCCAGTCTGCGTTCAATGCTCACAGCTCGGTCCATGTCGGCCCTGAACTGCTCATCGAGTGTGTTGACCGACCATGATACGGTTACTTTGGGAAAGTGTTTCAGCAGGTCGAGGTCGCGCAACACCAGGTCTGACTTGGAGCAAATCATAATTTCGGCATCGGTTCCACTTAGTTCTTCCAGCAGTTTCCGTGTCCTGCCGAATATTTCTTCGTATGGATTGTATCCATCTGTTACAGAACCTATGACAATTCGCTGTCCATCGTATTTGTGCGGGTTGTCAATGGGTTTCCAGTGTTTTACGTCGAGAAATGTTCCCCAGGCTTCGGAGTGTCCCGTAAATCGTTTCATAAACGAGGCATAGCAGTATTTACAGGCATGTGGACAGCCTACATACGGATTGACCGAGAAACCTCCCACTGGTAACGAAGATTTGGTCATGACGCTCTGAACGTTGATCTCTTTGATTATCTCTTTTTCCATACTTTCTTTATGAATTGTTGTGGCAGTTCCTGTATCATGTTTTCTTCGCCCATTATGGGCAGGAGGTCTTCTTTCATGAAAACGGGTATGTTGTTTTTCCTGGCCTGTTCCACAATATGAAGCACCCATTCGGGTTTGGCGTCGATTTTGCCTTTTCTTTTTCCGGTTTCTGTTCCTACGACAACCCATTCATACCCGTTCAGGTCTATTTCGCCTATATCTTCAAAAAGAGGCTCAAATGTGGCGTGGTAATGTTTTGCCTCGATGTGTGTCTTCAAGTCATCGAGCCGTTTCTTCTCCGATGCCCGGGTCACGGTGACCCCCATCCATGCGTTCTCGTTGTCGGTCTTGAAGTGGGCGCGTTCGGGTCGTTTTGTCAGGAAAATGTAGGCATGTTGAGGATTCTGTGCCATGCGGTCGAAGATCTCTTTTTTCCACGCCGATGTCCAGTCGGAGAAATCGCTCATGCCTGTCATCAACCAGACGTGTGGTTTCGGATTGTCCATGAGGCGCAACTTCCTGGCCATATACTCCGGCACGGAGAAGTTCTCGGTCATGCCGAATCTGTTGCAATTATTCCTGGCATAGCAGTAGCCACACCCGATTGTGCAGCCTACCACAATGTTCATGTTCTGTATCAGAGATTTAATGCATACCGTCATGGAGTAGTTCTTTAATGCGTTTTTTCTGAATAACGAATATCGGCTTTTACCTTGTGTGAAGAGGGTTTTTTATCTATTGCAAAGATAGGATAGCCGGTTGGGCTTGCAGATACCAAAATTATCTTTCTTTGTACCAAATTGATAAAGTTGGCCGCTGAGATGCCGGAAATTCCAGTCTCGATGTGGCTTGTTTCCGTTTCCGCTGTAAAAAGTGGGCCGATTGTCGGGAAGATTTCCTATTTTTGTCTGTCACGACAGATGGCGAGTTCAGACGATTGAGCCGATGTCTTCGATGTGCGTGTACGAATTAAATCTTTGGATTTATGAACCGACAGGAATATATGCAGGCCAACCGCGACTGGTTGGAGGCCAAATCAAGAGAGGAGGGGGTCAAGCCACTTCCTAAAGGTGTGTTTTACAAAGTGATAGCCGATGGTCGGAACGATGGAAAACACCCGAACCTCAGGAGCGTCGTTACCGCTCACTATACGGGGTGGACCATCGACGGCAAGAAATTTGACAGCAGCCGTGGTGGAACGCCCATAGCGTTCCGCCTGAACGACTTGATTGAGGGTTGGATTATCGCGATGCAGCACATGTGTATCGGTGATAAGTGGGAGCTGTATATTCCTGCCGAGATGGGATACGGAAAGTTTTCACAACCCGGCATTCCCGGTGGCTCGACGCTTGTCTTTGAGATTGAGTTGCTGGGTATTGCTTGAAAAGAGGCATCAACATATATCCTCTGAGTTTATAATGTCTTGCAACAATCGTGTGTGATTGTCGTCTGAAAGTAATCATTGAAGTCATTAATTAGAGATGTGCCAAATGAAACAAGGTTTTTTACATTCATGCCCTGAACTGATTGATTACATCAATGAGGTCGGATTCTTGCCGTTGTTGAGCTTGGGCATTATCGGCTGGTCGGCCGATGAAGCGGTAGATGAAGATTGCCGATATAGGCCGGCTCCTGATGGCGGATGGGAGTGGCCGTTATGGGAATGGAAAGGTTCTATATTGCAGGAAAGCGAGTGTGCATACGGTAAGTTTATCCGTCGTAAAGCAGCCTTTGTCAGCCGGGAGTGGTGGCCCGATTTTTGTAATTTCCGACGCAGTGTTTATCCTTACCCCGAAGATGGAAGTGTGGAAGCGTGTATTCTGGATATTTTGAAAAGTAACGGTAGCCTTACGGTTAAAGACTTGCGTGTGGAATGTGGCTTTACGGGGCCGAAAATGAGAAGCCGGTTTGATTCTTATCTGGGCCGACTGGAAATGGGTTGCTATATTGTCACCGAAGATTTTGTGTATCCTCGTGATAGACATGGACACAAATATGGTTGGGGGAGGGCTTTGCTCACTACCCCTGAGATTTTATGGGGAAAATCGGCTTGTCATCCCAATCATACGCCAGAAGAGTCGCGAGAGCGGATTATGTCTCAACTTAAAAAGATTCTGCCGAATGTCTCTGATCGGACAATCGACACATTGTTGGTGTAACAGAGGGGCACCGATTGGATTTATTTCTCCCAATCGGGTTCATACACCGGAAAGCGGAGGGTAAAGAATTTTCATGCCTTAACAATAGAAAAAGTGTGGCGATGTTACAGCACTATACAAGAGTGAGTGCCTGCCAATTTCAAGAGACCGTTTGAGAGAAAATATCAGACGATAAAGCAGGAGAGGAGCCTCGAAGTATTTCACATCAAAAGTTGGGCGGTTCACCGGTAAATTTGTCCGTTTCGAGAGAAGCTGTTTTATTAAAAAGGTTTACGCGATTTAATTTTGCCTGAAATAAAGTTTAGTTTTATTTAAACTGTAAGGCAAATGTTTGATAAAATTGTCAGCTTCTCTATTAAGAAAAAAATGTTTGTAGCTTTGGCTACACTGCTGTTGTTGGTAGGAGGCATCTATTCGATGTGGACCTTGCCTATTGATGCCGTGCCCGATATTACAAACAATCAGGTGCAAATCGTTACCGTCTCACCTACGCTTGCACCTCAGGAAGTAGAGCAACTCATTACCTTCCCTATCGAGGTGAGTATGAGCAATATCATGAATGTAGAAGAGATACGTTCAGTATCGCGCTTTGGGCTCTCTTTGGTGACAGTGGTATTTAAAGAAGATGTGCCTGTACTTGATGCACGACAGTTAATCAACGAACAAATACAGGCTGTGTCGGGTGAAATACCGCCCGAGTTGGGTACGCCAGAACTGATGCCGATTACTACCGGCTTGGGAGAGATTTACCAGTATGTGTTGAAAGTAGCTCCCGGCTATGAAAAGAAATACGATGCCATGGAGTTGCGTACCATTCAGGACTGGATTGTAAAAAGACAGTTGTCGGGTATCCCGGGTATAGTGGAGATTAATAGTTTTGGCGGATATCTGAAACAATACGAAGTGGCTGTCGACCCCGATGCCCTATATTCGTTGAACATAACCATCGGCGATGTATTCAATGCACTCACTAAAAATAACCAAAATACGGGCGGAAGTTATATCGAAAAAGATGCCAAGGCATACTATATACGCTCCGAGGGTATGATTGAGAGTTTGGAAGACATCGAGCAGATTGTCGTTGCAAACCGTGGCGGGATTCCTGTGCGAGTGAGCGATATCAGCAAGGTGAGATATGGTTCGCCCAAGCGCTTCGGAGCCATGACCAAAGACGGCGAAGGTGAGTGTGTCGGTGGTATTGCCATGATGTTGAAAGGTGCCAACGCGAATGTTGTGACACAGGAGCTCCAAAAAAGGGTAGACCAGGTACAGAAGATGCTCCCCGAGGGTATTAGTGTTGAGCCTTATTTGAATCGTTCCGAACTGGTGAACCGAAATATTGCAACCGTAATACGCAACCTGATAGAAGGCGCATTGATCGTTTTTGTTGTGCTGATACTTTTTCTGGGCAATGTGCGTGCCGGCATCATTGTGGCATCGGTCATACCTCTTGCCATGTTGTTCGGATTTATAATGATGAGACTGTTTGGTGTGTCGGCCAACTTGATGAGCTTGGGGGCCATCGATTTTGGTATTGTCGTCGATGGTTCGATTGTCATACTCGAAGGAATCCTTGCCCATATTTATGGCAAGCGGCTTGCCGGGAAACATCTTTCTTCGACAGAAATGGATGAGGAGGTAATAGCAGGAGCCGGAAATGTCGTGCGCAGTGCCACGTTTGCCGCTATCATTATTTTGATTGTATTCTTCCCGATTTTGACTCTAAAAGGTATTGAAGGAAAATACTTTACGCCTATGGCAAAGACATTGGTCTTCTGCATTATAGGTGCCCTGCTGTTGTCGCTTACTTATGTGCCGATGATGGCGTCGATATTTCTTAAACGGACTATTTCGTCCAAACGAACATTTGCTGATAAATTCTTTGAACGATTGAACAGAGCATACAAAGAAACGTTGGATTTTTGTTTGAGACACGGTTGGGAAACTCTGGCATCGGCCTTTGCTTTGCTTATAGCTTCGTTGTTTATTTTTACACGTTTGGGAGCCGAGTTTATACCGACTCTCGATGAGGGCGATTTTGCCATGCAGATGACCTTGCCGGCAGGAAGTTCGTTGAGTAAAAGCATTGAGATATCCTTGGCTGCTGAAAAGAAACTAAAACAAGACTTTCCTGAAATAAAACATGTAGTGGCAAAAATCGGCACGGCAGAAGTTCCCACTGACCCAATGGCTGTGGAAGACGCTGATGTAATGATTGTGATGAAGCCATTTAGTGAGTGGACATCTGCTGCCAGCCGAGCCGAGATGGTAGAGAAGATGAAAAAATCGCTCGAATCTATATCTGGTGCCGAGTTCAATTTCAGTCAGCCGATTCAATTGCGGTTCAATGAACTTATGACAGGAGCCAAAGCCGATATTGCCATTAAACTCTATGGCGAGGATATGGAAGAACTGTATGCCAAAGCCAAGGAAGCAGCACGTTATATCGAACAGATACCGGGCGCGTCTGATGTCATTGTGGAACAGGCCATGGGTCTTCCGCAACTGCTTATCCATTATGACCGTGGGAAGATTGCTCGTTACGGCATCGATATAGAGGAACTTAATACCATAATTCGAACAGCTTATGCCGGAGAAATAGCAGGCGTTGTGTTTGAAAACGAACGTCGCTTCGATATGGTTGTAAGACTGGACAATCAGAAAGTAAAAGACCTCAACATTGACAAGTTGTTTGTCCGTTCGAGTGAAGGTATCCAGATTCCTGTGAGTGAAGTGGCATCTATCGACTTGGAAGAGGGCCCGTTGCAGATTAACCGCGATGCTACCAAACGGCGAGTTGCCATTGGAGTCAACGTGCGCGATGCCGACATCCAGCAGGTTGTGGCACAGATAAGCGAAACACTTGACAAGAATGTCAAATTACAACCCGGCTATTATTTCGAGTACGGTGGCCAATTTGAGAATTTACAGAATGCGATTGACACGCTGTCGATTGTCATACCTATTGCTCTCGTATTAATTCTGCTTCTGCTGTTCTTTGCATTTAAGAGTGTGGTTTATTCTTTGGTGGTATTTTCGACCGTCCCTCTTTCTCTGATTGGTGGCATCATCGCTCTCTGGATTCGGGATCTTCCGTTCAGTATTTCTGCAGGAGTGGGATTTATCGCCCTTTTTGGTGTGGCGGTGCTGAACGGTATATTGATGATTAACCATTTCAATGATTTACGAAAGCGAAATAAGTATCCCATGAGTACCGATAAGATTATCTATAAAGGTTGTCCGCATCTGCTCCGCCCGGTAGTCCTCACCGGACTGGTTGCTTCCTTGGGTTTTGTGCCCATGGCCGTGGCTCAGTCAGCAGGAGCTGAGGTACAACGTCCGTTGGCAACGGTTGTAATAGGAGGGTTGATTGTGTCGACCATTCTTACCTTGATTGTTATCCCGGTGTTCTACCGGCTTGTCAATGCCAATACCCTGCTGTGGAAGCGTCGACACAATGGAAATATGGCGAAGAATCTTTCAAAGGTCTCTTTGGTGGCATTGTTGATAGCTCTTCCATTTATGGCAAATGCTGCCGATGGGCAGACAAGATTGGTATCGCTCGATGAGGCACTCGACATTGCCATGCAGAATAATCCTCGACTTAAAATAGCCGGAGCCGACATTGAGCGGAGCCGGGCTGCCAAAGGAGAAGTGTGGGATGGTGGAAGTACGTCATTCAGTTACTCGTGGGGACAATTGAACGATACCTATCGGAAAGACCATGAAATAGTGATAGAGCAATCGTTGGGTTCTTTTCTTACACCGTTCTATAAGAATGCGCTGGTCAATACCCTCATCACCAAAGGCGAGCATTATCGCGACTTGGTAAAGAAGGAGGTGGTGGCTGAGGTGAAACGCTGCTGGTACTATTATCAGTATGCCTGTCAGGTGAAGTCGCTTTACGATGAGCAGGAGCAGTTGTCGCAGAAACTTCGCGAGAGTGGTGAATTGCGTTATCAGCAGGGCGATATCGACTTGGCCGAGCGGAACATGATTGCTGCTGCGGCGTCGGATATTCACACACGCTGGATGCAGGCTTGTGAGGAAGTGCAGTTGGCGGCAAGACGGTTTACCTGGGCCTGTTATTCGCCCGATGACATTCTCCCACGAGATACGGTTCTGACGATACAGCCGTTCATGGCTGAGTTAATGCCGATATCGCACAACTATATAGGCTATTTTACGGCTCAGGTGCAGGAGAAAAAAGATATGTTGCGTATAGAGAGAAGTAAATTTTTCCCGGAATTTTCTGTCGGATATACACAACAGAAAATCTATCCGTTGAACCGATTAAATGCCTGGACGGTAGGCGTATCAGCCCCTTTGCTCTTTTTCCCGCAGCGTAGTCGCAGCAAGCAGGCCAAAGTCGACCTTCGCATAGCCGAATGGGAAAATGAGAGCAATTGCAAGCAATTGGAGAATAAGGTAGAAGAACTTTATCGACAGATTGCTCAGCAGCGCCGAAGTCTTGACTATTTCCAGAATGCTGCTTTGAAAGAGGCCTCTTCTCTCCAAGAAAGTGCACTGTTGAAGTTTAAGGAGAGTGAGACCGATATTGCCACATTGGTACAAAGCCTGAATTCGGCTCGCGAAATCATGAGAAACTACATCGAGACGATATACAATTATAACGTATCGATTTTGGAGATAGAATTATATACCGATTAAAAAACAAATTTAGATATATGAAAAAGATACTTCTTCCGATGGCTTTATTGTGGGTCGTTACCTCATGTGGCAAGACCCAACCGGCTGAGCCTGTGTCGACCCCTTCTCCTGAAATACCTGCGGCAGATACCGTTGCTATGACAGAACAAGAAATTGATGGACATACGTCGGCCACTGCTGTGGCAAATGCCCCAAGTTTCAACGGAATAATCATGTTGTCTCCCAAGAAACATGTTACCATTACCTTGCCTATGGGAGGCTCGCTTCATAGCGTAAACTTGTTCCCCGGGAAATATGTAGAAAAAGGGGCCGAACTGGCAACGCTTGAAAACATGGACTTTATTACTCTTCAACAGCAGTACCTCGAAACAGCCTCTCAAGTGGAGTTCCTGGAAAAAGAGTATCAACGGCAAGAAAGTCTGGCGTTGAAAGAGGCTGCATCACAGAAACGCCTTCAGCAGAGTAAAGCCGATTATCTGGCTATGAAAAGCAAGATGGACGCATCGGCGGCTCAATTACAAATATTGGGCGTTTCTCCTGCAAAGTTGAAACGAAATGGCATCAGCCCCTATATGAGCATTACGGCACCTATCAGTGGCTACGTAACCAATCTCGACCTTAACGTTGGTAAGTATTTCAACAGTGGAGAACCGATTTGCGATATTATCGACAAGAGCGCTCCTATATTGCAGTTGACGGCTTATGAGAAAGACCTTTCTCATCTGAAAATAGGCGATAAGTTTGATTTTCATGTCAATGGAATGGGAGCGAAAAGCTTTAAAGCCACGTTGTTCTCCATCGATCAAATGGTGAATGAGACCAATCGTTCAATCAATCTTTATCTGAATATAGAAGACCCTGTATCGGAATTCCGTCCGGGAATGTATGTCTCGGCAACTAAAATCAGATAAAACAATTACATTTGTTGCATGAACCTGTCTGTATTCCAGAAATACCTTGTCATCGTAAACGCCATCTCCTTAATGGTGGCGTTTATGACTCATTTCCCCGAAATCGTTGCGCTATTGGATTCTCATAAAGATCCATTGCTTTTTCCGGGTATGGATTGGATTGATGTGTGCAACGAAATGTTGTTTACCTACATATCTTTGTTGTTGCTCTATTTCCTTAATGAAAAGTTGTTCCATTTCAATAATTCCCATGTTGAAATCAGTTGGAAGAAGTTGCTGTGTGCATTTGTTGTTACGTGGATTGCAAGCAGCCTGATAGCCAAAGGGTTTATATTCCTACATCAGCGACTCGACATTCCGGCGATAGATGCTACATTGCATCATTATTTACATCCGTTGCGAGATTTTCTTATCTCCATCATGGTCACCGGGAGCAGCTATTTGATGTATCAAAATCACAAAAGCAATTGCATTCAGTTGGAGAATCACCAGTTGAGAGCCGAAAATATCGAAAATCAATATGAGGCATTAAAGAATCAGTTCAATCCTCATATGCTTTTTAATTCGCTCAATACCCTTTCGGCCCTTATTCGGGAATCGCCCGACAAGGCGCAAAATTATCTTCAGGAACTTTCGCATGTATTGCGATATACCCTCCAAGACAACGATTCGCATCTGGTCTCATTGGAAGAAGAGATGACATTTGTCAATTCTTATATTTATCTGATGAAGATGAGGTATGAGGACAATCTTGTCTTCGACTTGGACATCAGTCCTAAAGCTTTGCAGAAAGAGCTCCCTCCGATGACTGTACAGATGCTTGTCGAAAATGCAATTAAGCATAACGAGATTAGCAATCGCAAACCGTTGCATATATCAATCACCGCCGTGAACGACACCCTTTCGGTCAGTAACCCGATACAATCCAAGATTACTTCAAACAATAGAAGCACAAGAATCGGTCTTGATAATCTGGCAAAGCGATATCGTCTTCTTTTCATGAAGAATATAGAGATTTCTAATGAAAATAATGTCTTTACAGTAACCATACCGTTGATATGAAGGCCCTTATAATTGAAGATGAGAAAGCAGCCGCACGTAATCTGAGAGCCGTATTGGAAGAAATACCTGAGCACCCCGAAGTCGTGGGAGAGACAGATAGTATCGTAGACACGATAAGTTGGTTCCATAAAAACCCCATGCCCGACCTGGTGTTTATGGACATACACCTTGCCGATGGTTCTGCTTTCGAGATTTTTGAACACATCAATATTACCTGTCCCATTATTTTTACCACGGCTTACGATGAATATGCACTACGCGCTTTCAGAGTCAATAGCATAGCGTATCTTTTAAAGCCCATCAGTAAGAAAAATCTGGAAGATGCTCTTGCAAAACTCGATAATCTTTGTCGCCGGCCCTCTGGTGATAATGCATATCAGTTGGATTTGGCGCATATCATGAAGGAATTAAAAAAGGAAGAAAGTTATAAAACACATTTTCTTATACCGGCAAAGGGCGATAAGCTTGTACCGGTTTCGGTTCACTCGATTCTCTATTTTTATATTTCCGATGGAGTCGTTAAGGCTGTTGATACGAACAGGTGTAAATACACATTTCCACAATCGCTCGATGAGTTGGCCGACCAGCTCGACCCGCGCCGTTTCTTTCGTGTCAATCGTCAATTTATCATATCCAAGGAGGCCATCGAGGATGTGCATCTCTGGTTCAATGGCCGTCTTACGGTAAATCTTAAAGTGCCTGTACCCGAGAAGATTATTGTGAGTAAGGCAAAGGCCCGGGAATTTAAAGAATGGTTTTAAGGTAGGGGCAGGTGTCTATCTCGTCTTGAAGCAGCCAATTCAGGGCGACAGCCGTTTAGAGGCAGAGGGTGAGTAGGGGAATACTGATAACAGAGAGCAAGGTGGTGATGAATGTGCCTTCGGCCATGGTTATCTCGCCGCGTTGGTATTTAATGCAGAAGAGTGTCCCGTAAGAGGCGACCGGCATACCCGCCAATACCACATTGATGCCGGCAATCGTTTCGGGTACCAGGCACAGACGCGACAGGTAGAGTATCAGCAGCGGCACCAGCAGCAGTCGGAAGGCTGCCATGAGATAGATGGGCAGATTCCCGAACATACGCTTGATAGGCACCTGAGCCATGGCCGAGCCGATGATAAGAAGCGCTGCCGGTACGGTTACATTGCCGAGGAGCATACAAGGGGCGCTTATCACACGAGGAGCTTGCCAGCCTGTAACGACAATCAATATGGAAAGATAAGAGGCTATCATGGCCGGGCAGTAGAGGGTGCGCCGGTCGAATTGTAATTTGCCTTTTCCACCCGAGATAAACAGGGTGCCGAATACGAATATCAGCAACGTGCTGGGAAAGTTGAGAATGCTGGCGTAAAACACGGCTTCGGGGCCAAATATAGAGGCCACGATGGGATATCCGATAAACCCTACATTGCCAAAAGCGAGCATGAAGCTGTATATTCCACGTTCGTCGAGTTTTATGGGCATATACCGTGGTAAAAAAAAGGCTAAGCCAATGAGTATGACATAGGTGGCGAAGCCCACTATGAGCAGGGGGCCGATAAGATTTTTATCGGGAAGCGTGTCGCCCATTACCGATGCGAGTATCAGACAGGGGCATGTTACGTTGATAACCAGATCGGAGAGCTTGCGGTCGAAATCGGCGTCCATCATCTTCTTCTTGCTGAGGTAGTAGCCTACAATCACCAGCAGAAAGAGGATAATCATTTGCGTTACTATGGCGCTCATCGTTCTTTTTTACCTTAAAAGCGGTGCAAAGATAGAAATTATAGCAACTGGATATACCGTTGGTGTGGCGATTTTTCTGTTCCTCCCATACAGACGCGAGATGGTAACTTTTTCTGATGTATATCGTTAATGTGTGAAATGAATATAGGGACTGTTCGGGAGAGTTCTATGATTAGTTTCAATGGAAAAATCATGGAGCACATCTCTTGTATGTAAGGGAAAATTCTTATTTTTGGACCTCCGGGGAAGGTATTGACTCAGAACCCCGGTTATTATTTACCCGGGTGAGAACCCTAAAATGAAGCTATATGATAAAGATATACGGAATGGAAACCTGTCCCGATTGCACTTATGTAGAAGAGCAGGTGAAAGGTAATGACAAGTATGAAGTGATTGACATCGGCCGGAATGTGAGAGATCTTAAAGAGTTTCTCCGGTTGAGAGACGGTAATGATGTCTTTGCCCAAGCCAAACGTGTGGGTGCTGTAGGCATTCCCTGTTTTGTGTTGGAAGACGGCACGGTAACGCTTACTCCTGAAGAGGCCGGCTTGCATTCGCGTCCGGTAGTTTCGGGTGCGGCTTGCAGTATCGACGGTAGCGGCTGTTGATGCCGCTTACCTCTGCCTCTCTGGCAGGTGTAAATAGCTGAAAAGCGCGTGTGGGGGAGCGCCTATTTTATCTCTTGTGCAGCGCGCAGTATCATCTCTACGGCCCCATCGATGCCGGTGCGTTCGGTGTTGATGACGAGGTCATATTCACCGATATCGGTCCATTGTCTCCCTGTATAGTGCCAATAGTGATTGGCGCGACCGGTATTTACGCGCTCGATTTTTTTTGCGGCCTCTTCTTCCGAAAGATGAAGTTTGTCGACGATTTGTTTTACGGCAAAATCCCGACTTGAACGGATAAATACACGCAGCACGTGAGGGTCGTCGCGTAGAATCCAGTTACCCAGTCGACCAATAATTACGCACGGCCCGTTATGGGCAAGCCCTCTGATGGTACGACTCTGGCTGACGTAGATGGCATCTTCTTTCGACGGATTCAGTGAGGCCGGTATACCGCTGTCGGTGCATATCAGTTCCCACAATCGGCCGGTAGAGAGAGTCTGTTCGTTTTTCTCCACAAATTCTGTGGAATAGCCCATTTGTTGCGCCGTCTGATCTATAATTTGGCGGTTGTAGCAGGGACAGCCCAATCGGCGGGCAACCTCTTCACCCACGGCATTGCCTCCACTCCCATACATACGGGCAATGGTGATAATACGGTTTCCGCTCCATTCGTCGGTGGGCGATGTTGCCGATACGGCCAGTCGTTCCGCCCGGGGTATGAACAGGTTGTCGAGCCACTTGATATGAGGCGAGAATACCCTTACCATCATGCCTACATAGAACATGGAGACCAGTGTGCCTACCCCTATCATTTCCCAACTCCAACCGTCGAAGAAGACAAACATGAAAAGGGTGCCAATGCACACCAAAGTAGTGTCGGAGCATATTTTGACCTTGCCAAAGTCTCGGTTGAGAAATCGTGAAATCGCCAAGGGCAACCCTTCACCGGCAAGCATCAATGAGTCGCAGCGCACTTCGCAGGCAATGCCGAAAGCCAGTATGGCCCCGCCAATGAGCAACTCGACAAACCGCAGCGGATAGCCTATCAACGGATTGATGTCGAAAGGAATTTGCAGAAAACCCGTGAGCCACATGGTCAGGTCGGTGTAGAAGCCGAAAAGAAATGAAACAAGAATCTGTGTATATTGGCGCTTTTCAAAATTCTTGCGCAGGAGCAGCACTTGTATGGCAATAAAAAGTACATGCATGCAGATGGTCAGTTGCCCCATGGTGAGGTTTACACCGGGTACCAGCGATAAAATGTAGGGCGGGGCCGAGATAGGCGACGACCCGAGGTTGGCCCGTATGGACAGGGAGGTGCCAAAGGCAATTACAAAAAGTATGACAACAAAACTCACATAGCGGCGTATCCACTCAGCTTTACTTCTCTTCGCAACCATTTTGTGTGAATCTATAAATATGGGCGAAAATACATAAAAAGAGAACCCGTTGGTAAGGTTTGTTTGCTTCTTTAAACTTCTTTAAACTTAAAAGATTGACTATCCACCTATGGAAATTATCTATATTTCCATAGGTGGATATAATCCTATGAAAATTAACGCCAAATATTCTCCCATTGGTCTTCATAACTTTGCAGGCATTTCACGGGCATCGCCATCGGACTATTTGGTTTTATCTCTTTTTCTCTTGGGAGATTATCATAATCATCTTCTATTTTGCTTGAAAGGTTGATAAACTGTTCTTTGGAGAGAATATAATATCTGAAATGATTGTTGTGATCGATATATACGAAAATATATGGACCGCTTACTCCTTTGTAAAAAGATTGTCGGTTATCTCGGTTACCCATTACGGGAAATGCATAAATTTTTCTGCCGGCGATTTTTTCTTGAACGGTTTTAACTTGAATCGCTACTGTTTTTTTGCTTTCGGGGTGATAGCATAAAATGTCTATTGTCGGACAGTTGTTATAGGTCATTGACGGGCACCATCCTTTGAGACACAACTCTTTCATTACAGCACATTCACCGGCAAGGCCAGTAAGAAGTTTTTGATAATCTTTTATCATCTTAATTATTGATGTATAAATTCTTTGGAGAAATCTGTTTTAAGTAA
>ERZ779843.2682-NODE-2682-length-16599-cov-4.279316_pt1 | contig 16599 bp, 9 predicted proteins | sample MGYA00511560_ERZ779843 | MGnify/ENA primary metagenome ERZ779843 (study PRJEB29588, sample SAMEA2158062) | human gut metagenome | biome: human gut; feature: human-associated habitat; material: faeces | place: Denmark | collected 2008/2010 ... | reverse complement strand
ACAGGTCCACGGCCAGCTCGTCTTCCTGCGGGTCGAGGGCGTCCATAACGAGCTCAATCAAAATCTCGGCGCCCTTGGTATTGACCTGGAAAAACGACGGGGCGGATAAGCGCATCTGGCCTTCGGCGATATTCTCGGTCCACGAGCCCTCGCCGGCGAGCATCTCGACTTTGGAGACACGGCGGGCTTTCTTTTCGCCCTTGCTCATCACACGCACGATGCTCGTGGGATGAGCGGCGTCCGCCAGCACGCGGGAGACCTGCGAGCGCGGAAAAGAGCCTGTGGGCGTCCAGAGTGCGACCTCGAGTGCCTTGGTGCGGCGCGAAGCGCGAATGCCCACGCGTTCGAGCCCCAAGTCATGGCTGCCGCTTAGATAGTTGAGTGCGCCGACGACCGATTTGAGCGCCTTCGGGAAGCGCTTGTCGAACAGCGGGCACGAATCGACGGTCACGATTTTGCTGGGATCGACGCCGTGCATGCCAAGGCGCACGCGACCGTTGACGACGGTCGGTTCGAGCTCGATTTTATTGCGGTAGCCCCAGTCGTCCTTGGTATGGCGGATGGGCTGCACCAGCTCATCGACCTGCTCAGGAGCGAACTTGCCGATGCGCTCGAGCGTGGAACGCAGGTTTTGCTCCTTGGCGGCGAGCTGTGTCGTGCGTGAGAGATTGCCCCACGAGCAGCCGCCGCAGATGCCCACGAAGGGGCAGGGAGACTGAATGCGATCGGGGCTTGGCTCCAGAATCTCGGTGGTGCGGGCGCGCATGAACGACTTGCCGTCCTGTACGACCTCGGCCTCGACGGTGTCGCCTGCCACGGCGCCCTGCACAAAGACGGCCTTGCCGTTGTCGGCGTGCGCCAGCCCGTCGGCGCCGTAGGTCATCGATTCTATAGTGAGCTTCATATCCCTGCCTGTCATTCGCGTTGTTGTCCGCACCATGGTAGCAGGGAAAAGCGCCCCGCATCCGAGGCTTTCCTCAAATGCGGGGCGCTTCTACAAACTGCTTCTACAAACGACTATTTCGTCTTGCCGGTAATGAGCGTCTTAAGACCCAGGCCGATCAGACCCAGGCCCATACGCACGCGACCAGGGCGATGGCGCTCGATGGCCTTGGTCTTGCCGGCGGGCCTATCGCGACGGGCGCTCGACTCGGGTGCGGGTTTGGTGACCTGCGGCTCGGGCCGAGGTGCAGGTGCAGGCTCAGGTTCAATGACGGTTGCCTGGACCTTCTGAACCTCGGGCGCTTTCTCCACGGCGGGCTCTGCGGCAGCCTCGGGCTCATTCACCGGGGGAGCGGTAACCGCTTCCGGTTTGGCAACTGCCCCATGTTCAACCTCGGCCTGAATAGCCTCTTCGGCCACGCGTTCCTTCTCCAGTGCGCGCTGCTGTGCGGCGGCCTCGGCGTTGCGATAGGCACGCTCCAGCAGGGCTTCCTGCGAGTTGAAGGGTTTCTCACCCTCTGCACGCTCCACGGGGACCCAGGTGCCGTCGCTCGTGAGGCTGCGGGCCTTCACGTTGTCGCGCAGCTGCATACCCATGTACTCGTGCACCAGGGCGCGGCAGGTGGGGTCGAGCACGGGGAAGGCGATCTCCACGCGGTGCTCGGTGTTGCGCGTCATCATGTCGGCCGAGCTCAGATAGATCATGTCCGAGTCCACGCCAAAGGCGTAAACGCGCGCATGCTCCAAAAAGCGTCCGACGATAGAACGGACATGCACATTCTCGGTCTTGCCCGGAACGCCCGGCTTGAGGCACGAGATGCCGCGGATGATCATGTCCACGCGGACTCCTGCGCATGATGCCTCAGCGATCTTGTCGATGACCTCGCGGTCGGTGAGCGAGTTGAGCTTAAAGAACACACGGGCAGGCTCGCCAACGAGGGCGCGCTGGATCTCGCGGTCCAGGCCCCGCATGATGAGCGGCTTCAAGCCGACCGGCGCCACGCCCAGGAAGCGGTAGTCGCCGCGCAGGTTGCCCAGCGACAGGTTGCGGAAGAACAAGTTGGCGTCCTCGCCGATGCCGGGATGGGCGGTCATGAGCATAAAGTCGCTGTAGAGCTTGGCCGTCTTCTCGTTAAAGTTGCCGGTGCCCAACAGCGTCAGGCGTGTAAGCGCCATGCCCTCGCGATAGGTGAGCTGGCAGATCTTGGAGTGGCACTTAAAGCCCTCGGAGCCATAGATAACGGTGCAGCCCGCTTCTTCCAGACGCTCGGCCCACTCGATGTTGTTCTGCTCGTCGAAGCGGGCGCGGAGCTCCATGAGCACCGTGACTTCTTTGCCGTTCTCGGCGGCATCGATGAGCGACTCGCACAGGCGGCTCTGCTTGGCCACGCGGTAGAGCGTGATACGGAGCGAGATGCACTCGGGGTCGTAGGCGGCCTCGTGCACCAGATCCAGGAAGGGGTTCATGGCCTCATAGGGATAAAAGAGCAGCTTGTCGTGCTGAAGTACCTGCTCTCGGATGGAGCGGGTCATATCGATGGTGGGATTGGGCTGCGGCTTAAACGGCGTAAAGAGCAGCTCGTTGCGCAGGTGCTCGGGAATCTTGCCCTCAATGCCAAAGACATAGCCCAGGTTGAGCGGGATATCGCAGGTAAAGACCGAGCGACGCGAGAGCTCGAGCGCCTTGCGGATAGTCTTGAGCGTTGCTTTTTCGAGTGAGCCCGAGACGGCGAGCACTACCGGCTGCAGGCGCAGGCGCTTCTTGAGGATGCGCTTCATATGCTGGCGGTAGTCCTCTTCCTCCTCGACGCCCTCGCCGTCCGGATCGATGTCGGCGTTGCGGGTGACGCGGATCAGCGCGCGATCCAGCGGCTTATAGGAGCCAAAGCAGCTGTCCAGGCAGGCGAGGATGACGTCCTCGAGCAGAATGTAGGAGTAGGTGCCGGTGGGCGAGGGGATCTCGACCACGCGGTTCATCGAGGCGGGAATCTCGATCAGGCCCAGCAGGCTCTCCTCGTCGGTGACGCCGTCCAGGCCGCACGCCAGGTAGAGCGCGCCGTTGCGCAGGTTGGGGAAGGGGTGGCGCGGGTCGATGACCAACGGCGAGATGACCGGCGATACGTAGGCCTGGAAATAGCGGGTTACAAAGGTGCGCTCCTCGGGCGTAAGCGAATCGATGCGGGCGCGGTGAACGCCCAGGGCGTCGAGCTTGCCCTCGATGTTCTTAAAGATGGACTCCCAACGGGTAAGGAGCCCGGGCAGCTCTGCCATGACGGCATCGACCTGTTCGGAGGCGGTCATATTGCTCTTGTTATCGACAGGCTGTTTTTTGAGTTCTGCCAGGTCGGACAGGCCGCCCACGCGTACCATAAGGAATTCGTCGAGGTTGGACTCGAAGATCGAGACGAATTTAAGGCGCTCGAACAGCGGCACGGACTCATCAAAAGCCTCGTCGAGCACGCGGTTGTCAAAGCGTAGCCAGCTGAGCTCTCGGTTCTGCGTGTACGAGAAGTCGCGCGGCGGCTTGCGCAGCTTTGCGGCGGCTTGCTTTTTTTCGATTTTGCTCGGCATATGCATCTGTCCGTTCAGTCCCCGCAGGGGACGGTAGCCTAACACTATTCACTATTGTCTCAATTTAGTCGACCTGTGGCACGGACGTATTGTGCGAACGGTATCTTTACCTACTTCTTACGCTGTCAAGGCTTGCAACTAACTGCCCGACTCGTTTTGAAAACAATCTATATCCATACTCAACTGGTGAGGATGTATGAATAAGAATGATTGCTAGCTGAATATAATCGAATCCAAATTGAATCATTGACAGACGACATATATATGCAGAAAACAGTTTTAGCTATGCAATTCCTAAACATGAAATTATTTGTGCAATCTTGCTCAATTCCTTAGAAAAAAGAACGATTACCTTTGAAAACCTGCTTTAGAGAACTGAAGTGCATCATGGGGGAATCATATGCGATATACCGTTTATCGCACTTTGCTGACCGTTCGGGGGCGAGGTGGAATTGCGGGTGGTTTTTGGATATAACTAGAGCTGTCAGCAAGCAGCGTCCCATACGGAGGGGCGCTGATACATTCGGCCAGTAAGGCCCGAAAGAAAGGTAGGAGGCCATGACGAAAGGTCTGCACGTGCCTTCCGAGATCGGCAAGCTCAGGAAGGTCTGCCTGCACCGTCCCGGCGACGAGCTCCTCAACCTGCCGCCCGACGAGCTCGAGCGACTCCTGTTCGACGACGTCCCGTTCCTGGAGGTCGCACAGCAGGAGCACGACACCTTCGCCCAGATCCTGAGGGACCAGGGCGTCGAGGTCCTCTATCTGGAGAACCTCGTCGCGGAGGTGTTCGACCAGGTCCCCGGCGCCCGCGCCGAGTTCACCGACCAGTACATCGCCGAGGCCGGCATCCGCGGCCAGCACATGCCGCAGATCGTCCGCGAGAAGCTGGACTCCATCGAGGACAACCTCGAGTTCGTCAAGAAGACCATGGCCGGCATGACCAAGGCCGAGATCGACCTGCCCCTCACGGCGTCCACGACCCTCGACTCCCTGGTCAACTCCGAGTCCGAGTCCGACCTGATCATCGACCCGATGCCCAACCTCTACTTCACCCGCGACCCGTTCGCGGTCGTCGGCGAGGGCGTCAACCTCAACCGCATGTACTCGGTCACCCGCAACCGCGAGACCCTGTACGGCAAGTACGTCTTCAAGTACCACCCCGACTACAAGGACGTCTCCCTGTACTTCCGCCGCGACTGCCAGTTCCACACCGAGGGCGGCGACGTGCTGAACATCAACGAGAAGACCCTCGCCGTCGGCATCTCCCAGCGCACCCAGGCCGCGGCCATCGACGTCATGGCCCAGAACATCTTCTGGAACTCCGACTCCAAGGTCGAGCGCATCCTGGCCTTCGACATCCCGGTCTCGCGCGCCTTCATGCACCTCGACACGGTCTTCACCCAGATCGACGTCGATAAGTTCACGATCCACCCCGCCATCATGGGCACCCTGCGCGTCTACGAGCTGACCGCCGGCAAGAACCCGGGCGACGTGAACATCCGCCTGATCGAGGACACCCTCGAGCACGTCCTGGAGGACGCCACCGGCGTCGACCAGGTCAAGCTGATCCCCTGCGGCGGCGGCGACCCGATCGCGGCCTCCCGCGAGCAGTGGAACGACGGCTCCAACACCCTGTGCGTCGAGCCCGGCAAGATCTGCGTCTACGCCCGCAACACCGTCACCAACGACGTGCTGTACAAGGAGGGCCTGGACCTTCTCGTCGTGCCCTCCGCCGAGCTCTCCCGCGGCCGCGGCGGCCCGCGCTGCATGAGCATGCCCTTCTGGCGCGAGGACCTCTAAGGTCTAAGGACCCGTACAGGTCTTAATACATACATCTAGCTGCCATTAGATGTCTCCCATTGGGGCGGTGCGGGTATTCGCACCGCCCCATTCTTGTATGAGGAACGTCAACACGATTGGATGACTGCTTTTGTAAGGAGCTTGGCCATGGATATCAAGGCAATCGGCGTTGAGGAGTGGCTTAACGTTTGGGAGAAGAGCGCTACGTGGGATATCGCCCAGTCGACGATTTCGTCGCTTACCATGGGCGAGCTTCGCGCGCTCGACGAACAGGACGGCGCCACGTTCTACGAGCGCCTGGATCGCGAGAAGATGAACTACGGCTGGATCGAGGGTTCGCCGGAGTTTAAGGCCGAGGTTGCCAAGCTGTATCGTCGCGAGGTCAATCCCGATCACATTCTGCAGACCAATGGCTGCACGGGCGCGAACCTCAATGCCATCATGGCCGTGGTCGAGCCCGGCGACCATGTGATTGCCGAGTGGCCCACCTATGCGCCGCTCTATGAGATCCCGCGTACGCTCGGCGCCGAGGTCGAGTATTGGGAGCTTCGCGAGGAGCTTGGCTGGAAGCCCGATATCGAGGAGCTCAAGCGTCTGGTTCGCCCCACCACCAAGCTCATCTGCATCAACAACGCATCGAACCCCATCGGTACCGTGCTCGATGCCGATACGCTCGGCCAGATTGCCGAGATCGCCCGCTCGGTTGGCGCCCATGTGCTGTGCGACGAGGTGTACCTGCCGCTTGAGAACACTGAGGACTTTTTGTCGATGGCCGATGTGTACGAGAAGGCCATCGTCACCAACTCGGTGTCCAAGACCTATTCGACGCCTGCGGCCCGCGTGGGCTGGGTTGTGGCAGACGAAGAGGTATCTAACCGCATTCGCACTTACCGCGACTACACCATGATTTGCGGCGGCGTGTTCAACGACGCCCTGGCGACCTATGTGCTCAAGCACAAGGACAAGATCCTCGAGCGCAACCGCAAGATCGTGTTTGGAAACCGCGATATCGCGCAGGCTTGGATTGATACGCAGCATCGCGTTTCCTGGACGGCCCCGCAGGGCGTGTCTACCTCGTTTATCAAGTTTGATATTCCCGAGGACGACGAGGAGTTCTGCAAGCGCCTGCTGGCCGAGAGGGGAGTGCTGTTGGTTCCCGGTAGCCGCTTTGACCTTCCCTGCGGCGCACGCCTGGGCTACTGCGCGAGCGAGGACGTTCTGCGCGAGGGTCTGAGGCTTTTGGGCGAGGCACTGGCGGAGTTCGATCGCTAGGATTCCGACGGCTCTCAAAACCGCTCAAATCTGTCTACGATTATCGATAACAGTCCCGTTTCCCAAGAGGGGAGCGGGACTGTTTTTCTATACCGAGAAGTCAAGTTGTTACAAATGAGGCCGTAAGGCGAGCCGGTATTCGCTGGGCCTTATACTGAGCTTCCGGTGAACGGTATCAAGCGTCTGGTAAACGGTAATTTGTTACCAGAAATGAATAGGACAAACTTTTTTCTGAATAAAAATGAAAATGGTTGAGACGCGGTATGAATCGCTAATTCTATTCATAGTTTTATTGGAAATATGCAATTTGAGGGTGGTTTAATAAAGTTAAGTTCCATTTGTTATTTGGATTGAAAACGCGTTTAAGCACGTAAATAAACTTTATTAAATCAAAGTGTGCCATGCGTGAAGTATATGTGTATGCCGTTCACCCCTCATATAAAACCGTTCGGGGGCGAGGTGGAAGTATGAACTGATTTTGGATATAAATATGTCGTCAGCAATAACGCCTCACACGGAGGGGCGCTAACGAATCGGCCCTGACAGGGGCCCGAAAGAAAGGTAGGAGGCCATGACGAAAGGTCTGCACGTGCCTTCCGAGATCGGCAAGCTCAGGAAGGTCTGCCTGCACCGTCCCGGCGACGAGCTCCTCAACCTGCCGCCCGACGAGCTCGAGCGACTCCTGTTCGACGACGTCCCGTTCCTGGAGGTCGCACAGCAGGAGCACGACACCTTCGCCCAGATCCTGAGGGACCAGGGCGTCGAGGTCCTCTATCTGGAGAACCTCGTCGCGGAGGTGTTCGACCAGGTCCCCGGCGCCCGCGCCGAGTTCACCGACCAGTACATCGCCGAGGCCGGCATCCGCGGCCAGCACATGCCGCAGATCGTCCGCGAGAAGCTGGACTCCATCGAGGACAACCTCGAGTTCGTCAAGAAGACCATGGCCGGCATGACCAAGGCCGAGATCGACCTGCCCCTCACGGCGTCCACGACCCTCGACTCCCTGGTCAACTCCGAGTCCGAGTCCGACCTGATCATCGACCCGATGCCCAACCTCTACTTCACCCGCGACCCGTTCGCGGTCGTCGGCGAGGGCGTCAACCTCAACCGCATGTACTCGGTCACCCGCAACCGCGAGACCCTGTACGGCAAGTACGTCTTCAAGTACCACCCCGACTACAAGGACGTCTCCCTGTACTTCCGCCGCGACTGCCAGTTCCACACCGAGGGCGGCGACGTGCTGAACATCAACGAGAAGACCCTCGCCGTCGGCATCTCCCAGCGCACCCAGGCCGCGGCCATCGACGTCATGGCCCAGAACATCTTCTGGAACTCCGACTCCAAGGTCGAGCGCATCCTGGCCTTCGACATCCCGGTCTCGCGCGCCTTCATGCACCTCGACACGGTCTTCACCCAGATCGACGTCGATAAGTTCACGATCCACCCCGCCATCATGGGCACCCTGCGCGTCTACGAGCTGACCGCCGGCAAGAACCCGGGCGACGTGAACATCCGCCTGATCGAGGACACCCTCGAGCACGTCCTGGAGGACGCCACCGGCGTCGACCAGGTCAAGCTGATCCCCTGCGGCGGCGGCGACCCGATCGCGGCCTCCCGCGAGCAGTGGAACGACGGCTCCAACACCCTGTGCGTCGAGCCCGGCAAGATCTGCGTCTACGCCCGCAACACCGTCACCAACGACGTGCTGTACAAGGAGGGCCTGGACCTTCTCGTCGTGCCCTCCGCCGAGCTCTCCCGCGGCCGCGGCGGCCCGCGCTGCATGAGCATGCCCTTCTGGCGCGAGGACCTCTAAGTTTTTCCGTTTCCGGTGCGGTCCCCCTACAACCGCACCGGTTTCGCCCGTCAAACGGACAACACTAATACTTACGTAATTCATTATTTCGAAAGGAAACGAACCATGGGTGTTAACCTCTCCGGCCGTAGCTTCCTCAAGCTTCTCGACCTCACCACCGAGGAGATCGAGTACCTGCTCAAGCTCTCCAAGAACTTCAAGGACATGAAGCGCGCTGGCGTTCCGCACCGCTATCTCGAGGGCAAGAACATCGTTCTGCTCTTCCAGAAGACCTCCACTCGTACCCGCTGCGCCTTCGAGGTCGGCGGCATGGATCTGGGCATGGGCGTCACCTACCTCGATCCCGGTTCGTCGCAGATGGGCAAGAAGGAGTCCATTGAGGACACCGCTCGCGTTCTCGGCCGCATGTATGACGGCATCGAGTTCCGTGGCTTTGCCCAGGACGACGTCGAGGAGCTCGCTGCTAAGTCCGGCGTGCCCGTCTGGAACGGCCTGACCACCGAGTGGCATCCCACCCAGATGCTCGCCGACATCCTGACCGTCCAGGAGAACTTCAACTACGACATCAAGGGCAAGACCCTCGTCTTCATGGGCGACTGCAAGAACAACGTTGCTCGCTCCCTCATGGTTGTCTGCTCCAAGCTCGGCATGAACTTCGTGGCCTGCGGCCCCGAGGAGTGCATGCCCGCCGACGACGTCATCGAGGCCTGCAAGCCCATCGCCGAGGCCAACGGCTGCACCATCAAGCTGACCACCGACGTCAAGGACGGCGTCACCGGTGCCGACGTTATCTACACCGACGTGTGGGTCTCCATGGGCGAGCCCGACGAGGTCTGGGCCGAGCGCATCGCTCAGCTCACCCCGTATCGCGTTACCTCCGAGGTCATGGCTATGGCCAACCCGGGTGCCATCTTCCTGCACTGCCTGCCCAGCTTCCACGACACCAACACCACGATTGGCGCCGAGAAGTGCGAGCAGTTCGGCATCACCGAGCAGGAGGTCACCGACGAGGTCTTCGAGAGCCCCGCTTCCAAGGTCTTCGACGAGGCCGAGAACCGCATGCACACCATCAAGGCTGTTATGTACGCTACGCTCAAGTAAGAGCATCTAGCATCTCGCTCGGGGTGTCTTGCTGCACACCCCGAGCGGCTTTGTCTGGTAAATATCTCGCGTCGGGCGGTGGGCACGGCACGGAAGATCCGCTTCGCGCGAGAAAGTTAAATGATTTATGAAGGGAGGATGAGAACCATGACTGAGACCGCTAAGAAAAAGCGCGGTATGCCTTCATCGTTCACCATTCTTCTAGCTCTGCTGGCAATTGTTGCAGTGATTACCGTTATCGTCTCCGGCACGTCCGGCGGCGCGGTTACTGCAGCCCGCCTGAGCGATTTCTGCACCGCCCCGATTCTGGGCTTCGCTGACGCTCTGCCCGTCTGCCTCTTCGTTATGATCCTGGGCGGCTTCCTCGGTATGATGACCGAGACCGGCGCTCTGGACAACGGCATCGCCGTTCTGGTGCAGAAGCTTAAGGGCAACGAGATCATGCTCGTTCCTGTCCTTATGCTCATCTTCTCCCTCGGTGGTACTACCTATGGTATGTGCGAGGAGACCGTTCCCTTCTACGCCCTGCTCGCCGCTACCATGATGGCCGCTGGCTTCGACCCCATGGTCGGCGCCGCTACCGTCCTGCTCGGCGCTGGCTGCGGCTGCCTGGGCTCCACGGTTAACCCGTTCGCCGTCGGCGCTGCCGTCGACGCTCTGACCGGCGTTGGCATTGAGGTCAACCAGTCCATCATCATCGGCCTCGGTGCCGTCCTGTGGATTGTCACTACCGCTATGTCCATCCTCTTCGTGATGAACTATGCCAAGAAGGTCAAGGCTGACAAGGGTTCCACCATCCTGTCGATGCAGGAGCTCAAGGACGCCGAAGAGGCTCACGGCAAGGCTGCTTCCGAGGTCCACAAGGAGGTCAAGCTCACCGGTCGTCAGAAGGGTGTTCTGATTGCCTTCGCCTTCACCTTCGTCGTCATGATCGTCGGCTTCATCCCGCTGGCCGACCTCAACGAGGGCGTCGCCAACTTCTTCGACGCTGGCGCTGTCTACGACGCCGACGGTAACGCCGTCGTCCAGGGCTGGTCTGCCCTGATTACCGGCCTGCCCATTGGCCAGTGGTACTTCGACGAGGCTTCCACCTGGTTCTTCCTCATGGCCGTCCTGATCGGTATCATCGGTGGCCTGTCCGAGAAGCAGATCGTTAACACCTTCATCACCGGCGCTGCCGACATGATGTCCGTTGTTCTCGTCATCGCCCTCGCCCGTGGCATCTCCGTCCTCATGGCTAACACCGGCCTCGACGTCTTCGTCCTCGACGCTGCCGCCAATGCCCTGGCTGGCCTGTCCGGCGTAATCTTCGCTCCCATGAGCTTCCTGGTCTACTTCGGCCTGTCCTTCCTGATCCCCTCGACCTCTGGTATGGCTACCGTCTCCATGCCCATCATGGGACCGCTGGCTGTTAAGCTCGGCTTCTCGCCCGAGGTCATGGTCATGATCTTCTCCGCTGCTATCGGTGTCGTGAACCTGTTCACCCCGACCTCCGGTGCCATCATGGGCGGTCTCGCCCTGGCCAAGATCGAGTGGACGACCTGGCTCAAGTTTGCCCTTAAGCTCATCGTCGCTCTCTCCGTCGTCTGCGCCGTCATCCTGACCGTCGCCTGCGTGCTGCTCTAAGTACCCAACGGGTACCCCACGGAAACCTTGACGATCCTGTAAAGGATCACCTGGTCATCGTCTGTCCGGTGGGGTAAACCCACCGGTAGACTCCTACCTTTAGCCCCCTCCCGTTCCGTGCGCGGGAGGGGGCGCTCTCATGTTGCGCGGTTCTACGAACCGCGCAACCAGTCGACGCTGCACGGACACCAGAGCGACAACTTGTCATTCAAAGAGGCCGGGATGACCAAAAGGTCCTCTTTTCATGCCAATTTGTTCGCTCTGGTGCCCGTTCGCTGACTTATGCTCCACCTGCGATGTTGCCGTTGTTGGTGTAATGGGGCGGTGCAAAGGGATAAGGTTACTTTGCGCCAAAAGGGGAAGTTGCGGTGGAATGGTTCCTGTTTGGCCGTCATGAGGGGTTAAACAGGAATTATTCCACCGCAACTATTCGGTGGGCGTGTTTGGTTGGTGCCTGTTGATGGCCTGGGCTTCGGGGAGGGTCCGCTCCGCTATAATCGCCTAGAACATTAAATGGAAACGGGACGGGAGCCATATATGCGCCAGGGTTTCGACAACGCGAAGTATATCGAGCTGCAGGCCGCTCATATTAAGGAGCGCATCTCGCAGTTTGGCGGCAAGCTGTATTTGGAGTTTGGCGGCAAGCTGTTTGACGACTATCATGCGAGTCGCGTGCTGCCGGGTTTTGAGCCGGACAGCAAGTTTCGCATGCTCAAGAGCATTGCCGACGACGTCGAGGTCATCATCGCCATTAACGCGAACCACATCGAGAAGAACAAGGCTCGCGGTGACCTGGGTATTACCTATGACGAGGACGTTTTACGCCTGGTCGACCTGTTCCGCGGTAACGGTTTTGCTGTCGCGGCCGTGGTTATCACCCAGTACGCCGGCCAGCCCGCCGCCGATGTGTTCCGCAATCGCCTGAACGCGCTCGGCATTCCTGCCAAGCTGCACTATCCCATCGAGGGCTATCCGCACGACGTCGACCTGATCGTGTCCGACGACGGCTATGGCAAGAACGAGTTTGTCGAGACCACTCGTCCGCTCGTCGTGGTCACCGCGCCAGGTCCTGGTTCAGGTAAGCTCGCCACCTGCCTGTCTCAGCTCTATCACGAGCACAAGCACGGCACCGCCGCCGGCTACGCCAAGTTTGAGACTTTCCCGGTCTGGAACCTTCCCCTCACGCATCCGGTCAACATCGCCTACGAGGCGGCCACGGCCGACCTCGACGATGCCAATATCATCGACTCCTTCCACTTGGAGGCCTACAACAAGACCACGGTCAACTACAACCGTGACGTCGAGGCTTTCCCGGTGGTCCGTGCCCTGATGGAAAAGATCCTGGGCAAGAGCCCCTACCAGAGCCCCACGGACATGGGCGTAAATATGGTCGGCTTTGCCATCACCGATGACGATGCCTGCCGCGACGCTTCCAAGATGGAGATTGTCCGCCGCTACTTTACCGCGGTCGAAAATGTGCGCCGTACCGGCGTGGGCGATGAACAGGTTGATCGTCTCAAGATCATTATGAAGAAGGCCGGTATCGACAAGAATTACTCGCCGGCACGCTCGGCCGCCCTTACCAGGGAGCAGCTGACGGGTGGCCCCGTAGGCGCCATGGTCATGCCCGACGGCTCCGTGGTGACCGGCAAGACTTCCACGCGCCTGGGCGCCGCGAGCTCGCTCATCATGAATGCACTTAAGCATGTCTCGGGCGTTGACCTTGAGCTCGAGGTCATTAGCGATGAGGCGATTGAGCCTATCAGCAAGCTCAAGACGCATTTCCTGGGTAGCAAGAACCCGCGCCTGCACACCGACGAGACGCTTATGGCGCTCTCGATCACCTCGGCAACGAGCGAGACGGCGGCCCGCGTCCTTTCGGGCCTGGAGCAGCTGCGCGGCTGCGATGCCTTCTTTAGCGTGATCATCTCGCCGACGGACGAGACGGTGTTGCGCAAGCTGGGCATCAACGTGTGCTGCGAGCCCAAGTTCGAGCGCCGTGGTTTCTTCCACCGCTAAGCCTGGATAAATTGGTCTGAAAGGGGCGCATCGAATATACATTCGGTGTGCCCCTTTTATCAACAAAGCTACCGTTTAACCTAAAATTAGGCCGTTTACCTGCCTATAAGCGATTTGGGCGGTATACAATAACCCTAATTGTTTCATCCTTTTGCGGGGATGCCGCATGATGGATGTTGCCGGCCATCATGGGGTGTGCCGGTCGCGCACGGTGCAAGTGATGCCCGTGCCCGGTTTGAGGAGGCTGCCATGGCTGGCAAGGGTCGTGCGAGTGTCAACGATATGAAGCGTGTCGAGGTGCAGGTGCTGATGGAGATTGCACAGCAGTCCGAAGACAACGGCGGATTATATGGCTTTTCGCGAAAGACGCTTGCCGAGCGTGTGGGGGTGTCTCCGTATCGCGCCCGCGCGGCAATTGAACGCTTGGAATCCGAAGACATCATTGAGGTCGTCTCACGCTACAGCGACGACGGCGGTCAGCTCGCAAATGGTATTTGTCTTACGGAGCGTGGCGAATGGTATCTAGAGGGCATCCGTGCCGGTATGCTCGTGCAGGACTTGATCAAGGACGAAGTTGCCGATCGATAACAGCGTGCATGCATAGTGGAAACGACGCCGCCTGGGCAACCGGACGGCGTTTTGTTTCGAGATGGAGAAATGCGATTGCGCGTAAGAAAAATTGTGTGCGGCGCGCGTCGCGAGTATTACAATGAAGACCCGTAAGATGTGTATGGACAACTTCTACGGGAAGCGCAGGTAACTCAATATGACCAAGCATGTGTTCGTGACCGGCGGCGTGGTTTCGTCTCTGGGCAAGGGTATTACCGCGGCCTCGCTGGGCCGTCTGCTCAAGTCGCGCGGCTACAAGGTAACGATGCAAAAGGCCGACCCGTATCTGAACGTCGACCCCGGCACCATGAGCCCGTTCCAGCATGGCGAGGTCTTTGTGACCGAGGACGGCTACGAGTCCGATCTGGACCTGGGCCACTACGAGCGCTTTATTGACGAGAACCTGACCCGCGATTCCAACTTTACGACTGGTGCCATCTATAAGAGCCTGATCGCCCGTGAACGTCGCGGTGACTTTTTGGGCGGCACCGTGCAGGTGATTCCGCACGTCACGAACGCCATTAAGGATAAGTTCCGTCGTATTGAGGAGCAGACCGGCTCCGACGTGGTCATCACTGAGTTGGGCGGCACTATCGGCGACATCGAGTCGCAGCCGTTTGTCGAGGCCATTCGACAGTATCGCAAGGAGGCCGGTCCCGAGAACGTCTGCTACATCCACGTGTCGCTCGTTCCCTATATCGCCGCCGCCCACGAGGTCAAGACCAAGCCGACGCAGCACTCCGTTAAGGAGCTCCGCAGCTTTGGTATCCAGCCCGATATTATCGTTCTGCGCTCCGACCACCATATCGACGATGCCATCCGCGGCAAGATCGCAAGCTTCTGCGACGTCGACACCGACTGCGTCTTTACCAACGAGGACTGCGCGAGCATCTACGATGTTCCGCAGCTGCTCGCCGAGCAGGACTTTGACCTGCGCATTTGCGAGCGTCTGGGTCTGGACCCGCGTGAGCGCGACATGAGTCAGTGGAACGAGTTCCTGCGCAAGCAGAACCATGCCAACCAGCACGCCGACAAGGTGAAGATCGCCGTCGTGGGCAAGTATACGCAGCTGCCCGATGCCTACCTGTCGGTTATCGAGGCCCTGCACCACGCTGGTGTGTTCTACGATCGCCACGTTGACGTGCAGCTGGTCGATGGCGAGAGCCTCGACGAGCAGAACGTCTCCGAGGTCCTGGGTGACGCCTCGGGCATCTTGGTCCCTGGCGGCTTTGGCAAGCGCGCCCTGGAGGGCAAGATCCTCGCGGCCGAGTTTGCCCGCGAGCACAAGATTCCGTATCTGGGCATTTGCCTGGGTATGCAGGTGGCCGTGTGCGAATTTGCTCGCAACGTGGTCGGCCTTGCCGGTGCCAGCTCTTCCGAGTTCGATCCGGATGGCCCGTATAGTGTCATCGACCTGATGAGCTCGCAGGAGGACGTGACCGAGAAGGGGGGCACCATGCGTCTGGGTGCCTATCCGTGCAAGCTTGCCGCCGATACCCTCGCGCGCGAGGCATATGGCGAGGAGCTCGTCTACGAGCGTCACCGTCACCGCTTTGAGTTCAACAACGCCTTCCGCGACCAGCTCGAGGACGCCGGTCTGGTAATCTCGGGTCTTTCGCCCGACGAGCGCCTGGTCGAGATGGTCGAGCTGCCGCGCGACGTACATCCGTGGTATGTGGCTACCCAGGCTCATCCCGAGTTCAAGAGCCGTCCGACCAACCCGCAGCCGCTGTTCCGCGAGTTCGTGCGCGCCTCGATCGGCCAGCACGAGGGTATCGACCGTCTGCAGGTGACGCCCAAGAACCTCGCTACGGACTAAGGGTGCCGGAGAACCAAGAACATACCGAAGCTACTCCCTCGTCGCTCGCTGTGGTGGCGGGGGAGTATCTCGATTACCTTGCGGTCGAGCGGGGTTTGGCGCGCAATACGATTGCGGCCTACCGTCGTGACCTGACGACGTACTGCGCCTATCTGGAGCGGGCTGACATTGCGTCTTTTGAAGATGTGAGCCGTCAGGTCGTGGAGGGCTTTGTTGCCGATCGCCGCGACGGAGGCTATTCCGACGCCTCGGTGGAGCGCGCGCTTGCTGCCGTGAAGGGTCTGCATGCCTTTTTGGTGCGCGATGGGGCCGTGGCCCAAAACCCGACGGCGGCGTTGCGCCTGCCCAAAAAGGCAGATCGCCTGCCGGAATACCTTTCGGTGGAGGATGTCTCGGCACTGCTCGATCAAGACTTTCCCGAGGGCGAGATGGGGCTGCGCGATCATGCCATCTTGGAAGTGCTTTACGGTTGCGGCTTGCGCGTGAGTGAGCTGGTTGGGCTTGATGTGGGCGATATCCATATCGATGACGGGTTTGTCCTGGTGCGCGGTAAGGGCTCCAAGGAGCGTCTGGCCCCGTTGGTGGGAAGCGCGGCGCGTGCCCTGACACACTATATAGGTGACGGGCGCGCTCTCCTGGCCGCCCATGCTCACGGGACGGAGACCTCGGCGGTCTTTTTAAATAAGAACGGACGTCGCCTGTCGCGCCAGGCTGTGCATGCGATATGCGAGCGGTATGGGCGCCAGGTGGGGCTGGTGGGGCTCCATCCCCATACCTTGCGCCACTCCTTTGCCACCCACATGCTTGCGGGCGGTGCCGACCTGCGTGTGCTGCAGGAGATTTTGGGCCATGCCGATATTTCGACCACGCAGGTCTACACGCATGTCGACCGCACGCAACTGACCGAGGTCTATCTGGCGGCGCATCCGCTGGCACATCGCTAGAACCTCGCTGACCTGCATATTTATAAATATTAAGGGGGGCGGGCCCCAGATTGCCGAGACGCACTTTTGCGCGCATGGGCAAT
>ERZ779843.2665-NODE-2665-length-16673-cov-10.073234_pt1 | contig 16673 bp, 15 predicted proteins | sample MGYA00511560_ERZ779843 | MGnify/ENA primary metagenome ERZ779843 (study PRJEB29588, sample SAMEA2158062) | human gut metagenome | biome: human gut; feature: human-associated habitat; material: faeces | place: Denmark | collected 2008/2010 ... | reverse complement strand
CCGACGGGCGATACAACCCCGACGGGCGATACAACCCCGACGGGCGATACAACCCCGACGGGCGATACAACCCCGACGGGTGATACAACTCCGACGGGCGATACAACCCCGACGGGCGACACAACCCCGACGCAGAATACAGTTCCTAGTTTTGACCGTAACGAAGCAGATTATAAAACATGGGTACAACGAAAAGATATTTCTGACAATGTGCCGGTTATTGATAAACGTCAATTTATAAGGTTTGACGCTAATAATTCACTTACTCCTGTAGCTCTGGATAAAACGGCAGAAAATAATACTGTAGAATCAGTGCTGGATATTTCAAGAGGCGGTATTGCCCTCAAACACAACAAGACATTAAAAGTCGGAGATGTGTTCCCTGTTGAAATTGAATGCGGCGATTTGCATGTGAAAACTGATGTCAAAGTTGTAACAGCAACTGACCGTAGAGCCGGTGCGGAATTTGTTAATCTTGATGAGGCTTCAGCTAACAAAATTCTTTATATGAATTTGTTATTAGAAGCTGCAAGTAAAGCTTTATCGCTTAATCAATAAAAATTTAAAAGGCTAATCTTTTGATTAGCCTTTTTGATTATGCTGCACTGTTTTTATATTTATTTATCATTCTTTGACCTTTTGCCAGTCTGTCATAGTTGATTGTGTAATTAGGGTAGGAATAATTTTTAGACTTACCTCGACCTGCTTGTTGCGTTTGTTGAGTTTCTCCGGCCATCTTAGCGCCAAGTGCAGTCATTTGTTTTCCTATTTTAGCAAGGGTTTCTGGATCCTTAGCCGCTTTCTTTATCTGCTGGCCGGCATTGTTTATCCCTTTTTTAACTTTTTGACCGAATGAGGTATTACCAGCTTGAGCACCTGCTTCTCCTACCGGTTTACTATCAGCCATAAAGTCGGTGTGGAATTTACCGTCAGCTCCCATTTTTGGAGCGGCTTTGTCGGTCATTGTTAATTTACCGTCTCTTAATTCAAGGTTACCCTTATTAACTTCGTTCATCATGTTGCCTTTCATTGTTTTAGCAGCTTCTTTTTCAGTCATATCTCCAAGGGTACCGTTTTCTTTCATTTGCTTAGCCGCCTCTTTAGCCTGAACTGATACCGCAGCTTCTGTTTGTGCTTGTTCTACCGAAGCGTCAATGGCCTTCATATTATCTTTTAAGCCTTGAGTACCTTTAGCTGCTGCTGCACCTGATTGAATAGCACATCCTGCTGTTTGTAATGCTGCTGCAAAATTACCGTCTGCTACGTTACAAGCTGTCTTAGTAATATTGGCTGCTGCCGAACCGTAGTTACCAACCAATTCTGTTACAGTACCTGTTTTTTGAGTAAATCCGCCTGCCGTAATCAATGCTGCACCTGCTGCTGCGGTGAACGGGTTAGAAGCCAGAGCCTTACCTGCAATAATCATACCTTTACCAACATATTGCAGAGTCTTACCGACTTGTGTAACTGTTTGGCTTATGTTATCAATCTTATCTGCAACTTTCATAATCTTGTCAGTTGTTTTTTGTTCTGTTTCCATTGTTTTTTGTGCTTTTTGGTAATAAATGGATTTCAATCTGACCTTGTTATGCATTACAGTGATTGATTTGTTTGTAGAGGTTTGCAGTTTTTGTAATTTTTGGCCTCTAACTTGCATTGTATCAGCTTTTTCCCCTATCTGGGCTTGTAGTTCGGCAACTCTGCTATTTGTATCATCCATGCCGGATGTAGAATTTGAGTTAGAAGCTCCGTTAGCCTGTTGTGAATTATCGCCTGCAAGTTTTAGTGAGAATGCACTTCTTTCACCTATACCGGTGCTGTCAGCTGTTAAACTTTGTAATTCTGCCTGAAGTGCATCAATTTCTGTTCTGGTTTGAGTCATCTGTTCTGACTCTTTTGCCATTTCAGCCTGATTTTTGGAAATAGTCTTGCTTTCTTTTGCTATTTCTTTGTTAAATTTAGCTTCATCTTTTTTAATATCTTTTTGTGTTTTCTTGGCATCTTTTTGATAACCTTCAACTTCCTGAGCATCTTTTTCAGTTTGAGCGGTTTGTTTTTCTAATTTTGCATTTTCGCTTTCGGCATCATTTGCCATTGCTTTACCTTCTTCAGCACTTACATTGCCGCCGTCTTTTGATGTAGTACTCTTGGTTGAAGTTCCGTCTTTATCAATAGCACCGTTACCCTGAGCTATACTTTTCAGGTTTGCTTGTGAATCTTCAAATTCTTGTTTAGCTAAATCTTTTTGTTTTTCTTGTAGTTTGTTAAGTTTTGCTTGCATAGGAAGTTTTTGTAATGGACTCATTCCTTCCATGTCTTGTTTTAATTCAGCAATAGCTTTTCTGCCTTGTTCGGCTGTTTTAATATTATCAAGATTTTCGTATGATTTTGTTTCTTTAGAGTTTTGTGTTGTATTTAATTTGGATATACCGTCTGAAAGTTTTGGTTTTTCTGTTTGTGCAGTAGATTTTAAATTCGGAGCATTGAATATTGAACCGTTCTTAGTCATATAAGACGGTTGGTTTGCAGTAGAGGTCTTGCCGCTTTGCTTTTGCATTGCGAGCTTGACTAAATCTGCCTTGCTTAAATTGTTTACATTTATACTCAATGTAAAGCTCTCCGTATATTTACTCTCTTAAATATATAAAGTATTGCCAAAACCCTTGATTTCAGCATGTTTTAGTTTTGTTACATTTGTTAATATTTACATTTCTTACTTTTTGATTTGCTTAAATTTTTTATTTTTGATAAAATTCTTATATATTTTAGTCAGTAAATTTTAGAGGGAGATATAAAATATGAAATTAATGGAAGGTAAAAAAGGGGTTATTTTCGGGGTTTCGAACACTCACGGGATTGCCTATGCAATTGCAAAACAACTTCATGAAGCAGGAGCTGACATCGCTTTTACATATGCCGGCGAAGCTATGGAAAAACGTGTGAGACCTCTTGCAGAAGAAATGGGCGCAAAAATCATTATGAATTGTGACGTTACAAAGGAAGATGAAGTTGCGGCAGTATTTCAAGAATGTGAAAAAGTTTACGGGAAATTGGATTTTGTTGTTCATGCGGTTGCATTTGCTGCTAAAGAAGATTTACAGGGCAGATTTATTGACACATCACGCGCAGGCTGGGATTTGGCCATGGGCGTAAGTGCTTATTCATTAATTTCGCTCTGTAAGCATGCTGAACCTATTATGAACGAAGGCGGATCTATTTTTGCGTTAACATATCTCGGTTCAGAATATGTTGTTGCAAATTATAATATTATGGGTGTTGCAAAAGCAGCTCTTGAATCTTCAATGAGATATCTGGCAATGGATTTAGGTAAAAAAGGTGTCAGAGTTAACTGTATTTCTGCCGGTGCGGTTAAAACACTTGCAGCAAAAGGAATTTCAGGCTTTGATAAAATGCTTAAAGCCGCAGTTGCAAAAGCTCCGCTTAAACGTAACGTTTCTCTTGAAGATGTTGGTAAAGCAGGTTTGTATCTGGCTTCTGATTTATCAACAGGAACTACCGGCCAAATCTTGTACGTTGATTGCGGCTGCCATGCTGTTTATGCTTCACTTGATGAAATGGAAATTATTGCAAACTCCATTCCGAAAGCGTAAATTATTTTTTTTTCAATGCAAAAAGCTCTGTTGAAAAACAGGGCTTTTTCTGTTATAATAAATAATAAATGAGGATAAAAATAATGCAAAAATCAAGTATAGTGTGGATTTCGGGGGGGGGGGCAGCTTAGTTTAAAGTCAGGCCTTCAACTCATCGCATTTTTAAATCCTAAAAAGCCTCCATAATAAGCCGTGACTACTGTCACGGTGACATTAACCGTACAATAAAGTATAATAGAAATTAGTATATTTTGGAGGTATTTATGAAAAACAAACTTAATTCCCGAATTATTCGGGGTGTCGAAAAAGCGTGGTTTTTCGACACCATACGGGCTGGGTTCGCTTACACTCACACGGCGCCCTACCGAAAATTCGGCTTTACTTTAGCTGAAGTATTAATCACACTCGGAATAATCGGAGTGGTTGCAGCAATGACACTGCCTACTCTGGTACAAAAATATCGTAACCGTGTAGTTGAAACAAGATTACAAAAATTCTATTCAATGATGAATCAGGCTGTAAAATCGGCTGAAGTAGAATATGGAGATAAGAAGATTTGGTTTGAAGATGTCGGCGGTTTGGCTGTTGATAGCGATGGAAACCCTATTGAAGGCAGTTCGAAAATTGATATCTGGTTTACAAAATATTTGGCACCACATATAAAAATCATCAAAAAAACTATAGAGAGTGACGGCAGGCCTACATATTATTTCGCGGACGGAAGTGCGTTGTCTACTCCCGATGCGACTGTAAGCAGAGATTGGGTATTTTTTACAGGCAATCCTGAGAAATGCAATAAAAAATATGAAAATCCGTATGGAATTTGTAAATTTATTTTTGAATTTTACCCGGCTTCGGAGAGTGCGGATTGGAAATTCTTATATAATAAGGGTTTTGAACCTGCGAAAGTTAAATGGGACGGTACAAAAGAACTTTTATACAGTGGAAATGCGTGGGCTTGTGCGAAAGAAACTATCGGCAGAGCTTATTGCGCAGCACTTATCCAGCATAACGGATGGAAAATTCCCGCCGATTATCCTCTAAAAGTTGATTATTGATTTATATAATAATTTCTCTTTTTGTGATATTCTAATGATATACGACAAAACATAAGAGGGATTTTTATATGACAGCGTTAAAAATAGAAGATTTACCTACGGTTTATGATGCAAAAGATACTGAAGACAGTATTTATAAGTTCTGGGAAGAAGGAGGCTACTTTACGGCTGATGCTAAAAGTGACAAGCCCCACTATTCAATGGTAATCCCGCCTCCGAACGTTACGGGAGTTTTGCATATGGGCCACGCACTCGATGAAACTTTACAGGATATTTTAACCCGTTACCACAGAATGAGCGGTTTTGAAACTCTCTGGCTCCCGGGAACCGACCATGCAGGTATTGCAACACAGAATGTTGTTGAAAAAAAACTTCGTGAAAAAGGTTTGTCTCGCTATGATTTGGGCAGAGAAAAATTCCTTGAAGAAACCTGGGCATGGGCTAATGAACATAAATCTGCTATTCTTGACCAGTGTAAACGCTTAGGAGCTTCTTTTGACAGAACAAGAGAAAGATTTACATTCGATAAAGGCTGTTCTGACGCTGTAAAAGAAGTATTTATCAGGCTGTATGAAAAAGGCTTGATTTATAAAGGAAAATATATTGTAAACTGGTGTCCGCGCTGCCAATCTGCAATTTCGGATGTTGAAACCGAATATGCAACAGAACAGGGGCATATGTGGGAAATTTCTTATCCTGTTAAAGGCGAATCCGGAGCGATTATTGTTGCAACAACCCGTCCGGAAACTATTTTCGGTGACGTTGCAATTGCTGTCCATCCGGATGATCATAAATACTCCGAATTAGTCGGAAAAACAGTTATAATTCCTCTTTCCGGCAGAGAAATTCCTATTATTGCAGATGAATATGTTGATAAGAATTTCGGAACCGGTGCTGTTAAGATTACTCCGGCTCACGACCCGAATGACTTTGAAGTAGGTAAACGTCATAATTTAAAACCTATCTGGGTTATTGACGGAGAAGGCAAAATGAAGGCTTGCGGAGAGGTTCCTCCTGAGCTTCACGGATTAGACCGTTATGAAGCAAGAGAACGAATTATCGGTATGCTTTCCTATAATAATTTCTTATTAAGAACCCGTGATCATGAGCACAACGTGGGTAAATGCCAACGCTGCGGTACAACTATTGAACCGCTTCTTTCGGAACAATGGTTTGTAAAAATGGAACCGCTTGCAAAAGAGGCAATTGCGGCTGTTAAAGACGGCAGAATAAAGTTTGTTCCCGAAAGATGGGAAAAGAATTACCTCGGCTGGATGGAAAATATCCGCGACTGGTGTATTTCCCGTCAATTATGGTGGGGACATCAAATTCCTGCATACTATCACAACCAGACCGGCGAAATGGTTGTGGCAAAAGAAAATCCTGATCCCGAAAACTATACTCAGGACAGTGATGTACTCGATACCTGGTTTTCATCAGGGTTATGGCCTTTCTCAACTATGGGCTGGCCTAATACGGAAAGCGAAGATTTCAAAAAATTCTACCCTACTACAACTCTTGTAACCGGTTTTGATATTATTTTCTTCTGGGTTGCCAGAATGATTACAATGGGGCTGGAATTTACAGGCAAAGCTCCTTTCTCAACAGTGTACATACACGGGCTTATCCGCGACGAAAAAGGCCAGAAAATGTCTAAATCAAAAGGCAACACTATCGACCCTGTTAAAATTATCGACAAATACGGTTGTGACGCTTTGAGATTTACAATGACCTCTCTATGCACATACGGAGGTCAGGATATCAAAATGAGCGAAGAAAGATTTGAATATGGCAGAAACTTCGCAAACAAAATCTGGAATGCTTCAAGATTTGTATTGATGAACCTTGAAGGCGTCGATAATAAAGATATTGATTTTGATAATCTTACAATCGCTGACAAATGGATTTTAGATAAATTAAATTCAACAGCAAAAGAAATTAACGAAAATATTAAAGAATACAGAATTGGCGAAACCGCTCACATTCTTTATGACTTCTTCTGGAATTCATACTGTGACTGGTACGTCGAAATCGCTAAAATTCAACTTCAGGATGAAACATTAAAACTTAACACTCAGAGAGTTCTCAGATATGTGCTTGATATGTCATTGAGAATGCTTCACCCTATAATGCCGCATATCACAGAGCGCGTATGGCAGTTAATACCTAAAAAATGTGAGTTCCCTGCAATTATTGTTGCTGAATTTCCTGTCTATGAAGACAAGCTTGCATTCCCGCAGGAAGCTAAGGAAATGGAACTCGTATTTGAAACAATTAAATCTTTGCGTAATGTTCGCCAAAGCTTTAATATTTCAACTTCATTAAAAATGGATATTGAAATCCGTGCAACAGAAGACGAAAAACCTGTATTCGAAGCGATTGAAGCTTATATAAAACGCCTCGCAAAAGTAGAAAATATAAAATATGCAGATGTGAATGCTCCTGTTCCGCAAAAAACGGCAACAGCAGTCGTCTCTGCTTCAAAAATAGTACTTTCGCTGGAAAATCTAATTGACTTTAATGAAGAAATTAAACGCCAGCAAAAGAAACTCGACAAATTAACGGGTGAGAAAAAGTCACTACAGGGTAGAATAAATAACCCTAAATTTGTCGCAAATGCCCCCGGTGAATTGATTCAGCAAACAAAAGAACGAATTGCCGAAATAGAAATTCAGGAGAGCACAATCAATGAGTTAATAGGCTCGTTGAAGTCTTAATTGAATAATCATACCTGTCACACAGGCATGTTCAATGAATATGCCTGTTTTGTGCTGTAAAAAAATGTTAAGCAAAGTTAAAAAACATTTACATATTGACTTTTGTCTGCTAAAATAGTAGCAACGTTAATAGATAATGTCTTAGACAATGGAGTAAAGATGACATCAAGTGAATTAGATTTTGAAGAATTGCTGAAACAATATGATTACAAGTTTCAGAAAGGCGATCTCGTAAAAGGTATAGTATGCGGCTATGACAGCCACGGTGTAATGGTCGATATCGGTGCAAAAACAATCGCTATCGTTCCTACACGTGAAGCTGTTGAAAAAGATGAAAAAGTTGAAGATAAATTCCAAAAGGGTCAGGAATATGAATTCCTGATTATTAGAGAAGAAGACGAAGACGGTAAATTCCTTCTTTCTAAAAAGAAAGTTGATTTTGCTTATGCATGGAAAGAACTTGAAAAAGCTAAAGCCGCTGACGAAACTATTCTCGGTACTGTTGCAGGAATCGTTAAAGGCGGTATTCTTGTAGAAATATCAGGCGTAAGAGGTTTTGTTCCTTCTTCTCAGCTCAGAAGTAAAGAAACTGATTTGGAAGTAGGCACTAAGATTGAACTGAAAATCTTAACTCTCGACAGTCAGCAAAATAACTTTATTCTTTCCAATAAAAAAGTATATGAAGATAGTGCAGTTGAAGCAAGAAAAAGTGTATTCTCACAAATTGAACCCGGGCAAATTGTTAAAGGGGATGTTGTAAGAATTACTGATTTTGGTGCATTCATTGACCTTGGCGGTATTGACGGACTTCTCCCGTTATCACAGCTTTCATGGAGATGGATTGACCATCCGACTGATATTTTGAAAGTTGGCGATAAAATCGATGTTGAAGTTATTGCAGTTGATCATGACAAACAACGCGTTTCTTTGAGTTTGAAAAATCTTGAGCCGGATCCATGGCTTGAAGCTGAAAAACAAATCAAAGAAGGCGATAAAGTTGAAGGCACAATTACCAGAATTAAACATTTTGGTGCATTTGTCGAGGTGTTCCCTGGGGTCGAAGCTTTGCTTCCTCATAATGAAGTTGTTGAACTTCAAAATAGAGACGGTAACATTTTGCAGGTAGGTGATAAAGTTATGACTTATATCATGAAGTTTAACCCGACCGATAAGCGTATCGCATTAACTGTTACTGAACCTCAGGCAGAAGCTGAAGAACAAACTGCTGAATAATGTAGTAATAAAAATATATAAAAGAGACCGCCTTTCGGGGTGGTCTCTTTTAGTGTAACAAAATGTAAATGTGAATTTTAAAATGCCTGAAATTCAGTTATAATGCCTCATAGGATAGGATAGGATAGGATGGATGGCCGTAATAGCAATCCTTTTCGACAGATTTACTTTATATGTTTATAAACACAAGGTAAATTAAAAACGAAAAGGAGATTTATTATGGGATTAGATGGAATTAACGGGTCAAATGCACCACAAACACAGGTTAATCCTGCCGGGCCAAAAGAAAAAGGTAATACAAAAACTGTAAAGGCAGAAACTTACAGGGATTTAGGCGGTATTGAATTTTCAGAAGGCCTTTTAAAAGATATAGAAGTAAAAGATGAGCGCTATAAAAATAGTGAGGGGATTTTCCAGACCTATAAAGTATATAAGGCAGCTTTAACTGATGGAACAACTGTTACGTATGATAAACAACCGGATGGTGGTGCCGGCGGTATTGATTCTAATACTGCGCCAAGGATTTTACAAAATAAAGACGGTTCAATAGATTTTATCGGGTTAAATCTTGCAACTATCAGTGATAGTCCTAAGGATGACAGCTATAATCTTATTGGTTGCAATTTTACTGATGTTTTCTTAAATACTTATGGTGAAGATAAAGATAAAGTTGATTTTGTAAATATAAAGGATTCTAACGGTAACATTGTGCAAAATAACTGTAATTCGGTATTCTTTAATGCAGGCGATGAGGTTGGCTCTCCTATAAATGTATCTGAGTTGCCAAAAGTCCAAAAATATTCAGGTTATATAATATCTCAAGGTGACAGTATGGAAAAAGTTGAGAATGTAAACCCGGATACCTCACTTGAAAGACACTCAATAACAGGACCAAAAGGAACAGGTGTTTATTATACCGGAGGAACATTCTTCGAGAGAATTAAAGCGAATGTTAAGGACTTATTAAATCTTGAATAAAATTAAAATGCCGGTTTTGCCGGCATTTTTTTCGTACAAATAGTGTGTTTTAACCGCTGGTTCTCATATAACTGAATGATTTTTGCGGATTTCGATGTATAAATTGTTTAATGTTACCGTATAATTAATTGTAGTTATGTTGACTTTTTCAAAAACATAATTATAAACCTTAATGTAGTAGATAGATTAGATAATGTAGAGGAGAGCAGCTTATGGGTATGGCAGCTTCACAGGCGAGATATTTAGGTTTGACAGCAAGAAAAACCAATGTTGAATATGAAGGACAACAAATTAACCAGGCTCGTACAGCACTGGCAAATCAGAGTGCAAATACATTTAATGACCTTCTTGCTCTTGAAGTTCCGGTAGCTCCAAGTACTCAAGACTATACAGAACTCAAATATACTTATGAAGACGGAACTGAAGCTGAAGAAATTTCAAGCATGACAGAACTTCAAAATGATCCTGACGGCTACAATTATCTTGTAACACACTTCCACTTTGCAGAAATTTTTCAAGGTGTACAAAATAAATTATCCAATCCTCAGGTTGTCCAGGCAGATGTTGCAACTAAAGATTCTATTTCCAGAGATGATATTGATACTGTAGAACAGCCTACTTATACAGTTAACGGTTATAATGTTACTACTTATGACCCTGCCGATGCTAATCAGAAAAATGTTTTTGATGAGTTATCAGCTCAATACCCTGATATGAATCCCGATGATATGATGACTTACTCTGATGCAGACGGCAATCTTCACTTTGTATCCCGTACAGAACTTGAAGGTACAGGTGATGTTAAGGATAGATACGTTCAAACCGGTACCGCTTCAGAAGCAACGGTACAGAGAGGCAATATTACAACAGGCGGTACTCCTGGTGATGAAACTTATACTGTGAACGGGTTTGATGTAAATGCTTACGACTCAACGGATCCTGCTCAAAAAGCAGCATATGACAGATTAGCCGCCCAATATCCTGATATGTCCGAAGCCGATGCAATGACCTATACAGATGCAGACGGTAATCTTCACTTTGTATCTAAGAATGAATTGCAGGGTGCAGGCGATATTAAAGACAGATATATTGACCCTAATACAAATAACATTGTAGATGGAACTGCAACCAGAGGCGATATTGTAACTACAGAACCTACCGGTAATCTGACATATACAGTAAATGGTAATAAGGTTAGCAAATATGACCCTACTAATCTGGAACAGAAAAAAGTTTATGATAAGTTAGTAGAAGACTATCCTTCAATAAGCAAGAACATTGATGATTTAGGCTGCTATACTGATGAAGAAGGCCGTATACACTTTACTTCTTTATCAGGACTTGCAGATGATACTGCCGGTGATTTAACTGATTATTATGTTGAATCCGGTGTTCCTACCTATGTCGGCAACTGTAAACTTGAAAAATATGACCCTGCTGATCCTGAGATGAAAACAGCTTATGAACAAATCCTAAAAGATTGGCCTGATTCAAATATTGCACTTGCAGACCCTGAAGATATTTATGTATGGGAATGGCAGGGAGAAACCCGTTTCGCCTGTGCTCAAGATTTGACAAGCTCTGCAATAAGCGGGCCTGACCAGTCATTACCAACAGAAAATCAGGACAAATTAACATACTACGTTGCCAAAAATGTCAAAGAAAAAATTGAACGAACTGAAAAAGCAATGGTTGATCTTGATGAAAACGGGCGTCCGCAAACAATTCGTTATCAAGATTCTTCTGTAACATATTATCTGAATACAGAAACACAAACTGATGAAGAAGCTTATCAGGACGCTATGAACCAGTATAATTATGATATGCAGGTTTATGAAAAGAAAATTCAGGATATAAACGCAAAGACGGAGAAAATCCAACAACAAGACCGTACACTTGAATTAAGACTTCGTCAGCTTGATACCGAGCAAGAAGCTCTTCAAACAGAAATGGAAGCGGTTAAAAAAGTTATTGATAAAAACATTGAATCTACATTCAAAACTTTTGAATAATAAAATCAATGGAAAAGCAGCTTAAAAAGAAACAAAGAGGTACAAATGTCTTACAAAAATGACAGTTATCTGGTAATAGCAAATAAATTCGGCTCTGCAAGCGGAGATGCTAAAGCCCAGCTTTTTGAAACTTATGATAAATTAAGAGACCTGACAGTATCCGGCAGCGGCTCCGGTACGGGTTTTGAAATGACAGGAAGTTTCTTATACAGAATGGCAAGCTTACTGGCTCCGTCATCTTTTGCTAATGTCTTTGGTGCCTCTGATTCAATGAATGTCGCCGGAACTTCTTACTATTCTCCGTTTAGCGGCGGCTCTGCTTACGGGATAGATTCACTTTATAATTATTCAGGATTCCCGAGCGGAGCAGCACCAATATCATGGGGTTTAGGCGGAAGTGCAACAGGCGGAGCTGCCGCAATAAGCGGATGGGGTACTAGCACAAGCGGTGTCGCTACAGGTTTTGCGTCAGGTTTAGGAGGTATTGCAGATGTTGCAAGTGCTGCTGCTTATGGTGTAGGTGCCTCAAACGGATACGGTTGGTTCGGTAAAAATATAGTACTTCCGGTTGCCGGTGTAATTTCCGGATGGGGTGGAATAATGCAGGCTGCTGCTCCATATCTGGGTGAGTATGGCTTACCTGCGATTGTTATGGCTAACCTGATGCAGGGTACAAGTTCTGCCGCTCTGGCTGCTTACCAGAATGTAACCGGTAATATTACAGCTAATGCCGATACAATACTTTCCAATAAAGTAAGAAATATTGAAACCGTGTGTAAAATGTTAGATACACAGGGTGATGTTGTAAAGAAAATGCTGAAAGAATCAATAGACGGTGATAGTAAAGCTATCCAGAACTTATAGACCTATGAAAAATAATAAACTGAACGATAATATAGTGTGTAATGTAGCAGAAAGAATTGTAAAATTTTATTGCGGATTATTCTCGCATACACTTTCTGCATTAAAGTTTCAACCGAATTTTCCGTTAGATAAAAAGGAACGTGACACAATGTCATATTCGGATTGTGCTGACAAATCAAGAGTAAACAATTAATCACTTTGGTTAAGACATGTTAAAAAACTTTACATAACAGGCAATAAATTTGTGCTGATTGTTTTTATATACATGTAGAACTAAAGTGTAAGGAGAAAAATGCTTCGAGAAACTTTAGTAACGAATATAAAAAGGATAATAGATTTCCTGATATATTCAAGGAATTTCCTGATAAGGAAAAGCCCTATCAAAGCTCTGATAAATTCTATCGTAGAAGGTTTGAAAGATTTCTTGACAATGAAAAAGAAATTAAAGATGGCTCAGTACAGATTGAATTATCACAGACACCAGTTTCAAAAAATGGAACAGTTGATTGCAGAAAATAATCAACATAGCTTCTTGAAAGGGAATAACCTTAACGAAACAAGATAGAAGGAATAGAAAATGGGTCTCATAGTCGATACAATCAGAATGCAGTATCTGAATAATGTAAGGATGGATCTGGAATATAAGATTCAACTGATTACTCAGACACGTTCGGAATTAATGACATCTTGCAACGATTTAATGCAGGTCGGAAACGATTATGATTCTGACAACCCTATCGTTAAAACTCTTAATCAGCGGCAGGCGAAATTAAAATTGTTAGACCAGAAACTTGAACAGCAGATGCTTCAATATCAGACTAAGCTTAAAATGGTTGAAACGGAATACAATTCTTGCAGGGCAAGGGTTGATAAAAATATTCAACATGCATTCTCTTATCAATAGACTTTTAACGGGAGCCGGCAATTGTAATTTTCCGGCTCCTGTGTTATAATTTAAATATAAAATAAAAGGAGGATGTTATGCAAAACCTAGACACAGTAAGGATTTCGGGGGGGGGGGCAGCGTAATTTAAAGCCCGGATTTACATTAGCCGAAGTTCTGATAACGCTTGGTATAATCGGCGTAGTTGCGGCAATGACATTGCCAGTTTTAATTCAAAAGAATAACAATCGTGTAGTAGAGACCAGATTGAAGAAGTTTTATTCATCAATTAATCAGGCTATATTAATGGCTGAAAAGGATTACGGGGATAAAAAGGATTGGTATGATATAAGCTTATCCGGTTCAGAGATAGATAGTGACGGTAACATTGTAGCCGGAACTTCAAATCAGGAAAAATGGTTTAATAAATATCTTGCACCATATATGAAGGTAGTTAAGACTAAATCTTTGCGTGATGACGGAAGATTCATTGTATATTTTGCTGATGGAAGTGCTTTATCTTCTTCCCGAGGAGATCATATGCAAGATTTAATATTTTACCCTGGAGATCCTGACAGGTGTTTAAAAAAGTATTCAAGATTTGGAGCACTGGGAAAATGTGCGTTTATGTTTTTTTATAGTCCTAATTGTAATAGTAACAATTGTGCCTATCATTATAACAAAGGCCCTGAACCATATAAATATGCCTGGGATGGTAATATAAAATCCTTATATAAAGGTCTTTATAGTTGCGGAAATTCTAATTCGCATTATTGTACGGCCATAATTCAACTCAACGGTTGGAAAATCCCCGACGATTATCCTTACAAAGTCAGTTATTAACATACAACGGCGGGTAAGTTCCCGCAGAAATAACTGCTCAAATTTGCCGTTGTGTGTTTACACTTGCAAAAATTATTATTAATGATTGGTCTGAATGAACAGACTGATGATATCATTTACAACAGCAAACTGTCTCTGATATTTTTGTGCCTGAGCTTCAAGCATAGAAATCTGTTTTTTATATTCAAGAATATTTGTCTGGCAGTCTCTGACAGACTGGTTTAAACTTTCCTGAACCTGTTGAGCTTCTTGCAAAACGCCTGTCATAGAAATCCCTAGAGCTTCCATTGTTTGTTTAATAATTAAGGCTCCGGTTTGTTTTGAAACACCTGATGGTAATTTATTAATAAGCTGTTTTAGAACTGCGACATTAGGAGGTAATTCAAAGTCTTCAACAGCTTGAATATTTTCTTTTTGCTGAAAATTCATAAGTGTGGAATTAAAAGTATCATTAATGTGCTGGGAATTGGCAAATGTAAAAGAGGCAGGCTGGTCTGTTGCAATTTCCTCAGAAGGTTCCGAATCTTCTGCAAGGATATTCTGTTGAGCAGATATAATATCAGATTCCGGAGCTTCATAAACCGGAGTCGGATATGAATCATCTTCTTGTACAGGATTAATTTCTATATCGGACTGCTGTTTTAAAGCTTCAACGATTTTTTTCCCTACGCCTTCTGTTATTCTGTTAGTTGCCATTTTTCCCTCTGATTTTTAATATTAACAACAAAATTATATTAAAGACATAAAATTATTTCAACAGAAAGGGTTGAAAATATGTCAGCATGGTTACGAAATGCTAAGTTGCCTAAAATTTAGTTGTTGAAATGATAATTTTTTATGATAACGTTAAAAATATGATAACGAGGTGCTTATGGCAAAGAGAATTAATGTAAGAATATTTGAAAACTCTGAAGAAAATCCAAATGACTGGTATAAATCGGAAGAATACGAATACGGTTCATTTAGAGAATTAAAATATGGAGAAAATCCTCAGCAGGCTGCTGAACTTTTTAAGTCTCCCCAGATGGTTGATTATGAAGTTATTGACGGCAAAGAACTTTCTTATAACGAGATGAATAATGTAGTAGAAGTTTCAAATATTGTAAGTGAATTCTATGATGTCAATGCTGTTGCCATTGTTCAGCATTCAATGCCTTGCGGGGTTGCTCTGGGTCGAACCATTGAGGAAGCTTACAATAAAGCTTTTGATTGTGACCCGATAGCTTCATTTTTCGGTACAATTGGTTTTTCGCAGAAGATTGATTTTGAAGTTGCAAAACATATAAATTCTATGGCTGTAAAGGTTGTAGTAGCACCGGATTTTGAAGATGATGCTTTTAATCTTTTGCGTAGTAACCTGTTTTTAAAAATTGTTAAATTAAATACCCCTTTGAAAAAATTTAAGTCATATATGCATAAAATAGTTAAAATAACACCATTTGGTACACTTGTGCAGGATTTTAATAAAAGCGAAATCCCTGTTCAATCATTTAAAATTGTCACAAAAACAAAGCCGACTAAAGAACAGATTGAAGATGGCGTGTTTGCCTGGAAAGTTTCGAAGTATGCCCGTACAAATTCAATTGTAATTGCCAATAATTTTAAAACGGTAGCTATTTCCCAAGGACATTTGAATCCTGTATCCGGAGTTGAACAGGCCTTAAATACAGCCTGTGATACCTCAAAAGATGCAGTAATGGTACTTGATAATACGCTTCCGACAGTTGACGGAATCTATGCTGCTGCTCAGGGACGAATTTCTTTAATAATTCAACCGGGAGGTTCAGCTAAAGACTCCGATATTATTGCTTTAGCAAATAAATATAATATAGCAATGATTATGACAGGAGTTAAAAACTCAAGGAGTTAGGAATATGGAAATTAAATCATGGGAAGATTATTTTTTGGATCTTGCAAAAACATGTGCAAGCCGTTCAAATTGTATAAGAGCTCAGGTTGGAGCTGTAATAGTAGGGGAAGATAAAAAAATAAAAGCAACAGGGTACAACGGAACACCCTCCAAGGTTGAATCCTGTGCTGAGCGCGGGGAATGTTATCGTATAAAACATAAAATTGAATCGGGAACCCGCTATGAAACTTGCAGGTCAATACATGCAGAGCAGAATGCAATTATTCAGGCCGGTCAGGATAGATGTAAAGATGCTACAATGTATATCTGGGGGCATAATTTTATTTGTATTTTGTGCAAAAGATTTATTGTGCAGTCCGGTATCAAAAATGTGGTTTTGAGAAAAGATGAAAATTCTCCAATTCTTCACGTTACAGTTGATGACATAAGACGAGAGTTAAATGATGTATAATTGGTAAACAAAAAAAGGAGGTACACATGCAAAACACAGTGATAGAGCGGCAAACGGGGGGGGGGGCAACGTAGAACCCTTACAGGAAAAGGATTTACCCTAAGCGAACTGCTGATAACGATAGCGATAATAGGAATACTGGCGGGAGTACTC
>ERZ779843.2641-NODE-2641-length-16801-cov-9.071539_pt1 | contig 16801 bp, 9 predicted proteins | sample MGYA00511560_ERZ779843 | MGnify/ENA primary metagenome ERZ779843 (study PRJEB29588, sample SAMEA2158062) | human gut metagenome | biome: human gut; feature: human-associated habitat; material: faeces | place: Denmark | collected 2008/2010 ... | reverse complement strand
ACAACCCGGACATCCACCTGTACTGCGACGTGGAATTCGGCAAGGACGTGACGCTCGACGAGCTGCTCGAACGCTACGACGCGGTGCTGTTCGCTACTGGCGCGGTGGAGGACAAGCCGCTCGGCCTGCCGGGATCGGATCTGGACGGCGTGTACGGCGCCGCGAAATTCGTGGAATGGTATGACGGCTATCCGACCGGCGCCCGCGAATGGCCGCTCGATGCCGAAGAGGTCGCCGTGATCGGCGGCGGCAACGTGGCCATGGACGTGGCGCGCGAGCTCATGCGCAACGCCGACGATCTCAAGGCCAAAACCGACATTCCGGACAACGTGTACGAGGGCATCAAGGCCAACAAGGCGAAGACCCTGCACCTGTTCATCCGCCGTGGCGTGGCCCAGGCCAAGTTCTCCGTGCAGGAGCTGCGCGAAATGGAGAAGCTGCCGGACGTGCAGCTGATCATCAACGAAGACGACTTCGATCTGGACGACGACACTATCGAGGAGGCCGGCAAGGACAAGCTGACCCGTCAGATGGTCGAGGAACTGTTCGCCATCCGCGAGATGGCCGAGGACATGGAAGACGACGGCGACACCGATTTCGAAGGCAACCCGGCGGATCGCAAGTACTACATCCACTTCAATTCCGCTCCGGTCGAAGTGCTGGGCGAGGACGGCAAGGTCAAGGCGATTCGCGTGGAGAAGACGACGACTTCCGCGGACGGCAAGATGACTCGCACCGGCGAATTCGAAGAGTACCCGGTGCAGGCCGTGTATCACGCAATCGGCTACAAGCCGGCCACCGCGCCGGGCATCGCGTACGACGAGCGTCGCGCGCACCTGGCCAACGCGAACGGCGACGGCCGCATCACCACGGAGGCCTCCGGCGAGGGCGCGCAGGTGCGTGAGCGTCTGTACGCCACCGGTTGGGCCAAGCGTGGTCCGGTCGGACTGATTGGCTCTACCAAGTCCGACGCACTGCTCATCGTCACCAACATGCTTGAGGACCTGTCCAAGGCCGCCGAAGGCGGTCGCGTGGCCGCTGACCGCGATCCGGAATCCATCGACCGTCTGCTGGCTTCCCGCGGTGTCAAGCCGATCGACTTCGCCGGCTGGAAGAAGGTCGACGCGTTCGAACGTGCCGAAGGCGCGAAGGAAGGCCGCGAGCACAAGAAGGTCATCGACCCGGAGCAGATGCGCGCGCTGGCGCATGCCTGAATCGGGCCGGCTGGAATTAGGGTGGGAGTGCTGACTTCCTGACACCCTAACTCCAAGCCTTTTAACGCAATCTAGTAACGCCCTGCACGTCCGATTCCTCTGAATCGGACGTGCAGGGCGTTAGTTTTTGCCGCTTTAGTGGTCGATTTTCGGCGGACTGGTCGCGTAGTGTGCGTTTTCGATCGCACAACCGCCCGTTTCTCCAGAATCGGACATACGCGGTCGTTTTGACCTATTACCCCCGAAGTTCGGGTCCATGCGCTAGGCTGACCCCAGTGAAACGCGGTGCGCAATATCATCGCAAACGGATGCGGGCATTGAAATCTAAGGTTGTGAAGTCGGCATGAACTTTGGAAAACACGTCAAGCGCAAGGCACTGTACTGCTGTTCCGTGTCCGTCGTGGGCCTGCTGATCGCCTGCCTGATCGGCTTCGCCATGGGCGTGGGTCTTGTCGATGTGCATCTCGAAGAGGAAGCCCACGCAGCGGCGTCCTCGGGAACGTCTTCGGAAACGTCCTCCACGTCGGGCGCGCTTAAGAAAAACAGCGCGCCGCAATCGCAGACACAAGCCGTCTCGTCGCCGACGCAGGTCGCGCTGGACGGCATTTCCGCAGTCGAGGGCAGCGCCACGATCACAACGCAGGGCTTCACGCTAAGCGCCGATTCGCAGGCCGCCGTGCAGTCTCAAATCGCCACTTTCGAAGCCGACGGATATACCGCATCATTCGTGCTCGCCGACATCACGACCGGCCGCACGATCGCATACAACGCCGATGCACAGATCTATTCGGCCTCGTCGGCGAAGGCGCCATACCTGATATCGCTGTTCTCAACGGGCACCGTCGACCTGAACAGCGTGGCCCAATCCGCTGACGTGCAGTCCGCCACCGTCCACCAGAAGGTCGACGCCGTCTTGCGCAATTCCGACAACGCGTCTTACGACTGGCTGTACAAAACGTATGGCCTCGACTGCTTCAACACGTGGGCCGAACAGGCGGGCGCGGCTTCCAGAATGGGTGATCGCGGCGGGTACCTGTTCACCTCCGCGCGCGACATGGCCAAACTGTGGACCGCCGGATACGGTTTCCTGTTCGCCGGGCAAACGGCGGGGGTGCAGAACATCACGCCCGAATCGCTGCAATGGCTGTCCGGAGACATGACGAATTCGCTGAACTCCTGCATCCACGCGGCCCTTGGCGATGCGGACACCGTGTACACGAAGGCCGGATGGATCAACGGCGAAGGCGATTTGTACGCGCTGAACGATGCCGGACTGGTGATGTCGCAGTCGGGCACGTACGTGCTGGCGGTGCTGACGAACGCGTGCGGCCGCAACGATTTGCTGACCAGCCTGATCGGCACGCTCGACGCAGTGCATTCGGGGGATATGCGGGGGTAATACGTTTCAAGTTGGGGTGACTCTCGCCGTGCCGCAGATAGGTCTATGGCCGATGCTGTAGCGTCGTTGCGTGGCATGTTTCTAGATGTTGCAAATCCACCCTTCAGCTTGTATACAGCAAAATCCCAGCCTGAATTCCTAGGCTGGTGGCCATGAACGGCAAATTGCAGGTGCACGGCCATTGCAATGGCTTGAAGACAACGCTGTTATTCGCGTTGATGTGGGGCGTCATCATGCTCATCTGGTGGGCGACCGGCGCCAGTCAAAGCACGCTCGGCTACTACATTCTCATCGGCTTGGGCTCCACGTTCGTCTCCTACTGGTTTTCCGACAAACTGGCGATCGCCAGCATGCACGCTCGACAGGTGAGCGAGCAGGAAGCCCCCGTACTATACAAGATCGTCCGCGAGCTATCGGCGAAGGCAGGCAAGCCGATGCCGCGCATCTACATCGCCCCCACCATGAGCCCCAACGCGTTCGCGACGGGGCGCAACGAACGACACGCGGCGGTCTGCTGCACGCAAGGCATCCTACAGACGCTTAACGAACGTGAGATTCGCGGCGTGCTCGGACACGAACTCATGCACGTCTACAACCACGACATTCTGACGTCCGCAATCGCCTCCGCCATGGCCACCGTCATCTCGTACCTCGGCTACTCGCTCATGTATTTCGGCGGCGGCCGTTCGCGTGACGACCGCGACGATTCGGCGTCCGGCGGCTTGGGATTGCTGGGTGTGCTGCTGAGCACGATTCTGGCGCCGATCGCAGCGTCGCTGATACAGATGGCAATCTCCCGCACACGCGAATACGACGCCGACGAAGACGGTTCCAAGTTGACGGAGGATCCGGAAGCGCTCGCTTCCGCGTTGAGCAAGATTTCCGGCGGTGCAGCCGCGATGCCGATGGAGAAGACCGCCGGCACGCAGTCGGTGGCTGCGATGATGATCGCCAGTCCGTTCTCTGCGGAGGGCTTCTCGCGCCTGTTTTCCACGCATCCGCCGATTCAGGACCGCATTGCGCGGCTCATGCAGATGGGCCAGGAGATGCGGCAGCAGGGCGTGCAGTCGGGCTACCTGGCCGGCGGTTATGCGACGACCGGCGTTGCCGCGATCGACATTCGACAGGGCGGTTATGACGGGCCGCAGTTCGGCTCGCAGTATGGTTCCGCTTACGATTCGTACGGTTCGGGTTCGGCGGGTTCGGCGGGTTCGACCGGTGGATATTCGCGCGACTATTCGCAACGCCCCATGCGCAGAAGAGGGTCGCGCTGACGCCCCCACAGCCTCCCGCGCCGCTGGTTCCCGACTTTCAGCCTTTTCCGGTACTGATGTTGCTGCGGACGCATACTTGCTGTGCTGACGACTCCCAAAATCGCTATATGTGGCAGATAAGAGACTGCCGAGAAAGTGATTTCCGCTATATGTGGCACTTTCCTTCGTGAAGATGCCCCCATACCTTCGATTTCGTACCCTCTAACAGCTCTTGCCCGCGGAGAACTGCCACATATAGCGCAAATCGATTTTGCGGAACCGGACAATCTGCCACATATAGCGGGAATGGCGTGCTAGACTAATGGCTCGTGCCCAAAAGGCACACCTTGCGGATGTAGTTCATCGGTAGAACGAAAGCTTCCCAAGCTTTAAAGGCGGGTTCGACTCCCGTCATCCGCTCCATTCGAAACCCTTGGAATCGTTGGAATTTCAAGGGTTTTTCTATTGTCGTAAAAGACCCGTGAAGTCAACTTCGCGTCGCGCAACTGTCGGTTGCGTCGCAAAATTTGGTTGCGAGTCGCAATGCAACCGCAAGATGGTGGCGTGGAACGCGACGTTTGTGACAAGCTGCTGATGCTTTGCGACATGTTCGGTGTGACGTTGGATGATTTGGTCATGGGCGACGTGTGCGCGTCGGCGGGCCGTGGAGGTGCGGGGCGCGTGGGCTGTGTGGATGCGGGACGCATGGACTTGGCTGCCGATACGGCTGGTGTGGCAGCGTCGGATGGGGTGGTTGACTCTGCTGTTGGTGCGGTTCCGGGGGTAATCGGGTTCGCGGCATCGCAGGTTGCAGGAGTGTCCGATTCTGCAGAATCGGACACTCGTGGAGGGCGATGGGTAGGCTGGAGCCCGTGAACACGAACCAGAAGGCCCCCTCCGATTCCGGCGCAAACCACCCCACCGGCAACTCCTGCAATCCGCTACTCGGCCATGCCACATCACACGCGGCGACACTCATCGGCCTGTTCGCAATCGTCCTGTGGGGCTTCATGGCCGGCCTCGTGCGACTGGTTTCCGAATCGTTCGGCGCCACGCTCGGTTCGGCGCTCATCTACACCGTCGGTGGTGTCATGCTGTTCATTGTGCGCCGTCCGAAACCAATCCGCGAAGCGCCATGCAAGTACCTCATCGCAGGCGGACTCATGTTCATCGCATACGAGGCGTCAATCTCGCTGTCGATCGGCCTGGCCACAACGAACGCGCAATCCGTGGAAGTCAGCCTTGTCAACTACTTGTGGCCGACGCTGCTGGTGCTGATGACCGCAGCGGTATCGCACAAACGTGGTGCGGTCGCCAAAGCGATTCCTGGCGCGGTGATCGCAACCATCGGTGTGGCGATGGCGGTTGGCGGAGAAAGCCTTGATATGCAGGAAGCGGTCCACAATATCGCCAGTAACCCCCTACCGTATGTGCTCGCGTTTGTTGGCGCCTTTATTTGGGCGATTTATGCGACTTTTACGCCGTCGTTGTCCGGCGGTTACGACGGCACGACGATTTTCTTCTGCTGTGTGGCCGTTGTACTGTGGACCATCCATTTCGTTTCGGGAGACGGTTTGCCGGACACGGCGCCCGGCATCGGTGGATATGCTGCGCTGATTGCGTGCGCCGCTTCGATTTCGGGCGGCTACGCGTGCTGGGGATACGGCATGTTGCACGGCAATATGGAAACGCTTGCGATTGGTTCGTACGCGACTCCGCTGTTTTCCACGGCTTCTAGCACGCTTCTGTTGGGCGTGGCGCTGGGCATGCCGTTCTGGATCGGTGTTGTGCTGGTGGTTGCCGGTTCTCTGATCAACGTGTGGTTTGCACGGTGCCCCTGAGTGTCCGTTTCTCCCGAATCGGACAACCTGGGGTGACCGGATGACGCGTGGGTGGCTGATTCGGGGGGATCGGACACTTGTTGGTGCGTGAGGAGGCGACATGTGGGGTAGTGGCGGCGCAGAGGAGCGCCGGGATGGCGCAGCGGTACGTAAGGGAAGTGACTGGGCAGGACAATGCCCTACGCCTCCACGCTAGCTTAGGTTTTTGCCGGCTGGTCGATGGTGACGAATTCGTGGCTTTGGGTTTTCAGGTCGTCGATGATGGCGGGCAGCGCGTTCACGTGTACCAGCCGAAACCGATCTAAACCGGCTCAAACCAGCCCGTTCAAATCCGCCTCGTCACATCACCTTGGTGGACTCCAGATTGCGGCTCACCCAGTTGTTCAACCGGATCACCGGCTTGCGCAACACCAATCCCAGCAGCAGCGAAGGAATCAGGAACAAGGCGAGATACACCATGTCAAGCAGGTACTCATTGCCGTATGATCCGGCCATCGCGGCGTGCATGGCATCGATGGCGTGCGGGAATGGTAGGAACGGGTAGAGCATTTGGAAGAACTTCGGCAGCGTCTCGATAGGGAACGTACCGCCCGAACCGGCGACCTGCATCACCAGCAGCACCACGGCCACGGCCTTGCCGATATCGCCGAACGACACGGTCAGCGTATACACGATATTCGAGAACACGAGCGCGGCAAGCCACCCCACGGCAAGGAACTGCAGCGCATGATTCGCCTGCACGCCAAGGAAATACATGTCACCCAGGCAAACCAGTGTGCCCTGCAGCAACGCGAGCAGTGCGAAGATCGCGTACCGTCCGAAATACTCGTGGTCGAGGCGCAGTCCCCAACGTGAGGCGTTCCCCGGGCCGGACGGGCCGGCGACGCGCGGCAGCATGTCGCCCAAGCCCAGCACATGCGCCTTCTCGCGGTCCGAAATCGTCACTTTCAGCATGGCGCACAGGATGATCGCACCCACCCAGATTGACAGGATCGTATAGAACGGCGCCATGGCCGAACCGTAGTTCGCGATCGGGTACACCGAGACGCGATGCAGTGCGACGGGCGCGGAAATCAGCGTGGACAGTGTGGACGCGTTGGCGGTGGCCAGTGCACGTAGTTCGTCCGATTCGCCCGAATCGGCGTCGTTGTCACCGTCGCCACCATCGCTGTTGCCGTCACCGGCGTTTCCGCCCGTCTCCAGCTTCGTGATCAGCTCCTTCACCGTCGCTGCCGACGAGTCGAGTTTCTTCGCGATCGCGCCGAGCGCGGAACGGATGGACGTCACATTCGTCCCCACATCGCCCGTCACATCGTCCAGATCGTCGGCGGTGCCGCTCAGCTGGGTGATCATGCTGTCGGTTTGGGAGATCAGCGTGCTGACTGTGGAGGCGAGCGCGTCGATTTTCGGCTTGACGTTCGTGGCGTAATCGTCGCGCACATTGCTGATCGACTGCTTCGCGGAGGTGATGCGGTTCAGGATCTCCTTGCGGGAGCGTTCCGCGGCTGCGGCATCCTGCGTGACCTGCGTGGAAGCGTCTTTCAGCTGCTGCGCGAGCTTCTGCGAATCGCCTTTGGCGGCTTCCAGCAGCGTGATCTCCCGGTCGATGGCTTCCAGCAGCGCCTGTTTCGCGGAATCGCTGTCCGGTAGTTGTTCCACCGATTCGCGCATGTGGTTGAGGCTTGTGATGTACGTGTCGTACAGCGATTCGCCGCTGGAGATTTGTTCGCTCAACGTTGTCAACTGGCTGGTTGCGGTGTCTGAGTCCTTGCCGATCGCGTCGAACGCCTTGTTCACCTTGGCAGCTACTTGGTCGAACGCGCCTGACACCTGGTCGAGCGCGGTGTTCACCGAGGAGGTGACGTTCGCACCTGCCGAAGTGAGCGATGTGGCACCTGATTTGCCTTGCTTCAACGCGTTCTGGGCCTGTTTGCCCGCCTTGGTCGCCGAGGCGAGCAGTTTGCCCGTGGAATCCACGATGTCGTTCGCCGAGCCGAGCAGCTGCGAATACGACGTCACCTGCTGCGATGCGCCGCTCAGCGTATCCGCCGTGGTGGTGAGATTGCCGTTGAGGTTGCGCATGTATTCGGCCATTTGCGGGCTTTGCGAATAGTGTAGGATGCTTGAGGCCAGGTCGAGTCCGACTTGCGCAATCGTTTTGGCGAAGGTTTTGTCGATCGTGTTGACCACGGTTGTCGCGCCCTGATCGGTGATATGCGGGGCGATCGGGTTGATTTTCTCGTTCAGATAGTACTTGAGCTGCGCGTGTTTGATGTCGGGGGAGAACAGCGTCATCATGTCGGCGCTGAAACCTTTCGGAATTACGATCGCCGCATAGTATTCGCCGGATTTCACCCCGTCGATTGCCTTGTCGCTTTTCACGAACTGCCAGTCCAGCTGGTCGTTGGCGTGCAGTGTGCTGATGATGGTTTCGCCCACGTTGACGCGCACCGGTATGAGATCCGACTTGTAACCCTTGTCGTTATTGGCCACGGCGACCTTCAATGCCTTGGTGTTGCCGTAGGGGTCCCAGCTGGCCGCGATGTTGAACCAGGCGTACAGCGCCGGCACCACCACCAGGCCCATCGAGACGATCACGGCGATCACGTTGCGGGTGGCATGGCACATGTCCCGCTTGAAGATGCCCCAGATCATTTTCACTGTTCGTTCCCCTCCTCACGCAGACTCCTGCCAGCATTTCCGTCCGTGTTTCCAGCCGCATACTCAGCCGCATGTTCAGGCGCATGTCCGGCCGAACCACCATGCGCAGCCTCATACAGCCTCGTACGTACGGCATGCATCGGCTTGTAATGCATGCCCGGCCGGAACAGCAGGTTCTCGTGCAGGATCGCGCTGCGGAACTCTTCCGCACTCATCGCTTCCTCGCCCAGATAATTCGCATACCGTTCGCGCAGATACTCCATCACGATGAGATACGTGTCGATGGCGATGATCGAAATGATCCAACCGAGCAGCATGGCGAGCTTCATGCGCGTGATGAATAGCAACAGCAGGAACACGAACGGCAGTACCGCCAGCGCGAGGAATCCCCAACGCACCAGGCGCGGGTACAGGCGGAAGAAATGAATCGCCCGTCTGCGGGCGAGTTCGGGGAACTCCTCGGCGATCTGCTGCGCGGTCTCGGTGAGCCGCAACGGTTCCACCGTGCCTTCGTTATGTTCGGTGATCATCAGATCAGTGTCCGCCAGACGGTTGTCGAACAGGCGGTTGAGGTTCAACGCCAGCTTGCGGACTACCAAGCCGATGAACAGCGCCACAGGCAGATACCAGAACAGCGAGAGCATGTCGATCCAATAATGGTTGGCATACATGCCGCCGATCGGCCCGCGCATCGCGTTGATGCCGTAGGTGAACGGTAGGAACGGTTTCAGACGGCGGAAGAATTCCGGCATCATCTCGATGGGGTAGAGGCCTGCCGCGCCCGGAATCTGGATGATCACCAGAATCACGGCGACGGCCTTGCCGATATGCCGGAACGCCACGGCGAGCGCGTAAATGATGTTCACGTAGACGAACGAGGCGAAAATGCCGGCGAGGATGAACAGGAACGGATGCTCGCATTGGATGCCCAGCGCGAGATCGCCGATCGTGGCGATGATCGCCTGCAGGAATCCGACCGTGACGAACAGCAGCCAACGGCCCATATAGCCTTGGCGTGGCGTGTACATGCGGATCTTCTCATCGCGGTCCACTTCAAGCTTGTAGATCGCGACGAGCACGAATCCACCGACCCACAGCGCAAGATTCGTGTAGAACGGCGTGACCGCGGAACCATAGTTTTTGACCGGGTAGAGGACCTGTTCGTCCAAATGCACCGGCTCGCCCACGAACGAGCCGACCTCGCTCGCGTCAAGTCCGAGCGCTTGGGAAAGCTGCTGGAACATCGCCGAACTGCTCAACGCGGCCACATCGGTGCGCGTGGTGTTGAGCTGTTTGGCGAGATTGGCGAGCTGTGTCTGCGTGCCAGCAATGGTGGTGTTCGTTTGGGTCACGGTGCGCGACAACTGGTCGAGCAGCCCGTTGCCCTGTTCCAGCGTGCTTTGCAGCGTGGTAAGCGTGCCGGACAGCGACCCATTGGCCAGGCTGAGTGTATCGAGCCCGGTGTTGAGATTCGGCATGACCGTGCCGGTGATGGTCGTGTGTGCGCTCGCCATCGACGCCGTGCCGTTCTTCGCCAGCGTGGTGACATCGTCGTTGAACCCGTTCGCGGTGTTCTTCCCCGCGTTGATCGCAGCCGTGGTGTCCTGATCGAAGGCGTCGATGCGCTGCTGCTGGAACGTCAGCTGTTTGCGGGCTTCGGCGAGCTGCGCGGAAAGATCCTTATACGTTTGGCTGTTCGGATCCAGCTGGCTGGCCTGCAACGCCTTCTCCACGTCGTCGAGCACATTGCCGGTGGTGGTGTTGACGTGATGCATGGTGCTGGACACTTGGTCGAGCGCGTCCTGCGTGGTGTTCAGTCCGCTGAGCACGGTGCCGGTGGCATTGCTCACGTTGACCTGCAGGCCGGACAGTTGCGTGCTGCCGTTGTCGAGCGCTCCGACCAGCGTGTTCGAGAATCGTTCGGTTTGTGTGCGCGTCTCGCTCAGCAAGTCGGACGCCTTGCCGACGGTGTCAAGCGAGTTGGTGATTTCCGAGGCGAGCGCGATGTTGGACTGTTTGGCCGAATCGATGGTGGTGAGGGCCTTGTCGAGCGTGGAACGGGTGTCGCGCAGCTGCTGTTGGACGGTTTCGAGCTGGTTGATGGTGTCGGTCAGATCGTTGACGACGTCGCTTTGCGCGCTTTTCACGCTGCCGGTGGTTTCTCCCGCTGCCTCCTTCACTTCCTTTGCCACGGCGTCGGCCACGCTGGAAACGAAAGTGGTGTTGATCTGCTCGTCGATCGTGGTCGCGCCCGTATCGGTGATTTTCGGCGCGATCGCGTTCAGCTTTTCGTTGATGTAGTACGTGATCGACGGTCGGTCGCCTTTACCGGTGACGGTGCCGATTAGTCTGGAGCTGAAGTCTTCCGGCAGTACGATCGCCGCATAGTATTTGCCGGATTCCACGCCTTCGATGGCTTGCTGCTTGGGAACGAAACGCCAGCCGAGCTGATGGTTCTTCTTAAGCTGGTTGACGGTCTGCTGGCCAGCGTCGAGATGGCCGACCAGCGTGGAGGTTGTGCCCTTGTCCTCGTTCGCCACAGCGACTTGGATGTTGCCCGTGTTCGCGTACGGGTCCCAGTTGGCGAGGATATTGCACCATGCGTACAGTGATGGGATGATGGCCACACCCAGCGTGACGACGAGCGCCACGGGGTTCTTCAGAATGCGTTTCACGTCTCGAAGGAAGATGGCGAAAACCTGGTGCATCAAGCCTCCTCGCGGGTATTGGTCGCAACATCTACGTGCGGCGGCATGCCCGTGCGGGAACACCCGGTTGGGCTCTTCGTCGCGCGATCCGGTGGATATTCTATGACTTCCGATGGAACGATCGCAATGGTTTCGCCATGTTTATTGGTCGGTCCCGCAAGTGTCGGGATATGAGACGAAAACGCTCGGCATATGGCCCTAGTGGGGCGGGCGACCTGGATATGGAGCGGACGGTCGGGAAAACGGAAAGGAAAGATGGCGAATGTTGTCACATGACAAGTGGGATAGGGTTGGGCGATAATGGAGGCATGACTATTGCAACGCCGGAACGTTATGCGCAAATGCTGGACGCCGCACGCCGCGGCGGTTACGCCTATCCCGCGATCAATGTGACCAGCACGCAGACCCTGAACGCCGCACTCCAGGGTTTCGCCGAGGCGGAATCCGATGGCATCATCCAAGTCTCCGTAGGCGGCGCCGCCTACTTCTCCGGGCAACGCGTCAACGACCGCGTCACCGGCTCGCTTGCCTTCGCAGCCTTCGCGCACGAAGTCGCGGCGAAATACCCCAACATCACCATCGCCCTGCACACCGACCACTGCGCCAAACAGTATTTGGACGAATGGGTGCGCCCCCTGCTCGACCATGAAGTCGAACAGGTGAAGCACGGTCAGGAACCGACCTTCCAGTCACACATGTGGGACGGTTCCACAGTGCCGCTGGATGAAAACCTCGACATCGCAGAAGAACTGCTCGACAAATCCCAAGCCGCGCACACCGTGCTGGAAATCGAAATCGGCGCGGTCGGCGGCGAAGAAGACGGGCACAGCGCCGAAATCAATGACAAACTGTATTCCACGCCCGCGCAAGGCATCGCTGTCGCGCAACGACTCGGCCTCGGCGAGCGCGGACGCTACATGGCCGCCTTCACCTTCGGTAACGTGCACGGCGCATACAAACCGGGCGTGGTGAAACTGCGCCCCGAACTGCTCGACGAAATCCAGACCACGGTCGCGCTCGCGATCAAGGCCGGCGAAATGCCCGCCCCCGCGCACTCGCTGGATGTCGCTCCCGGTAAGCCGTTCGCCCTGGTGTTCCACGGCGGTTCCGGCTCCGCGCCGGAGGAGATCGCGCAGGCCGTGAGCTACGGCGTGGTGAAGATGAACATCGACACCGATACGCAGTACGCATTCAGCCGTGCGGTGGCCGGTCACATGTTCTCCAACTATGATTCGGTGCTCAAAATCGACGGTGAGGTGGGCAACAAGAAGCTGTACGATCCGCGATCCTGGGGTCGTGAAGCTGAATCCGCGATGGCCGCGCGTGTGGTCGAAGCATGCAAGCAGCTCGGCAGTGCCGGGCGCGCGCTGAACTAGCCAACGGTCTTTCGAACTGTTTTCGGGCGTTTTCTGGTCTGTTTTTCGGACCGGTTGCAATCCGATTACGGTCGGTCCGGAGCCGTGAGCATCCCTCAGACCCGGTAGAGGGTGAAGAGTAACCTTTGTAAGGCTTTAGGCGCAAGGCTTAAGGCAGAATCGCGTACGCACGGAGGTGCAACAACATGCCTGGAATTGTTTTGATCGGTGCCCAGTGGGGAGACGAGGGCAAAGGCAAGGCAACGGATCTGATCGGCACGAAGGTCGACTACGTCGCCCGCTTCAACGGCGGCAATAACGCTGGCCATACTGTGGTGGTCGGCGACGAATCGTATGCGCTGCATCTGCTGCCGTCCGGCATCATCAGCCCCAACACCACCCCTGTCATCGGCAACGGCGTCGTCGTCGATCCGGAAGTGCTGTTCCAGGAGATCGACGGCCTTGAAAGCCGTGGCGTGGACTGCTCCCGACTGCTGGTGAGCGAAAGCGCGCACATCATCGCCCCGTATCACCGCGTGCTCGACAAGGTGACCGAACGCTTCCTCGGCAAGCACAAGATCGGCACCACCGGCCGTGGCATCGGCCCGGCATACGCCGACAAGATCAACCGCGTGGGCATCCGCGTGCACGACCTGTTCAACGCGGAGCACCTGCATGACAAGGTCGAGGCCAGCCTGCATCAGAAGAACCAGATGCTCGTCAAGCTGTACAACCGTCGCCCGATCGACGTGGACGAGACCACCGACGAGCTGCTCAAGCTCGGCGAACGCCTGAAGCCGTACGTGGCCAACACCTCCCTGGTGCTCAACAAGGCGCTCGACGAGGGTAAGACCGTGCTGTTCGAAGGCGGCCAGGCCACCATGCTCGACGTGGATCACGGCACGTATCCGTTCGTCACATCCTCCAACCCGACCGCCGGCGGCGCATGCACCGGTACTGGTGTCGGCCCGACCAAGATCACCCGCGTGATCGGCGTCTCCAAGGCGTATGTGACCCGCGTGGGCGAAGGCCCGTTCCCGACCGAACTGTTCGGCGAGGACGGCGAATGGCTGCGCGCCCAAGGCCACGAGTACGGCGTGACCACCGGTCGCCCGCGTCGCTGCGGTTGGTTCGACGCGGTCGTCAACCGTTACGCGGCCCAGGTCAACGGCCTGACCGACATCGTGCTCACCAAGCTCGACGTGCTCACCGGCCTCAAGGAAATCCCGCTGTGCGTGGCGTACGACGTCAACGGCGAGCGTCGCGACGATATGCCGACCGACCAGGCCGAGTTCGCCGCCGCGAAGCCGATTTACGAGTCCATGCCGGGTTGGGACGAGGACATTTCCCAGGTCCATGACTTCAACGATCTGCCGAAGACCTGCCAGGATTACGTCAAGCGTCTTGAGGAACTGTCCGGCTGCCGCATTTCCGTGATCGGCACCGGCCCGCAGCGCGACCACATCATCCAGATCAACTCGCTGATCGACTGAAGCTGATTCGGCTGATTCGTCGATATGAACGTCGGTAACGAACGTCAATGACAAGTGCCGGTGGGCCTGTGCCTGCCGGCACTTTGCGTATGGTGCGTGCGATGGCGTGCGCGTATGACGCACACCGCATACACACCGACGGGGTGCGCGGCGGAGGAACGGAAAAGGGGAGTGCGATGACTGCAATGCCGCCTAACGACAGGTTCGACAGGTTTGACAGGTTCAGCAAACTGGTCCCGCGATTCGACCACCTGAAATGGAAGATGGCCGCTGCCGGCATTCTCGTCGGCCTGATTTCCGGCTTCCTCGTCGTCCTCTACCGTCTCGGCATCGAATACGGCACCGACACCGCGCGCTGGATCTACGCGCGCATCCGCGAAACCCCGTGGCTGGTCGCACCGTGGGCGGTCGCCGCAATCGCAGCTGCGCTCGCCATCGCATGGATGGTCAAAAAAGAGCCGATGGCCGGCGGCAGCGGCATTCCGCAAACCAACGGCGTGGTGATCTGCGGCCTGAAAATGCGATGGCAGACGATTCTGCCGGTTCGCTTCATCGGAGGCCTGCTCGGATCGCTCTTCGGCCTCTCGCTCGGCCGCGAAGGACCGTCCATCCAAATCGGCGCATCGGGCGCGCAGTTCCTATCGCACCGGCTGCGCGGCAAGAAACGTGAGGACGTGCAGGAGCATTATCTGGTCACCGCCGGTGCCGCGGCCGGCCTGTCCGCCGCGTTCAGCGCACCGCTGTCCGGCATGATGTTCGCTTTGGAAGGGGTGCATCGCAGTTTTTCGCCCGCGATTCTGATGGGCGCCACCGCCGCGTCCCTGACCGCCGATTTCGTATCGAAATACTGTTTCGGCCTGCGTCCGGTGCTTGACTTCGGCACCATCGGCCAACTGCCGCTCGGCGAATACGGGTGGCTGATTCCGCTGGGATTGGTGGCCGGTTTGGTTGGTTCGCTGATGAACCGTTCGCTGCTCGGCTTCCAAACGCTGTATGGCAAGCTTCCCGCATGGAGCCGCCCTTTGATCGCGATCGCACTCGCGCTGCCAATCGGCATTTGGCTGCCTGACGTGCTCGGCGGCGGCTCGAACCTGATCGCCATGGCCGAGCATGCGCGCGTCGGCTTGGGCATGCTGTGCGTGCTGTTCGTGGCGAAAGTGCTGTTCACCTCCACCAGCTTCGGTTCAGGCGCTCCCGGCGGCATTTTCATGCCGATTCTCGCGGTTGGCTCACTCGCCGGCGGTATCTGCGGCGAGACGTTGCACCAGTTCGGCAACCTGCCGTTCGATTCCGTGGCGATTTTCTCGGTATGCGTGATGACGGGCACGCTGGCCGCGTCCGTGAAAACACCGATCACGTCGATTCTGCTGGCCGTGGAAATGTCCGGCACATTGACGCACATGCTGCCGGTCGCCGCCGTCGCGTTCATCGCATTGCTCGTCTCCGACCTGCTGCGTACGAAACCGATCTACGGCGAGCTGCTGGAACGGTACATGCGCGCGCAAGGCGGCACGACGGCAATCGCCAATCGCATCGACAACGGCATCATGGAACTGCCTGTGGAAATGGGCGCGACCGCGGACGGCAAGCTGATGCGTGACGTGCGCTGGCCGTACGGCTGTCTGGTGATTGGCCTGCGTCGCGGCGAACGGCAGATCGTGCCGCATGGCGATACGCGGCTGCGTGCCGGCGACTATCTGGTCGTGCTGTTCAGCGGCGAGGACGAAAGCGACGCACGGCATGCGATGCGGCGGCTGTGCGACGTGTCCGTCTGACGCGGCCGTACCGTCTTCCATAACCATTCGTAGACGTCTAGGGCCACCCGAAGTTATCCACAGTTATCCACCGAATCGGACATGTTCGATGTTTGGTTGCAACGCACGTGTAGACTCGTACAAGGTTAGGAAGACGGCACCTGCGGCCAGCTCGTTGCCGTATGGCTGGGGCGGAACGACGCTGTCCGCGGAAAGCCAAGTACAAGGGGAACGTGATGGAATCGCAAGAACAACGGGCGGCAGACTCGCCAAACGCGGGTGATGATCCGAATCCCGCCACACAGTCGATCGACGTCGCCGAAGTGGCGCGCGCGGATGTGCGCCCGTCCGGTGCCGCCGCATCCAAGCATCCGCCGCAGATTCCGCTCGCGCCGATGAAACGCATGCAGGCGCGATTCAACCCTCTTGCCGATGGTCTGATGTATCTCGTGGTGTTCGTCGGCGGCTTCGTCGGCGTCGGGTTCCGTCGTGCCACGGACCTGCTGCTGCCGTCGGTGAACGGTTCGCCGTTCGTGGTGGGCACGTTCGTGTCGAATATGCTCGCCTGCTTCCTGTTTGCGATGCTGACCGAATACATGGCGACCGCGTCGTGGCTGCGCCGCAGGGTGCGGCAGGTCGTCAGCCGTGGCGTCGGGCTTGGTTTGCTTGGCGGACTGTCGACGATGTCCGGCGTGATGTTGGAAACCATGGAAGGCATGCGCGAGCAGCGTTTCGGCAGCGCGCTCGGCTATCTTGCGGGAAGTTTCGCTGGCGGTCTGATCGCGGCCGCGGTTGGCGTGGCGCTGATGCAGGCGTTGCTGGCGCGCGGCACACGCAAGCGGGTCCGTAACGCGATCGCCGATGCCTCCACGGCTTCCGTATCCTCAATGTCCGATTCGGGCGATTCGGACGCGTACGGCATCGTGCAGGACGTCCAGATGACCGACACTGCAGTATCGGCTACGCAGAGTGTTACGCAGACGGTCCCCATGGCCGATTCGGGCGAATCGGACGTGCCGGCCGCGCAAAATGTGCAGAACAACGTGCCGGACGCGCAGGGCGTGCGCCACGTGAAGGTGGCGGATGCGGCGCATTCGGCCGCGCAGGCCGCGTTGGAGGCCGC
>ERZ779843.2640-NODE-2640-length-16806-cov-7.540863_pt1 | contig 16806 bp, 18 predicted proteins | sample MGYA00511560_ERZ779843 | MGnify/ENA primary metagenome ERZ779843 (study PRJEB29588, sample SAMEA2158062) | human gut metagenome | biome: human gut; feature: human-associated habitat; material: faeces | place: Denmark | collected 2008/2010 ... | reverse complement strand
AAGAGGCAACCACCAACCACATCCAGTAGCCAATTTTTATTATAAAGATCCAATGTGAAAACATTATTAAATCCGGTAAATTTTTAAAAAATTGTTTTATAAATACAAAATAAATCACCCAGTTATATCAGATGTCTCAAAAGGAAAAAATCATGATAGGTTACCAAATTCATCTAAGGTAAATTAGATATGCATGATTCTTAAAGAGTTATTGACACTATTTATATCGATTAAATACTTAGATGAGTTTGGTAGCCTATCATGAAGAAATTATTTTCGAACTAGAAAAAGGGCACCTATAAAAATGTCCCTAATCGATATTCCAAGATGTAATCATCCATGATGAAATCATTTCCTATATCAGTCTGTACAGAATCAATCCATTGAAAACCAAACTTCTCATATACAGCTAGACTATGTTTATTATATTTATTACAAGTCAAATAAATAGATGGGTAACAATACTTTTCTGCCTGCTTCTTTACATATTCAAACATTTCAGTCGCATAGTGCTTTCCTCTAGCTGAATCCTTTAAATACAGTTTAGACAAGAATAAACGATCTGGCTGATTCTGCAACCCAATATATCCAACTAGCTCATCACCTTCATATACCTTATGATAATGATACTGCTGATGTTTTACTTGGTCTTGCATGGCATCAAAGCTCTGAAACTTATCTACCATATAATCAATTTGTGCTTCTGAAATGATTCCAGGAAAGAATTCATGCCAAATCTTTTCGGCAAGAATAGCTACTTCTTTTAAATCATTTTCATTCTTACACTCTACAATATTAATACTTTTCATAATGCACCTTCGAAGAATCAAACTTATCTTTTACAACCTCTTCTTGATCTATATATCCAAATGAAATCATCCACATTGGAACAATTCCTTTTGGCAATTTAAAATATTGGTTTAAAGCCAAATAACGCTCTTCATTCGGATACACACCCAGCCAGCATGAACCAATACCCAAACTTTTCGCTTCAACCAACATATTCTCTGTAGCCGCTGCCAAGTCTTGTTGACAATAATCCAAACTATCATTCTTATTTTTATCTGCACAAACAACCATTCCCATAGCTGCATCTTTTAGAAAGGATGCATAGGGTGTCATTTGACTTAAATCCTTTAATGTATCTTTGTTTTGAACAACAATAAATTGCCAAGGCTGACTATTTCTAGCGCTAGGTGCACTAAATGCTGCCTTTAAAATTAAATCGATCTCTTCTTTTTTTAAAGATTCCTGTTTATATTTTCTTATACTCGTACGATTAAAAATTGCATCCATACTCTTTACTCCTTTTCTGTATTATATCACCATTTTGAAAATTCGCTTTCATTATATAATGACTATTCTTTTCTTTGTGTTACAATACAAGCAGGAGGAATTTAACCATGTTAAAATTTGAACCATTCTATCAAGAATACGAAAGAACATTAGATGCCTTCTCATTGGCATTCTCAACCATTTATTTTGAACAAATGACAATTGCACCAAAGAAAGGAATTCCTTATTCAAATGAAATGTTGTCTAGACTATCTAAACAAGCATTCATCATTGAAAATGATCCAGAAACAATCAAAAAGATCAAGGAATACGCAAAGACATTGCCAGAAGGAAGTTTAGAAAAGAAAGAAGTCGACTATCGCCTTGAAGCCTTAGCACAATCTGAAAACATTCCTAGTGATGTATATGCGAACTATGTCAAAGTCAAAGCCGATAGTGAACTTGCTTGGCATGAAGCTAAAGAAGCAGATAACTACGAACATTTCAAGCCTCATTTACAAGCAATCATGAAAGAGACTTTACACCTTTTAGAATATGACCCTAAGTTTAATGGAAACAATGCGTATGATGTATTGTTAGACCGTTATGAAAAAGGCATGACACAAGAAAAATATGATGCATTCTTTAATAATGTGAAAGAGAAATTAGTTCCACTAATTCATGAAATTCAAAACAAACCACAAATCAATGATGACTTACTTCATGAAACTTATGCAGTGGATCGCCAAGAAAAATTTATGGATGTTATTTGTGACTTCATGAAAGTAGATTTTGGGAAAGTATACCTTTCAACGACAGAACACCCATTCACAGATTTCTTCTCAAGCAACGACACTCGTATCACAACACACTATTATCCAGATCAATTCTTAAGTGCCATCCTTTCAACTGTACACGAATATGGACACGCTCTTTATGGACTACAAATGGATCCTGCTTTTGAAGGAACCATGCTAACACAGGCTGTTGGTTCGGCTGCGCACGAATCACAATCTCGTTTCTTAGAAAACCACGTTGGTAGAAGTCACGCATTCTGGCAAGCAAACTATAATCAATTAGTAAATTTATTCCCAGAATTTAAAGATGTGTCTGTTGACGAGTTAGTAAACATGATCAATAAAACTGAATGTGCTTTGATTCGTACAGAAGCGGATGAATTAACATATCCATTACACATTATGGTTCGTTATGAAATCGAAAAAGAAATTGCGAAAGGAAATGTAGATTATGATAAGCTACCAGAAGTATGGGCCGATAAATACGAAGAATATTTAGGTGTTCGTCCTACAAACTATAAAGAAGGTGTCTTACAAGATATGCACTGGTCTACAGGATACTTAGGATACTTCCCAACATACGCATTGGGTAGTGCGTATGCTGCACAATTATATGCAACAATGGAAAAACAATTTGACGTAGAAGAAGCCCTACTAACAAACCACTTTGAAAAAATCACAAACTGGTTAAAAGAAAATGTACACCATTATGCTGCAAGTAAATCTATGGCTGAAATCGTAGAAGAAGTAAGTGGAGAACCATTTAATCCTGATTACTACACAGATTATTTAATCAAAAAATATAAGAAATTATACAATCTAGACTAAGAAGAAGTGAGTAACATCACTTCTTTTCTTATTGACAAGAATGGTTAGAAATGAATCATTCTGAATTTTTAAGAAAAAAAGCAGCTAACCTATTTTCACAGACTAACTACTCATATTTAGTACCTTATTCAAATTTATTCTACAAATCCGACAGTGAAATTCTATCGTATGCGCCATTTTTCTTATCTTCCGGATGTGGCTCCAATCCAATAATCGTGATATCTTTCTGATCCGGTCCGTAAACCCAATACATTCTCATTGCACCACTTGTTTTATTTTCCAAATAAGATTGCCACACTTTCATTCCGTAACGTCTAGATAAAGGCTCTATTTCATGGGTTTGAAGACTCGGATAAAATGGATCCGCCGACAACAACTTTAAAGCTTTCCCCCATTTTTTATAGAGTTGCTCTTCCTTCTTTTTGATCTTACCAGAACGATATTTTTGTTGCAAATCTTGCCAAAGTTCCTGCATTTCAGGAATTCCCATTCGTATATTAAAATTCATTTATTATTCCTTTGAAAAATCCGACAAATCAATAGCCGTGGAAACATCTCCACACTTAAAATTACTTACCGCACGATCCATATCTGCCAATGTTCTAGCTGAAATGCTCTTTGGCACTGATAATTCCCGAGGTTCAAGAATTATACAACCATTTCCATATTCTTTCACATTGTAGTAATGATAAGTAGCTCCTCTAAGAGTAATTCTTTTTTTGTTATCCAAATGTGCAACATAATCCTTTATTGTTTCCATTATCAACACCTCCAATATAAATCTAAATGTGGGAATTCCCACTTCCTATCATTATAATAATTTTTTCTTTATTCTTTGTCAATCTAATTTTTCTTGTTCACTATCATCAGGAAGGGGGATATGCACAACAAGAAAAACAAATTCTTTATTGATTAGAATGGTTAGATTGGTTAGTATATGGGTAAAAAAGAGCTATTTTATGATATTTCAAGAAGATTTTGAACAAATGCGTTCTTTAGAACAAGACTTAACTTTTCTTTCTGCTAAAACTGAATTCGATGAATCAAACATCCCATTTAAAGAAAAGAACTTAGGCATTCAAAATCAAGATGGTATATACACGAATTTAGGACTACTTTTATCGGATCAATGTAAGCACACAATTAAAGTTGCAGTTTTTAATGGAGAAACACAGAATGTTTTTCAAGATCGAAATAAATTTACCGGTTCATTATTCAAACAAATGCGCGAAGTATATTCTTATATCGATTTTAGAAATCAAAAACATTCCAACTTTTCAGGATTGAAAAGAATTGATAAAAGAGATTATCCAGAAGTAGCCATTAGAGAAGCTTTATTGAATCTAATTGTTCATCGTGAATATTCATATAGCGCAAGTTCTTTCATTCGTATGTATACAGATCGTATTGAATTCACTTCAATCGGAGGCTTATTAAAAGGAATCACTTTAGAAGACATTCGACTTGGTATTTCTGTTTGTCGAAACCCAAAACTCGCAAATATCTTTTACCGATTAGAACTCATTGAAGCTTATGGTACTGGCATTCAAAAGATTATTGATTCGTATTCAGAATCTGAATTCAAGCCTCAATTTGTGACAACAGAAAACGCCTTTAAAATTATTCTTCCAAATCTAAATTATCAAAAGAAAAACAATAAAATTCAGGAAGATATAGTTGTATATGATTGTCCCGAAAACAAAATATTAGAGTTTGCGAAAACACACACCCAATTCACTCGTAAAGATGTTCAAGATACATTTAACCTTTCTCAAACAACTTGTGGACGCATTTTAAACAGAATGAAAGAAGAAGGTCAAATCTCTCAACATGGAAAAGGAAAAAATACATTCTACATTCTAAAAGAAAAGAAGTGAGTCAAATCACTTCTCTTTATTTATAGTCAAATAAACCATCATTCTTTTCTTCCATAGCCTTGATGATATGATATACAAATTCATTATAAGGCGTTGGAATATTTAGTTCTTTTCCCATCTTTATTATTGCCCCCGAAAACATATCAATTTCCGTATGCCTTTTGGCATCCAAATCCTGCAGTGTAGAATATCTGGCCGTTTTAGGCACTGCACTACCACGTGTTGCACTTGAATCAGCCTTTGACATATCAATACCTTTAGCTTTTGCAATAGTCTCTAATTCATCCTTTAATCCAGACTGTATAGCTTTCACATGATCACTATCCGAATAACATCCAACACCTGCTCCAAGAATAGCTTGAGGTAAGTTTTTCGTTACATTTAAACGAAACTTACTCCATATTTCTTCCTGAATATATGAAGTTGTTCGATAATGTAGATCACTTTGACTAAACAATTCATCGATTTCCTTATTTTCCTCAAGTACGATTCCAATCGTTGTTTCTGGATCAAATACATATCCTAAGCCTTCTTTATGACTTGCAACTTTAATCAATGAATACACCATATGCTGCATACCAATTTGATTTCCAATAATTTGTTCACTATCCACACCATTCATTAAAGACATCACTAATGTATGTTCATCTACAATTTGTTGAATATCTTCTAAAGCATCTGGCAACGCATTGTATTTTAAACATACAATAAGAAGATCTACTCCATGTGCTTCTTCAGGCGTTAATACTTCGGGATGATAAATGACATCATTGATTAAACAACCATTCTTTTTTAATCTCTCATTTCGTTCATCTTTTGCGATGACACTTAATTGTATATCGCACTTTGATAAACCATAAATACAATAGGAGCCAACAGCTCCTGCACCGAATATCGCAACCTTTTTAATTGTCATGTACTTCACTCTTTTCTTTTAAATGAACATGGTACTTTTCTTTTACATAAATTCCCAACAAGATTCCAACTACATATAGAGAAATATCCCCTAAATCAAATACGCCTCTATGAAAGATCAACTGCATAAATTCACACAGAAAACCAATGAATACAGAAACAATAAAGTTTTCTTTATTTGATGAAATAAGCAGTCCATTCACCCATGGCATAAACATAAAGTATCCAATATTAAATGCGAATACGATCCACTCTGTCCAAGAACCATAATAGATTTCTCTAAGACAGGCAAATGGATTCAATTGAATAATGCTGATACCTTGATCATAGCGTATCAATAGGGCAATAATCAAAAATATATAATATACAAAGAAAAACATGGCTCGATGTTTTACATTCCAGTTTTTCGTAAAAAACATCAACGCATCATATATAACAACCAGTTCAATGCACCATACGACGAATTGAATTGGATACCATCCCATGCCAAAAATTTCCATTAAAACAGCTGTGACGTAGTAATGAATGAACAAGGATAAAACTAAACTTAAAATTAAGTATCTCCAATTTTTCATTTTTAAAGTCCCCTTATTTTCTTTCTATTATGACACACCAAACTTTAAAATTCATTAAAAATCTAAAATTGAAGAATCCCAACCCATATCCTTATAGCCTTGTTTACAACGTTCCATATACGAATCGCTCGGTTTACATATTGGAAAACGATCATACATTTGGTAGATAAAACCAGTGATTGTTTCATTGTTTTCTAATAATACCTTTTCTTCAAAACAATCATATAAGTATGGATAGTCTTCATATTCATCTAAACTCTTCTTATCATTTTCACTCACATCCCATATAGCTACTCGCACAAAATCCCCTTTTTTCTTATCTACTGTAAGATAAGCTCGTCCAGGATTTCCACGATATGTAAGTGTATAGTTTTCAAGTCTTGCCAAAGACACAAACTTCGCATCTTTACATCGCTGCTTCATTTCTTCTTTGTTTAAATTACTTCCATATGCGATATAATACATATTTTCCCCCTAAAGAAAATAGGATGACGAATCATCCTATAGTTTACTTTCAATATTTTGCATCAACATTGCCTCAGGCATATATCCTGAGAATGCTGCAGCTTGTTGTCCTTTTTTAAATAGAATCATTGTTGGAACAGACATAATACCAAATCTTTGCGCTAAATCTGGACTTTCATCCACATCCACCTTTACAATTTTCACTTTTCCATCTAATTTATTTGCGACTGATTCAAGTACAGGTGTCAACATTTTACATGGTCCACACCAAGTTGCGAAAAAGTCGACTAAAACTGCATCTTCGTTCATTAATGCGTTAAATTCTTCTGTATTTACAATTTTCATACAAGGTTCCTCCTTATCTGATTCTATTCTATAACAAGCCTTTGCGTAAGTCCATTTCTTTGCCCGCCAACAAAGCATCAATGACTTTTCCAATACCATTATTCATATTTGTGTCCGTAACTACAGTAGCTGCATACTTAGCTTCATCCATCGCATTCCCCATAGCTACACCAATACCTACTTGTTGAAGCATCTTCAAATCGTTTTGTGCATCTCCAAAAGCCATGACCTCATTCATGCTGATTCCAAGCCTATCACAGATTTTCCACAATGCACTAGCCTTGTTGACATGTTTTGGCATAATTTCCAGCCAATCTGGACCAATCAACAATACATCATAATCACTTAAAGCCGCTTTAATTCCTTCAAAATTCTTTTCAAAGAATCTAGGAGAATGCACCATAATCACTTTATTGATATCTTGCGTCAAACGAATTTCTTCAAAAGGCAAATCAATAAAATTACGATTTTCTTTGCCATCCTTCAAGCCATAATCATCTGGCTCTCCTAAAATGGCATTTTTGACTTTTTTCTTTACACGATTCAATGAAGATATGTAACTATAAAAATCATATCCACATTGAAAAATTCCCTCTACACCAAATTGCTTACAAACTTTCTGAATCTTAACTCCATCTTCTGCCGTTAAAACATCATCCAAATCATATTCTTTATTTTCAAAATCATATACAACTTGTCCGTTTACCAATGCCAAAAAATGATTTCCATTTTCTAATCCCAATGGTTCATATACAAATTTACATCCGTTTTTATCTCGACCCGACGCAATCACAACGTGCATACCTTGTGCCATCGCCCTTTGAATCGAATCCACCGTTCTTGGATCCATTCTTTTCGATTCGTCTAAAAGTAAAGTTCCATCTAAATCAAAAGCCAAACACTTTATAGTCATAATTATTTATCCAATTCTTCTTGATATGAGAACAATTTTGTACAATATTCTCCATTAAAACATGCCAAGCATAAACCAACGCCATGCGTAGCTTCCTTCATTTCTTCTTCGGTCATAAAACGTAATGTATCCGCATGAATGTAGTCACGAATTTCTTCTACACTCATCTGAGCACCAATCAATTGATCCTTTGTAGAAGTATCTACACCATAGAAACATGGACTCGTGATAACTGGACTAGCGATACGAACATGCACTTGGGTAGCTCCTGCATCCTTCAATAATTGTACAATTCTTCTTGAAGTCGTACCACGTACAATCGAATCATCAATCATAACAATTGATTTTCCTTTAACCACGCTAGATACAGGACTTAATTTTAATCGAACGCTACGATCACGCATCGCCTGTGTAGGTTGAATAAATGTACGTCCTACATAACGGTTTTTAATCAATCCAGTTTCAAATGGAATACCCGCCTCTTCTGCATAACCAATGGCTGCTGATAAAGATGAGTCTGGAACACCAATAACGATATCCGCATGTAAATCTTTATCTTCTCTGGCAAGAATAGATCCTGTAGCCTTACGGAACGCATGTACATTGATACCTTCCACTACACTATCTGGTCTTGCGAAATAAATGTACTCCATTGCACACATATGGTTATCTGTATTTGTTGAATAAAATTCATGTTTCACAATACCCTTATGGAACTCTACGATTTCTCCTGGTTTTAAATCCACACTTTCATAAATTCCCATAACTTCAAAAGCACATGTTTCACTACTAATTACGTAGCCATCTTTACTTTTGGCATAACTTAAAGGTCTTAAACCATGACGATCACGAACCGCATAAATAGTATCCTCATTCATAACTAAGAAAGAGAATGCACCCTCAATACGATTTGCAGTCTTCATGACACGTTCTTTTAAAGTACCTTTTTGTTTCTGAATCAAGTGAAGAATAATTTCACTATCACTTGTTCCCTGGAAAATAGCCCCTTCATTTTCAAGTTCAATACGAAGCTCTTTCTCGTTAACAATCTGTCCATTATGAACGATAGCTAAACTTCCATTATGTCCCTTTGATACAATTGGCTGAATGTTTTCATTTTCCTGACCGCCCGCTGTACTATAACGAACATGCCCAACAGCTAATCTTCCGACCATAGAGTCTAATTTTTCTCTTTGAAAAACATCTACAGTCAAGCCTTTTCCTTTCTGTAAAGTGATATTTTCGCCATCTGAAACGGCAATACCACTCGCTTCCTGACCCCTGTGTTGCAAGGAATGCAAACCATAATACGTAATACTTGCTGCATTATCTACGCGATATGCACCAAACACACCACACTCTTCATGAATTTCATCAAACATAACTGATCTCCTTTGCCACAACATTATATCATGCATATAAGAAAAAATGGACGATTTTTCGTCATCCATTCATTTCTTTTAAGCGTTCTTTTCGATTTAGATATAAAACACCAATTTTATACACACTTGCCATTGTAGGAATTCCTAGAAACATACCTGGAATACCTGCTAAAGATCCAAAAATCACAACAGTCATCATGACATAGATTCCTGGTAATCCTACTGAATTTCCAACGACATGTGGATAGATCACATTACTTTCGATTTGTTGAAGAATACATAAATATAATAAGAACCAAAAAGACATAATTGGACTTACAGTAAATACCATAAACATACCAATCGCCCCACCAATATAAGCTCCAATCATCGGAATAATATTAATAACTCCAACTAATGTTCCAATCATAGCCGGATATGGCATACGTAGTATAATCATACCCAATGTGCATAGTGTCCCTAGAATAGTTGCCTCAATACATTGTCCACCAATAAAAGCACTAAAAGTCTGATTAATAATTTGCAAACACTTATCTATTCTACGTTTCACAATTTTGCTTAGATATAGATTCGTTAAACGGTGATACAACTGAACGAATCTTTCTTTCTCTAATAAAACATAGATTGCGAAAATAAACATCAACACAAAATTAAATACACTATTCACTATGACTGTCACAACATTAAATGTCGTGCCTACAACATTGGTAACACCAGTCGAAAGAACATTAATACCGGATTGAATCAAATTTTTCCAGTTGATATCTAAGTTATTAATAGATTCCGCAAGCTGTGGATTGTTCTCAAATAAATTCACCAAAAATTTCTGTGTATTCTCAAAATATTTTGGCAATACAGCCACAATCACTCCAATGGCTTCGCTTAACGATGGAACAACGAGTGTAATTAAGAAATACACAAAAAGAAAAATTAAAATCAAAGAAAGAAGCAGGCTTGTTGCACGCTTCCCCTTCTTCATAAAACCTAAGCGCTTTTCAATCTTAGCCATAACCAAGTTAATCACAAAAGCCATCATAGCTCCAAACACTAAAACTCTACATGCATTCCATAATATAGATACCATAGAAATCAATGTATCCAATTTAATCAATCCAATAATGATGATTGTGATTCCAAATATATATATCCATAAATTTCTTTTATTCATAAGCACCTCACCCCCTTATTCTAATACATACGTGTATACTTTTTAAATAATTTGTCATTTCTTTCTTCCGTACCATCACAGTTTAAAGAAGAAAAAAAAGGTACTTCTACGTTGTGTTCGATCAAATATTCGGCACATGCCACATTGATACATTGTGCAATGAAAGAATTGGCCATACTTGATGTTGGACAAAGCTTGGCATCCAAACCATCAATAGATAAAGCGCAATCTCCAATTTCTCCACAATTATCAATGACAATATCTGCAATTTGGTACAAATTCTTTCCACAAGAATGACGAGAAGATTGAGCAGTTGTATGTTTCATACTTGTGATGGCAACTACATGTGCACCACGACTTTTAGCTTCAAGTGCAAGTTCGATTGGATAGGCATTACGCCCAGAATTGGATGCAATCAAAACGACATCACCACAAGATATACCATATAACTCTGCTAAGATTTTGGCATAACCACTAAGTCTTTCAATATGTGAACTCTTTGTCGGATGCTCCGTCATCGTAAGTTCACTTGTCAAAATGGGAACCACAAAAGCTAAACCACCTGCACGAGCATACATCTCTTCTGCCATTGTATGAGAGTGGCCACTTCCACTTACGAAAAACTTATGACCTTCCATAAAAGCTTGAGCCATTAAATGACCAGTTTGTTCTAATTTTTCAAATTGTGTTTCTTGAATCTTTTTAATGATATCAAGACCCACTTCAAATACTTCTTTCATATTATTTCTCCTTGATATGCATATTTCTTTATATTCATTATACAACAAGAAGAAAAATAAAAAACAGCCATCAAGGCTGTATATTGTTTAAGTGGTGCCGACTATAGGAATTGAACCCACAACCTACTGATTACAAGTCAGTTGCTCTACCAATTGAGCTAAGTCGGCATGATTTATGTGGTGCAGAGAAAGGGATTTGAACCCTCACGCGATCTCTCGCACTGCCGCCTGAAGACAGCGTGTCTGCCATTTCACCATCTCTGCGACTGAGTGTATTATACTAAAAATTCAAACAGTACGCAACAAAAAATGTGACCTTTTTAACAGTCACATTTCGCATATATATCAATTAGATTCAATAAGATTTCCACATTCTTTTCCATTGACTGAATGGGAACATATTCAAAACGTCCATGCGCATTCTCATATCCCGCTGATAAGTTAGGACAAGGAAGTCCTCTATGAGATAAGGCTGAGCCATCGGTTCCTCCTCTAAATGGTTCTGTTTGAGGTGTTAATCCTACACTTTCAATGGCTTGTTTCAAATATGGAATCATAAATGGTACTTGATCAATCGCTTCTTTTAAATTACGATATTGAATTCTTTGTGTAATATTTACGGTACCTTGTCCATACTCTTTATTTAACATATCCACAATCATTTTTAATGTGTTATTACGTATATCAAACTGCAAGCTATCATGATCACGAACGTTGATTTCAATCTTGGCATATTCACAATCCCCATTAAAACTCACCACATGATAAAAGCCTTCTCTTCCTTGGGTATATTGTGGTTTTTCTAATGCCGGTAATTTATTTAAGAATGCATTTCCAATATCCACCGCATTTTTCATAATACCCTTTGCGGTAGCTGTATGTACTGAAATACCATGAATCTCAATCGTTGAAAGACTCGCATTAAATGTTTCATCCATATAATAACCCAAATGATCTCCATCTAGCGTATATGCGATGGGTGATTTAAAGCGTTCTAAATCTAAATCTTTAGCAAGTCCACTCACTTCTTCATCTGGCGTAAATGCGACAGAAATAAAATTATGTTTGATTTCTGGATGTTTCACTAAATACTCCAACAACGTCATGACAGCTGCAATACTTGCCTTGTCATCCCCTCCAAGTAGTGTTGTACCATCCGTTAAAATCAAATCCTGCCCAATATATTGTTTCAGATTTGGAAATACAGATGGTGACATCACAATATCTTTTTCTTTGTTTAAAACAATGTCATTTCCATCATAATTTTCTAGTACCCAAGGCTTCACATCTTTACCACTCGCATCCGGAGCTGTATCCATATGTGTCACAAAACCAATAGCTCTTCCCGATTTCACATTGGCCTCAAGAGATCCATATACTACACATGTATCTTTATCATAATATACATTAGTAGCCCCAATTTTTTGAAGCTCTTCATAGATAACACTAGCTAAATCATGCTGACAAGATGTAGTAGGAACACTTGTACTATGTGGATTGGATTCTGTATTGATTCTTACGTAGCGCATCAATCTCTCTTTTACTTGTTCATAAAATTCTGTCATACGAATTCTCCTTTTTTGATTATTTTATTCTTATTCAAACAGAAATGAAAGACTGGAATTTAAAAAAGGTACCTACGAAGATGTAAGCGCCATTATAAGTCTATACTTTTTCTACTTCTTATATATGATAAGTCCATTGAAATATCCATTTTCTTCAAATGAATAAATTTGAATATATGAAAATTCTTTGAATAGTTTACCAAACTCAACACATTGTTCTTGTGACTCAAAAACAACTTTAATCACATCTTGTAGTTTAGTTGAACAACCTTGTATACTAAGAACACTATTTTCTTTAATTTTTTCACAGACTACATCAAATAAACATAGATACAAATTAATTTGTTCGTCATATTTTATACTTGAAAAAATATCTGTTGGAAGATTCATCGAAAGTTTTATGTGTTTATTTTCTAATTTACTTTTGTATTCATTTATAACTACAGACATTGCGATATTATTGGAATAAATCTGATTAAAATTTTCCAATACAATTTTTTCTATTGTATCTATACTTTGTGCATATTCTGCCTGATTCCCAGATTTTTCGATCCTGTTTTTTAATGTCGTGATTTCATGAAGCAATGAATGCATAAAATTAAAATTTGATTTATAGTTTCTATCCAACATATCAAATTTTATAGCATTAAATTCATTCTCCATCTTTTCTAATTTCAGTTCTTCTTTAATCTGTAAATTGTGAATAAAGCCATATTGAATTAAAAATGAAATGAAGATTAGAATTGTTAAAAAGAAGAAAACATTCAAGAATATTTGATTCTTCTGTAGGATTTCACGATAATCTTTGTAGCATAAGGCAATCCCTAAAAGGAAAACAATCGGAATCAACACAATGTATGTAAACTTAATTGTATTCTTATCATGATAGAACTTTGACAATGTAAATCCTATTGTATACGAAATAATCTGTGTTGTTAAAATCACAATTAAATATGTAGATGAATGTACATCTATTGGTGCACTAACAACATTAAAAATTTCTAAAAGCAGAACCGACACTAATTCTGAAATCGCAAAAATAAAATAAGCAAAAATAAAGTAAATCAATTTTTTAGGTATTTTACCTTTATACATAAACATAATGTAACATAGATTCAAAAGTAGAATAATCCATCGACCATAAAATGTCATTCCATTTTGATTTAAATACCACTGAATTAAAACGACTATAATATATGCCGGCAAGACAAATTTATTGTTTTTGAATTCACTAAAAGACCTGATAAAAAGTGTTAAAAACAATAAATTTAAAGATACTGATATTAACATCATAATGATTTAAATAAAGATCTATAATAATTGTCAATAAAGGCCTTTTTATAAAATTTTGACAAAGGAATTTTCTCATTGTTCGATAAGAAAAGATCTCTTTCATCTTTACTAATACCAGAAATATATTTAAGATTTACCACATAACACTTGTAAGGTTGCGCAAAGCCATATTCTGTTAATTTTTCAATCCAATATTTCAAAGGGTAACTTGTTTTTATTTGTACTCCATTTAAAAAGTGAAGTACAGTTGCACGATTTAAAAATTCAACATAGAGAATCTTATCATAGTGAATTTTATATGGTGCAATTTTAGAATCATAGAACCCCATATATTTTTGAAATGTCGCACCTAGTACATTCTCCATTTCTTCATTAAATATATTTTCATCAATTGGTTTCAAGAAATATCGTTTGGCATCGATAGAATACCCATCAATCAAATACTGTGAATATTTAGAAGTAATGATGATCATTAATTCCGGATAAACTTTTCTAAGTTTTTTAGAAAATTCAATTCCATTATTATTTCCGATTTCTACATCCAAAAATAATATGTCTACATTAGAAAGGGTATCCAGATTCTCATTTAACTTTAATTCAATACTGATCTTGTAATCAATATTACGTTTATTAAAATAATGGATGCATAACTTTTCAAGATCTTTAGAATCTTTTAAATCATCATCAATAATCAATACATTCAACATAACCCTTTCCCCCTAATCTGTATGAATGAACGTGCAGAAAGTTGCTTCAAAGAACAACAAAAATATAACTGAAAAAATAATATTAAACATATTTAACCGGAATTATTCATGAAAATGTTTAATTTTAATATTTGTTAAATCTCTTAATCCCTATGAGAAAGCAAAAGAAACTATATATTCGGAAGGTTAAAACTCTTTTATATTAATTATACGTGTTATATGTTAAGAAGTCAGAGGATATTCCTTTTAATATCCTCTGACTTCTTAACATATAAATTATAAATTCTATGTACCAAAGTGATTCTTTATTTTAAAAGTTAGAAATTTTTATAAAAACCACCTGATTTTTTTGCGTTACCTTTCTGAACTAAAAGCTTTTCTATTTGTTTTGCTTGTTCTGAATTTGGATCTATAGGAAAATTAACTAGACAATTTCCTTTTGTGACGATGCATAATTGATTATCAAGAAAAAAGTATTTTACCATATCTTCATATTTAAAATTTAAACTTCTTTTTTCTCCCTCAACTAGCCATTCGTCTTCTTCAAAAACAATTGCTTCTGGAAATTCATCTGTATCTCCATACATTATTCGTACTCTTTCAAAGGTATTTTTTACCCTTTTCTTTGTTATAATGATACAAACAATTTGAGACCAAATTAATAAGCTTGATATAACTATAAATAAGGCAAGAAGAATATCTTCGATACGTAAGGTTCCACAAAAGAATCCACAACAAAAAATGGTGATGGGAGTAAATATTAAAATGAAAATTAATAATATTTTATTAGTATAGAGTGAAACATTTTTTTTAATACATTCTCTACCATATTTTTTGTCTTAATATATTCTATTTTAATCATATTGAACCCCTCTCTTTTTTTTATTTTCTACCACATCTCTATTGGTTTTGTATCTGAACTAAGTTGGTTTACACTATTTGGACAGTTGCTTTGCATTTCCTGATTCAAGGATTCATCTGTAATATCGATTGGATAAAGATAAATCATGTTTTCAGATATATATGCCGTATATTCCGCATCATAATCATAAACTGGAATCAAATCATAACAATTCTCAATACTTCTAGGTTGAAGGGTGACATTCACTTGCGATCCATACATTTTTTGCTCAGCCACATATGTACCAAGGATACCTGTATTCCCGTTTTTATCTAATTCTAAAAAGGTTTGAATTTGATATCCTTTGGCATTGATATCTGCATTACTGAAATACTGTATTGCATCTAATGATTCATTGTAGTTTGTATTTTCATCAAACTGTACATCTTTGAACAATTCAGGAAGATTTACAAAATCCGTCTTTGAATAATCTAAATCAAACTTCTCTTCAAATTCTTGAATCAAAGTTCTTTCTCTTTCCATCATTTCTTTTAAAAATGGTGTATCGTCAAATAGAACTGAACCGTCATTTTGAATTGTTATATCTCCTGAAGCTGTGATTGTGTCAAAATATAAAGGTCCATGATAGATAACATTCATATAATCCATAGAATACTTCTTATACTCTGTATCCGTCGATTGAATCGTTAGTTTTTCATTATTAATGGTTTGATCATCTTCGATTGTCTGCAGATCATAGATGTATGTGATTCCATCTTCTTGAAAACCATAAGAAACGGTGGCATTTTCTTCTATATTTTGAATAAATATTCTAGGATGATCTTTTACATTTTCCTCTACGGATATTTTCCATTTTCCTTCTTGATAATCCTTATAATCCAAAGCCTGTGCTGTTACATTCCAAAAATCTTCCGGTACTTGATTTTTTATTCCATTTATCAAATATAATACAAACAAAGAAAATACAATACCTATCACTACTATTATTAATATAATTGTCATTTTATTTTTCTTATTTCTTGATATTTTCCTCATGTCTTGCACACATCCTTGCACACATCTTTTATCCACAGTCTTAATGTATGGATTATTTATATTA
>ERZ779843.2629-NODE-2629-length-16877-cov-6.143205_pt1 | contig 16877 bp, 8 predicted proteins | sample MGYA00511560_ERZ779843 | MGnify/ENA primary metagenome ERZ779843 (study PRJEB29588, sample SAMEA2158062) | human gut metagenome | biome: human gut; feature: human-associated habitat; material: faeces | place: Denmark | collected 2008/2010 ... | reverse complement strand
CCGGGGACACAAGGATTTTCAGTCCTTTGCTCTACCAACTGAGCTATGGCACCGTTGTTTTGTTTAACGGGTGCAAAGATATGAATCTTTTTTGAGTCTTGCAATAGGCAGAGCTACTTTTTACTGATTTTTTATTCTTCCAAAGAATTCCAGCCTTGTGCTTTTAGTTCGACTTCGCCTCCATCACGACCTACCAAGTAATTACCGAGATCGGGTTTTGTAATATGACCGATTACTTTAACACCTTTCATTTCAGATACTTTATCATGATCAGTGAGAGGAACAGTGAAAAGTAATTCATAGTCTTCACCGCCATTTAAAGCTGCAGTTACCAAATTCATATTAAATTGTTCAGCCATTGCAGCCGTTTGATAATCGATAGGAATTCTATCTTCATATACGCGACATCCGACATTACTTTCTTTTGAAATATGCAAAAGTTCGGAAGACAGACCGTCTGATATGTCCATCATTGCTGTAGGGATAATCCCCGCATGACGAAGCATCTCTATAATATCTTTACGAGCTTCCGGCTTCAATTGACGTTCCAACAGATATTCTTTGCCTGTAAAATCCGGTGTGAAATCTTTTTCACCTTTAAATATCCTTTTTTCGCGTTCTAATAATTGCAATCCCATATAAGCAGCTCCTAAATCCCCGGAAACACATATCAAATCCGTTTCTTGGGCTCCACTGCGAAGGACAACTTTATCTCTTTCTCCTTCCCCAATACAAGTGATACTGATGCAAAGCCCTGTTAAAGAAGCAGAAGTGTCTCCTCCGACAATATCGACTCCATACACATCACAGGCCAACTTTAGCCCAGCATAAAAATCTTCTACATCCTCAACAGAAAAACGTTTGGAGATGCCAAGTGATACAGTGATCTGCTTAGGCTGGCCGTTCATAGCATAAATATCGGAGAAATTTACAACAGCCGATTTATATCCGAGATGTTTTAAAGGTACATAAGTCAAGTCGAAATGAATACCTTCCAATAATAGATCGGTGGTGACAAGCACTTGTTTATCCTCATAGGAGAGAATTGCCGCATCATCGCCTACGCCCTTTATCGTACTATTATTCTTTATTTCAATCCTGTTAGTTAGGTGGCGAATCAAACCGAATTCGCCTAATGTTGATATTTCTGTCCTGTTACTCATATTTGTTTTGTAAAATATTATTTTTGGGAAATGTGATAATATGTTTTTCTATTGTCTCATTAAAACTCTGCTCATTGTAAAACCTGATTACAATCGGTAGATAATATAAATATTTCTTCCAACTTTCCGGAACAAGAGGACTGTTTTTTAAACGTGCTGCATCTTTTTCTGTTACTAAGATCAATTTTCCCGGTGAAGTCATCTTTTCGAATATCACATCCAATTTCTTGAAATCTGACTTGCTAAACGTATGATGATCAGGAAAAACGACCGGCAACACTTTATTTGAATACTTTTCTGCCTCACGAATAAATGGAGTGGGAACTGCAATACCTGATATCAACAATATATCATCTTCTTTTCCAATATTTTTATGGTTTAAGAAACGAGCTTCCGAGGGGAATACAGGTTTAACTTCTCCATAAACGATGCTGGTAAAAAAAAGTAACTGGTGAGCCCGCAACTTCATATTTTCTTCAATAACACGAAAATCGATCGGCTTCATATCTTCGTCGCATTTAGTAACAACCACGATATCTGTTCGGTTTATATTACTTATCGGTTCTCTCAGGTGTCCGGTAGGCATTAGTTTATCATTATAAAATAAACGATGGTAGTCACTCAACACGATCGAAAGGGAAGGGTGCACATATCTATGTTGATATGCATCATCTAACAAAATTACTTCAGGTCTGTCTTTTTCAGGGAGGGATAAAAGATTTTGAATCCCCCGGCGGCGATTAGCGTCGACAGCGACAAGTATATCCGGAAATTTATTTTTCATTTGAAAAGGTTCATCTCCGATCTCCAAACTGGAACTTTCAGAATCAGCAAGAATAAACCCCGATGTTTTTCTTTTGTACCCTCGGCTTAATACTGCAATGCGATATTTATCTTTCAGTAAACGTATGATATATTCTGTATGGGGAGTTTTACCCGTTCCTCCTACAGATAAGTTTCCTATGCAGATCACAGGAATAGAATATTGTTCGGAATGTAAAATACCCCAATCAAAAAGTCGATTTCGCAACCATATCCCAATTCCATATAAAAAGGAAAGGGGAGCCAGGTAGGAATTAAGTTTTATTTTGTCATTTTTTTGCATGTAACTTCTTATCTGCTGACAAATATAGTTAACTTATCGGTGGCTGTCAGTTTTTTATTTGTTTATTTCAAAAAGAAGATACAATTTGAATCTCTTTGAAAGATAAGTTTGCGTTTATTCTGAAATATTTTCAGGGAGTTTGTGACTATACACATTTATTGTAGAATTAAGTCAATATCCGGATAAGATATCCGTCGTATCTTTGTTGTCTTCTTGATAATCTCTTGTAAATTATATACTTTTGCATTGTCCCAATTAACATGCTATGCCATGAATGTCAAAATAGAAGAAAGCTGGCGGAAACGCCTTCAGGAAGAATTTGATAAACCATACTTTGAGCAGTTGGTCACATTTGTCAAGAACGAATACAGAAGCGCCCATGTGCTTCCTCCCGGACACCAGATCTTCCATATTTTTAATGCCTGTCCATTCGAGAAAGTGAAGGTTGTTATACTTGGACAAGACCCTTATCCCAATCCGGGGCAATACTACGGAGTCTGCTTCTCCGTCCCGCAAGGAGTTCCCATTCCTGGATCACTGGCCAACATATTCAAAGAAATACACCAAGACTTAGGCAAACCGATCCCCACATCCGGCAATCTGGACCGTTGGGTAGAGCAAGGCGTGTTTCCTATGAACTCGGTCCTGACTGTACGGGCTCACGAAACCGGCTCACATCGGAATATGGGATGGGAAACTTTTACAGATGCAGTGATAAAGAAATTGAGCGATGGACGTGAGAATCTGGTATTCATGCTGTGGGGAAGTTATGCAAAAGAGAAGATCGCCCTTATCGACACCCATAAACACTTGGTGCTGACAACCGTGCATCCGTCTCCACGCTCTGCTGACCATGGTTTCTTCGGCTGCAAACACTTCAGCAAGGCGAATACTTTCCTCCAAAGCAAAGGTATTCAAAAGATTGATTGGTAAGAAGTACGAGTTCCGGACATCCGGGTGTAGCCATTCCGGACATCCGGGTGTGGAGAGCGGTAACATCCGGGTGTAGAAAGGCAGAAGATGGGCATGTTTCCAAACTTTTCTGCTTGCTTTTCGTTCTTTTCCTACTTGTTTTAGTAAAAAAGTACCTTTATGTTGATGAAACTATCTCCACACAGATGTATATCGGCACGGTTCCCTGCGTTTTTGTAAACAATACCGGCTACCCGTTTCAACGGCAGGTAGTGATACAAGTGTGATACAGGAATCCGGTATGTATCACTCCTTGCACACCATGTTTGTCAATGCTTGCAAAACAAAGTGTGATAGAGTGATAGAGAAACTGGATTATTGTGCAAGAGAGAACCGCAAACTGATACCGTAGTTTGAGTTTGAAGTCGGATAAGATGCACTCGATATCAACGGTTCATTGATCTGAATATCATAGAATGCACGGACCGTCAACGCACGGCTCAAACCGTAATCAGCCGAGAAGGAGATTGTCTTTGCGATGTTACCGCTAGTAGCCTGCGTCAGTTGCGTGTCGATTTTACGAATCAACGACTGCATCTTGTTGAACGAGAAATCGAGGCGAACGGTGAGGTCATTGCTGAAATCACGCGTTTTCTTCATCTTCAAAACCTTGTTGAACTCGGCATATTTGTAACCCAAACCGATCGTCACTTTCTTGGAAAGTGCTTCGACCAATTGGTAGGATGTCGTGTTCAGGCTTAAATTGCGGGTAGTCGAATAGTCCGCCCGAACCGTCACGTTATTCAACAGCGTCGCATCTGCACCCAACAAAGGACTAAACGCTTCGGTAAGGCTGACAGACGAAATCGAATAAGGAGACGATGGTGTCGGGTTATCGTTCAGAATCGACTGGATATATCCCAGTCCGTCCTGCCCGGCATCCACCCAATTCAAGAAGGATGTGAAAGCACCTACCGAATAAGAACAACGGTACTGGTGACTCAACGTCAAGCTCTTGAAATATTTCTTGACAGCCGGAATCTTGATCAAGCCGTCGTAAGTAACGCGCCAGTTAGGCAACATGCTCTTCAACGAAGGGAAAGCCGTCAAGCCTACCTTCTTCGGGTCCTTACCGGTATAAGCGGCCAGAAATGCAGGAATCAGGACATCCGCCGAATTCCGGTTGACGCCGTTCACATTATCTGTTCCCGGATTATAAGGCATTCCTCCCAAGCCTTTATCATGGATAAAGCCCACATCCGGATATTTCAAGCCGGAATACTTGCTTTCGATACGTTGGGCAATGATCTCGCGGTTTGCCAACAACTTGTCAAAGGCTTTCGAAGAATAGTTATTCATAGCATTGCCACTGCCTCCGAATGCGCTTCCCAGCGCGATTGTCGTCATGGTAAAGTTTCCCCCCATAATCTCCGGCATACCTTCATACATAAATTGTATTTCCGTATTACGCGTATCGTTGCGAAGAGCCGTCAAGTCGATCTTCAATCCAGTGATCGGTTCGAGGTTCGCCCGTATATTCAGATTTTTCGTACTGGTCATGACTGCGGCATTCACGTCTCTCTCGGTATCCGTAATCAGCCAGCCTTTTTCATATGCCTCATCTATATAGCTACGACGCACGTCACCGAACGCAAAACCGATCCCCGGGGAAAGTCCGAATGAAGAACGTCCCTGGCCAAAGATATCACCGATCTCCGGACGGAAACCGGGCAGCATCATACCGGCAGAGTTCGTAAACTGAATATTGAAACGGCGCACCATCATCAAAAAGCGGGCACTGTGTTCAACCGCCTTGTAAAGAAAATCCTCAGTAGGGGCCGGTCCCGGTATGATCGTCAACTTCAAGCGCACCGTGTCTTGGTTCAAAATCTTAACCTGTGCGAAGTTGATCGGCTTGAACTTGACTTTGTAGACACGCCCGTCCGTTCTTCTGGCCGTGATTTGCACCTTTTTCGTAAACATACCATGCTCGACAACCGTAGCGCTGTCCGGACTCAAGACAATTTCTTTTTCCAATTTCGGCTTTTTCTTCTTCTCCGTTTTTTTAGCCGTAGTCCGGGTATTGTTAAACTTCTGGTTGATCTTCTTCAAATATTTGTTTTTGTTGTAGAGAGATAACAGGTTCAAGTTCGCCTGCAAATCGAACTGACGCTGGTTCTTGATCGTATTACCCATCTCGATATCTTCGCTTACCGTCGCTCCACGATCCCAGTTGTAAGTAGCATTGTAGCTCAAAGAAGCATTGGTCCAATCCAGAACCGGGATCAGCTGCAACGGCAACTGCCAGGTCGCCATAAACTGCTGGTCATACTTCATCGGGGTTCCCAGGTCAGCGATGCTCTTCTTCACGGAATCTTTCCATAACTGGTAACCGTCCGGGTTCAGTTCCTTATTCACCTGCACATACGGTTCTTCGATACGGGCATTCGTACCGGAACTGAACGTTATGTTCAGGTTATTCGTAAAAGCCCAGTTCAAACTGAAAGCACGGTCCCAATAGAAGTTCTGGCTGAATGTCACTGGTATATCGTTGGGGACACCTGTTGCCGCTCCTGTCAGGTCGCGTAATTTTATTTCGTAATAATTACGCATCATGGCCGTCTGGAAGTTGATAGACGGAGCCACATTAAACGCCAGTTGTTTGGCATAGCGCGTATAGCCGTTGTTTTTCTTCAATAACTTATCAAATGGCTTGATCGGCTTGACATAAGGCACATAGCTATAGGCGAAATTGGCACGGTAATCCTTTGTCGTTTCATATTCAGTCTCCGGGTTTTTCTTATCATTAATGCTGTACGAATACCCGAGCGTGAAGTTTGCCGGATCGTAAGGCATCGGGTTCTTACTCTTGATATTCACACGCACATTATTAAACGAAACACTCTTGATAACCGTCCTATCTTGAGAATAATTACGAATCGAGTCCTTCTCGGCTTTCGTTTCCGCCTTGTCGATAGCATCCTTCAACTTGACATCCTGATCCAGCGGATTGTATTTTGGATCATATGTTTCCTTCGAATAAGCATAATAGAACGGGATACTGACTTGCGCCTTTTCCGGGAACAGCTTACCCAATTCGATAGAGGTCGCCACGTTATACTGTTTGAAGTCTTCCATCCGGCGTTCGTTCAACGACTGGTCGAGAGCACCGAAACCAGCCGTTTCGATACGTCCGCCCACATTCACCGTTCCCAAGTCGGAAAGCGCAACATTCAAATTCGCATTGGCCGCCCATCCACCTTCTTCATTGAAGTCGGTCAGGCGCAATTCGTTCACCCAAACTTCCCCGCTCTTCAACTTATTACGCACGTTACGCACACCGATCATGACTGTCTTCACTTCGGAAAGACTCGGATTACCTTTGACACGGATCGTATTGCCATCGTTGTCCGGATCCCTACCAGAATAGACAGTCTGGAAAGACACTCCATTCGTACCGGATCGTTTTTCCCGGTTACGCTCCAGTTTCAGATCCGTCAGAATCTCCAAACGGAAATTCAACATGTTTTCTGCCGGCCAAACGATTTTCTGGTGTTCCGAATTGTTATAGTTATACTCCCCGTGCGGAGTCAACTTCAACGGTACTTCATATTCGTAATAGTTATTCTTATAGTCCGATCCCAGGCGGATAAAAACAGCGAGATCGCCATCTGCAAGATCGTTTACATCCAATTTCGGAGCCTCGGCATGTGTAAACAGTTGCAAGCGCTTATACTGCCGCAAATCATAATTCGTATTCTTATACACGGCACGTGCATCTTGAGCGGCAAGGTCCGTTATCTTTAAAGAAAGCGCCTGTTCGTTCTCCTGACGAATCTGAGGCTGGCTTGGATCCAGTACACGGCTGACGCCCGGGGGCAATATATAGCTGACCGGATCCCTGTCACTGTTTTCCTCGATATTGACAGTCGAGACTTCCAATTTACCCTTCACTGCGGGCGGCATCTTCGGATCGGACAAATCCTGCTCGTAGGATCGCCATTCTCCGCGTACCAATTGCAGAGTACCGAAGCGCAACACGACCGATTCCTTAAATCCTGTCATATACATACGCATGAAACGAATCGTCTTGAAATCATTGATTGCCCCCACACGACGCTGATATTGTTTTACCGGAATCTTAAATTGATACCAGGTAACGGATTCTGTCGTACCATCCGCCAATCTTACTGATGAAGTACGTTTATCCGCAATGAAGTTTTCACCGACAACCGTATCCTGCGGAGTTATCCTGACTTTGTATTCGAAATATTTTTCATTTTTATTCAGAGTATTGTCCTGATTGATGTCTTCTACATCAGGCACGGTCTTGGAAGAAGTGCTGTAGCGCTCGCCCGAATCGTTGATATCTTTCGAGTTTCCTTCCGTTCCATTATAGCGTTTGTAACGTGTTAAGATATCCACCTCCTGAGAATCATAGTCCGAACCACGAAAATAGTGGAACTTGTCACCGGCCGGATCAAAGAAAGGGGACAGCTGTAACGGGTCGTTCTCCATCTCGGTTAGGGTTACCGCATTCAATTTCTGGCGTAATTTATTCAGATAATCCTGGTAAGCCGGATATTCCTTTTCTTCATCCGAGGATAAACCGTTCAGGCCGACATCCTGCAACAGACGTGCACCTGCCGTATTGTCGAAGGCATAAACTGTACTCTGCTGTTTTGGAACCTTACCCCAAACAGTATAATCGACCTTAGAGGTATCGCCATCGATTGGCAATCCGTTTTCGAAGAACTTCTTTTCATCCTTCAATATGTCTTCCGATATCTCACCCAAATTAAAATACAGATCCCCCCCTGTTGTCTGACGATCATAAATGAACGGATCGAGCATCCAAAATTCGATATATTCGACATTCGCCGTCTCAAAGTCACTCTGGTCTATCTTTCGCATCATTCCACCGAAACGCTTTTCCGGGTTTTGCAATGTTCCGTCAGGATTAATATTATCGGCATCCAAGTTATACGGTCCGCGTTCCTGCGGATAGTAAGCCATGTTCAGAACTGTCAACGTATTACTTTCACTCATGCTTTGCTGCCGTTGCGGGAACAACTCTCTCGTCTCGATAGCACGGACATAATGGTTGGACAAATCTTTTGTCGTAATATATTTCGGACGCAAAGAAGAATTTTTACGCGTGAACAATCCGTCGATCGTGTACCAAGCAAGCAAAGCACGACTTTTCCCGTAATCGATATTATTGGTCAGCCCGGCTTCCGGGAACAATTGGGGCGTACCATCGTCATAAGGCACACTGGACAACTGCCAGGGATAAGGGTCGGAGAGGTCGAAATTGCTCTGTGTCGACTCGAAGTCATCCAGATACGAATATCCCCCCGTGTTCTTGTTTTCGTAATGCCCGGCAATCAAATGAGCGAACTCCGCATTAAAAGATATCTGGCTGGGTTTGCTTAGGTTCAGCAACGGCAGCTTGTCGAACATATTGGTAAGCCACTGACTCTCGCCCTTATAAGCCATATTGACACCCCAGAGCGTATTCTTTATCGCTTCGTCACCCATCGTCGTCTTGGTGGTCAACGGCATTTCGGACATGTGCATAATGGTAGCGCCTACCATCAGATTCGGGTTGAACTGATAGTTCAAGTCCAATCCCATCATGGTCTTACGCTGCATGTTATAGGCTGTCTGGTTTTCCAGCGAGACGCTGACCGGCGTGCCTGCAGAAATAATACTTTCGTTCAGGATCGTTACCACGCCAGAAGTATAGTCAACAGTATAATCTACATTCTCGGTTAATATCGCTCCGCCAGCCGTTACTTTCACTGAACCTCGCGCTACGTTGGAAGCTCCCAACTGTATCTCGGCACCCGAAGAGGCTTTGTATTCCCCCTCCAGTTTGAACTTATTCTTTTCAGCAATCTGTCTGGCGACAGTCAATGTCGAGTCGTAGAGTTCCTGGAATACATATTTGTCAGCAATCGCATCATTGTTAATCTTTTTACGCAGATAGGAGCCGAATGGTTCCACACTTGGAAAAATAATTTTCCCATTATCGGCAAGGACGGTCACACCTTCAATAAAGTCGTATATACCATCCGGATGCGGCTGATTGTTGGAATCATAGCTATCTAGGTTCAGCACTCGTAACAAGATTTGGTTGGCAATCGCCCCTTCCGGCAAATAGTTGACATACGTACCGGTTGTATCGCTTTGATACATGATATTCAACTTGAACTTCTCTTTTTGGACAGAGTAAGCTCCTAATGAATAGATATTTTTCATCATCAGGTCCCAAAAAGGCATATCAGGCGACATGGTAATTCCTTTCAACAACTTCACATACAGGCAAGAGGCAGCCGATGAAGGGTTGTCAGTCGAGAACTCGCCAACCTGATAAGTCTTTCCATCCGAATAAGTATAATTGTAAGCGACAGCCAATACCTCATCTGCCTGCAACTGTGTTTTCAGCGAGATATACCCCAACTTCGTATTGACCGTATATTCGGACGCATCCAGCAAACGAGCGCTTTCCACTTCTTCATATTCCGTACCGTTAACAAAAGTTCCTCCCAACGCCTGATTTACCGTGCTGATATCACGAGCACCGGTAAATTGTTGGTTAAGGGTATTATATAATGTATTCGTATTATTATAGGGGATAGACAGCGCCCCCGAAGGAGAAACGACCGCCGTATTCGAAATATTATCATGCTCGGCCAGATCGGCAAAAGCGACCACGTTACGCGCCTGGTCATAAGTAGCCCGTTTGTTTGTCACCCAAACTTCCACCTTGCTGATCGTGACGGGAGAGGAAATCGTATTCAGGTTCTTCACCGCCTCATCATAGCGGTCGCGAAAATAGTGTGACAGGAAAAAGTGACGATTCTCGTCATACTGGTCAATCGTCAATTCGAAAGGTTTTGTCTGCACGCCCCCTTTAGAACTGACCGTTTTCGATTCCGACTCCTGCTGTGCAAACAACGCATTGACTCGCAACTTCCCGAACTGGAGATCCGCTTTCATACCGAACAGGGCTGCTCCTCCGTTGATTAGGGAGTTACTGGTTGTCATACTTACATTTCCGGCTTCCAGCGACTTGATAATTTCATCTTCCTCCCCGGTATAAGCTAATTTCAGTTTTTTGGAGTCGAAATCAAAAGAGGTTTCGGTATTATAGTTCATATCGAAATTCACTTTGCTGCCAACCGATGCCTGTACATTCAATTGAACATTCTCATCGAAATTAAAGAAGGTACGGTTACGAGCACGTTCCGGCAAAGAGGGATTTTTGGTTTTATTCTGCTTCAAGCCTAGCTCCACTTCAGCCGAACCTTGCGTTTTCACCCGGACACCGCCCGGCCCAAAGATACGTTCCGCCGCACCGATATTGAACTGCATATCAGCTAAATTGAACTGCTTATTAGCCGCCTTTTGAAATTCTTCCTCGTTTTTCTGGCGATAGTAGGATTGAACGGATTTTTGGAAACTATAATCCTGGTATTCCTCAGGGGTCAACGAAATAGGAGTAGTCAGATCGGCATCACCTAACTTGGTACGGACCACATATGTCCCGGTTCTGATATCATATTCGACCACTGATTTCACGTTATCCGGCGTCTTCAAGTCAGCAGGTGACTGCTTGGTAAGATCCTGATATTCTTCAGGGACCGTCTTGGCTACCGGAAAGCGGGTGCGCACCTTCGGCACCGTATCATCCGGAACGACCGGCTGTTCAGTATCCGGCAACGACATCTCATAGGCCAGAAAATCCGTATTCATAGAATACAGACCTGCACCAAACAGTAGAATTGTTATCCAGAGTATAAATTTCAGTGTCCTTCTCATGTTAATTGACAATTGACAACAGACAATGACAACCGACAATTCCAAATTCTCCTAAATTGCCAATTGCCAATTATCCATTGCTTAAAGCATTCTTAGGGCTGTTTTAATGACCTGCTCGACAGCCAGTGCAGGCGAACCTTTCAATATCGAGTTAACCGCCTTTTGCGAAGCGGCCTTCTGGAATCCAAGCATAACCAATGCCGCCACTGCTTCTTCTGTGACAGCACCACTGGCAGCGACAGAAGAGGAGCCACCTGTCACTGTCATTCCCTCTATCGGCTTTACCTTGTTTTTGAGATCAACTAGAATACGTTGAGCTGTTTTCAATCCGATTCCTTTGACTGACGTCAGAGCTGTTTCGTTCTTATCGGCAATCACCCGGATCAATTCAGATGGTGACAGGGAAGAAAGGATCATCCGGGCAGTATTGGGACCGACTCCCGACACGGAAGTCAACATCAGAAACAGTTCGCGCTCATCTTTTCCTGCAAAGCCAAAAAGCAAATGGGCATCTTCACGTATTACTTCGTACACGTAAATCTTCCCGGTCGGTTTCCCATTATAAAAAGTATATGTATTCAAGGAGATATTCAGTTCATAACCGATTCCGGCACATTCCAAGATCATCCTGGCCGGTGTCAGTTCTACTATCTCTCCCTTGATATATTCTATCATGTATCTTACGTCTTTATGATTCGCACCTATTATAACGCAAAATTAGGCAAAAGCGTATATCCGAACTATCTTTTTTGGTATTATTGTTTCCAAAACCCCGGCAACAAGATTGTCAACACCGTAAAGATCTCCAAACGTCCGACCATCATCAGAAAAGACAAGAACCACTTCGATACCGCCGGGACATCAGCATAGTTTCCGACCGGTCCCAGACTACCAAGTCCCGGTCCAACGTTACTGATCGAAGAGATAGTAGCCCCGATAGTCTCCTCAAATCCTACCCCATCGATCATCAGCACCATACAGCTGACAAATATTAAAGCAATATAGGCAAAAGCGAACGCCAATACCCGGTGGACGATATCACCAGAAACAGCATGCCCGTTCATTCGTACCGGAATAATGGCATGTGGATGCGTCTGCTTCTTAAATTCATTAAAGAGGTTCTTGGTCAAAATCACAAAACGGCCCATTTTCAAACCTCCACAAGTAGAGCCAGCACAACCACATACCACCATCAGAACTAGCGCTAACAGCCAGAAAAACGGTCCCCACGGAATATAATCGACCGTTGCAAACCCACATGTAGACACCAATGTCACGACCTGGAATACCGTTTGCCTAAAAGCTGTACCAAAATCGTCCACAATTCCTTTATACATGATCCAGACTGTCGATATTGCCGTAATAATCAGTACGAACCAGAAAAACCAGCGTGTTTCTTCATCCGCAAATAACTTCTTGGGCCTACCGTTAAAAAAGAAATATATCAAAGTAATATTGGTCGCACCGATAAACATAAAAATCGTAATTATATATTCGATATAGGCAGAGTCCCAGTAAGCGATACTGGCATTTTTCGTAGAATAGCCACCTGTAGAAATACAAGTGAGCGCATGATTGACAGCGTCATACAAGTCCATTGGACCCGCCCATAAAAGACCAATAAGGATAATGGTCAGGAACAAATAAACTCCCCACAGGCGCTTGGCCACCTGGGTAACACGCGGACGGAAACGTTCGTGCGTGATACCCGGAGTCTCGGCATTGAACATCTGGGTAGCCCCACCTCCGATAATAGGCATCAGCGCTACGGTAAACACGATCATTCCAATACCGCCCTGCCATTGCGTAAGGCTCCGCCAAAACAATATCCCGTGCGGAAGTGCTTCGATATCGGTCAATATGGTAGAGCCTGTCGTCGTAAAACCGGACATCGTTTCGAAATAAGCATCCGTCACATTATCTATATAGCCACCTAAATAGAATGGTAACATCCCCAAAAGGGAGAAAAGAGCCCAAGTCAATGTAACAGTCAGCATCCCTTCCCTGCGCCCGGCCGTATGTTCATTGGCTCGTAGTCCGATCAGCATAAAAAGGACTCCCGTTCCGAACATGATACCACTCGACTGAAGAAGCGGATAGAAGTCATTTCCTTCATATAAGAAAGCGACTGCCGTTGCAGCCAGCATAAACAACGTCTCAAGGATGAACATCATCCCTAACATCTTAATTATAAAACGAATGTTCAGCATAATATGCTATTAACAATTGACACATTGAACAGAGAAAAGAGACAACCCTGAGTTGTCCATTGACAATTAATTAAAGTAGTCCTCCAATTTACGCATAGCCGTATCCAAACAGAACACCACAACGTGGTCATAAGCTTGGATATGTGTATCACCCTTGATCATCATAGGCTCACCGTCACGAATCAATCCGCCCAACGTCAAATCTTTCGGAAGATTCAGATCTTTTACCTGCTTACGGGTAATTTTCGAATCGGGACGAGCAACAAGTTCCGCCACATCTGCATTGGCAAAAGTTAAACACTTCACGTTCGACACGTCTGCATCCAACAGGAATTGGTAGATATGGCTGGCAGCAATCAGTTTCTTATTGATAACCGAGCCGATGTCCATGCTCTCCGCTAAAGGTATGTAGTCGATATTTTCGATCTTGGCGATAGTCTTGAATACTCCGGCGCGTTTAGCAGCCAGACAAGCCAAGATGTTCGTACTCGAATTATCCGTCAGTGCGATAAATGCCTGTGCATCTTTGATCCCTTCCTGCATCAACAGATCGGTATCGCGTCCGTCTCCATTGATGATCAAGACATTTCCAGGGACAACCTCAGCTATACGGTGACTCTTTTCTTTGTTAGTCTCGATTACTTTTACACGGATATTGTTCGGAAGGTACTGGCAGGTACGGATCGCAATACGGCTTCCTCCCATAATAATGACTTTCTTTACTTCGGGGTCTCGCTTGCCCGCATGCAACCGGACGTCTTCGATATGGCTTTTAGTCGTTGTAAAAAAAACGATATCTCCCGATTCTATACGATCCGTACCACGGGGAATAATGGTCTCGTTCTGCCGTTTGATGGCAACGATATGATAGAGTTTCTGTTCGTTCAGTAATTCGGACAGATGTTTGTTCACAAGTCGGGAATTATCGCGCACCTTTACACCGATCAGAATCAGAGCGCCTCCGAACAACTCCCAGTATTGCCGAGTCCACGGGCGTCTGACAGCCGTGACAATTTCTTTGGCTGCCAGCATTTCCGGGTAAATCATGGAATCGATCCCCATTTTTTCAAACAGTTCCTTGTTTTTAGGGAGCAAATATTCGTAATTGTTGATACGCGCCAACGTCTTATGTGCTCCTAATTTAGAAGCCAGAATGCTGGCTGCCACATTGGTCGTTTCTTCCGGCGTGACACTGACAAACAGGTCAGCCTTTCTGATACCGGCTTCTTCCAGGTCCCGAATGGATGTCGGATTACCCACCATAGGAAGGATCTCCATGCTTGAATTCGTGAAATTCAAACGTTCCTCATTCGGATCCATCAGGATAATATCCTGCTTCTCCTGTGATAACATTTTTGCCAGGTGGGTTCCTACGGCTCCGGCTATAATAATTTTCATTTTATATAATAGATTAATTATAAGGATATATTATCCTCTGATAACCATCTTTTTTATTTCTCCTGCAATACTTTTGGCATCCATACCACACAGCTTATACAGTTCGGGAATCGATCCATGTTCGACAAACTCATCCGGCACACCAATCCGTTTTACCTGAGGAGCATATCCGTTATCAGCCATAAATTCCAAAACAGCACTGCCCAGTCCACCTTTGATTACGCCGTTTTCAACAGTGATGACACGGCTGAACCTCTTACCGACTTCATGCAGCAGTTCTTCATCCATCGGTTTTAAAAAAATCATATCATAATGGGCAATCGATATACCATCACTTTCAACCTCCTTTATGGCCTTTATCACTTCGTTGCCAATAGGTCCAAGTGACAAGATCGCAATATCATCCCCATCACGAAGTTTCTTGCCTTTCCCGATCGGAAGGATATGCATCTCATTCCTCCAATCTGCCATCTCTCCCTTACCGCGTGGATAACGGATCACAAAAGGGCCGTTACATTCCTTATACCCGGTGTACATCAAATTCCTCAAATCCAGTTCGTTCAAAGGAGATGAAATAACCAAGTTCGGGACTGGACGCAGATAAGCGAGGTCGAACACCCCGTGATGGGTCGCCCCGTCTTCGCCTACTAGACCGGCACGGTCCAGACAGATTACCATATGAAGATTCTGAAGTGCAACATCGTGTATCACCATATCGTATGCCCGCTGCATGAAAGAAGAGTAGACATTGCAGAATGGGATCATTCCCTCTTTGGCAAGTCCGGCAGAGAAAGTTACCGAATGCCCTTCGGCAATCCCGACATCAAACGCCCGTTTCGGAAACGCTTTCATCATATAAGTCATAGAACAACCTGTCGGCATAGCAGGAGTGACTCCCACGATCCGTTCGTCCTGTTCGGCCAGCTCGACAAGGGTATGTCCGAAAACATCCTGATAAAGTTGGGGTTCGTTCAACTTATGGACAATGATCCGTTCTCCTGTTTCTTTATTGAACAGCCCTGGTGCATGCCATTCCGTTGCCGACTTTTCAGCAGGCTTGAATCCTTTGCCTTTTTTAGTTTTGATATGTAATAGTTTCGGACCTTCCATATCCTTTATATCATTCAGAACCTTGATCATATAACCGACATCATGCCCGTCGATCGGACCAAAGTAACGGATGCTGAATCCCTCAAACAGATTATGTTGTTGAGTAAGCAATGCTTTCAGACTATTGTTAAAACGAAGGATATTTCCCCGACGGTCATTATTGATCAGTTTCATCTTCCGCAATCCGCGGTACACATCATAACGCATTTTATTATATGCCTGGCTGGTTGTGATATCCACTAGATACTGGCTCAATCCACCGACTGCGTGATCTATAGCCATGTCATTATCATTAAGAATGATAAGTAGGTTGTTTGGATTAGCCGACGCATTATTCAGACCTTCAAATGCCAAACCACCCGTCATGGCTCCATCACCGATCACAGCTATTACATGCCTGTCTTTTTCCCCTTTCAGCGCAGAAGCGACCGACATACCCATAGCCGCCGAAATGGAATTTGAAGCATGTCCGGCAACAAATGCGTCATAAGGGCTTTCCAGAGGATTAGGAAATCCACTGATTCCTTTAAATTTTCGGAGCGTATGAAAAGCCTCTCGACGTCCAGTCAGTATTTTATGACCATACGCCTGATGCCCCACATCCCATACAATACGATCATAGGGAGTATTAAAAACATAGTGTAGTGCAACCGTCAGCTCTACTGTACCGAGACTTGCCCCTAAATGTCCCGGATTCTCCGATAGTACATCTATTATATATTGACGCAACTCTGCACATACCTCTCCCAATTTATCGGGGGACAACTTGCGCAAATCCTCCGGGTAATCAATGGAATTTAATATGTGTTCATCCTTGCATTCTGTCATAATCGCTATAATTTTGTGGCAAATGTAAAGAATTAACGGGAGATAAAATAGTTTTAGTATGTCATTCTTTAGCAGTATGACACAATTAAACCGCTTCTTCTCCTTTCCCTATAATCAAATTTAATCCCATATCATCTACCTTGTAATCCCGTTTAACCAGTTCCATGAGGTATTTAAGGCAATTGTCGTAACGTCTTACGGTGATGTCGGTATAGTCTGTCCCGATTAGCTTCCGGCAGTTGTCGTTATGTTCCTTGAATACATTATACAATGTCTTGAAAGTCTCGTCCTTTCCCTGATAGCGGTTCACTATGGCACGTGCGG
>ERZ779843.2625-NODE-2625-length-16892-cov-5.071331_pt1 | contig 16892 bp, 16 predicted proteins | sample MGYA00511560_ERZ779843 | MGnify/ENA primary metagenome ERZ779843 (study PRJEB29588, sample SAMEA2158062) | human gut metagenome | biome: human gut; feature: human-associated habitat; material: faeces | place: Denmark | collected 2008/2010 ... | reverse complement strand
AATGTCACTAATTAGTTGTACTATAATAGGCTTGAGTGAAAAGGACTTGAGGCAGATGTAACAATCTGCTTTAAGTCTTTTTTTGTACACAAAATTAAAAATATGAAGGATTCTGTTATAAAAAACAGTAGGAAAGGCTCCTAAAAAACTTGACAGACATGATAAAGAGTTTGAAATACAGTAAAATATAATTAAGGATGTTGAAAATGTTGCATCTAAGGCTGCATTTGAAAATAAAAGTATGACTAATAAATTGGAAGATAAATTCCAAAAAATATTGACAAGCTATAAAAATAATGCTATTCTTTGAAATGTAAAAAATATTTGGAAGATAAATTCCAAAAAAAAGGAGACAATAATGAACAATAAATTTGAATATATATTAAATTACATTACATCTGAGCTTTCGATTCAAGAAAAAGAGCAGTGCTTATTAGCTAAAAATCCATATGATGCTATTACAGTTTATTTTATGTATTTATATAGAAAAAATCACAATATTACATTAGAGAATATATATGAAGAAGGCTATTGTAAGAGTTGGTCAGAAGCGCAATATATTCCATTAGATGATGTGGTTAATTATTTGAAGCAGAATGTAAGCATATGGAATAAAATGTTAGAAGTTGTAAATCAATATGATATTGAACAATTAAAAGAACTTGTACTGACTTTGTCTGATGATAATGAAAAATCGGATAGTATAATAGAATTAGTTATAAAAAAATTGGAGGTAGGAAGTAAGAGCAGAGTTTTGCAGATTAACAATTTTTCAGAAAAATTTTTGACTGAACTTAGAGATAAAAATTCACATATATATGTATATGAAAGTCATTATATGACAGCTAGTGTAAGGACAATGCGTCTTGATGTTCAAGGCTTTTCAGATATATATGTATATTCAATGCGTGATGATTTTGATGATATTGAGAATTTTGACAAAATATTTATTAACACATTAGTCCAATGTAATACAAATGATTTTGGATATATGATAGCTACACATTTACCAGATTTTCCATATGGAGTTACGTATTGCTGGGATTCATGTGGTTTTGCACTTTCAATACTAAAGGAAAAAGGTACAGCAATTGCTATTGTTAATGCAAGAGAATTAACAACAAATAAGGGGAAAATAGCAAGAGAGTATTTAAGTAAGAATGGGTATATTGAAGGTGTTATAAAATTACCTGAAAAAATGGAAAATGATATTAGAGCTAGCTTATATTATGTGATATTAAGTCATAGTAATACATCAGTAAAGTTTTTTGATGCAAGTAGTATGTATGAAATGGATAGAGTTAATGGTAAGAAAATAAATATATTTTCAGATAAAATCATAAATGAGATTATAAATAATTATGAAAATAATGCCAAAAGTGAGACACTAAATATTATTTCAGAGAATGATTATAATCTTAATCCTTCAAGATATTTAGTTGATATAAATGACAATACTATCGAGTTAGGTCAAATATTAAAAACAACTAATCGTGGATTTTCATTGTCAGCAACACAGGTTGATGGAGTTGTAACAAGTGAAATATCAGATATTAGGTGTATTGTTACACAAAGTATTATAAATGGTATTGTACAGGGAGAATTGTATTATCATGGTGAAAACAAGTCGTTTAAAAAGAATTATGCAGAACCAGGGGATATTCTTATTACAAAGACAGGAGTTCCATTTAAGGTTGCAATAGCACAAGAAAGATTATTGGTAATAGGTAACATATTTATATTAAAATTTAATGAGAGTGATATATCATCAGAATATATAAAATGTTTTCTTGATAGTGAAAAAGGCCAGAATGAGTTAAGGAGATTTTCGGCAGGTGCAACTACTCCGGTATTGCATATTCAAAATATCAATAAAATATTGATTCCTGTACATGAACAGAATGTTCAGAAACAAATGAATAAAAAAGCCGAAAAAATTGTAGAAGAGCTTATTAATGCATATGAAAGCATTGATAGAAATAAAAAAATAATTAATTTAATGTACAAATAGGAGTTTGTCGGTTATGAGAAAAACAGGTGGAGAATATCGTGATCAGTATTTTGATGATTATAAGGAATATTTAAGAAGAAAATTCGATACTAAAAGAAAAGAAGAAGGAAAAAAGTTATACTCAGATTCTACAATTAATACATTTGCCACAGATACTTTTTATCTTGAAAGGAGAGAGGATAAAAACTTTATTAGTTGGTTTAAGAATGAAGCTACTATTAATGAAGCAAGGCAGAAATTATTTATTTATCTTAGAGGAAGAAAAAGACTTGAGCAGGATGTTCAGTATTATTTAGAGTGTATGTTGATGTTCAGAGATTTTTATTATGAAAGGTAGGTCTTAATATGGATATAAATGCTATTTATTTAATGAAACAGGAACTAGAAAAAAGAGGGGTTATTAATCCTAATGATGTAAGTGTAGTATCTATGAGAGAGAAAGGTAAAAAATTCAGTTTTGAAGATCATTTAAAGGCACTTATATATGCAATGCTTACTAATCAAAGAAAGTGGTCAGATGTAGTTCCAAAACTTCCACAGATTGATGAATTATTTTTTAACTATGACATAAGTAAAATTTTGGCATTAGATGGAGATTATTTTGAAAGAGGAATAAGACAATTACATTGTGGGAATATAAGTATAAAAAAGCAGATGAAAAATCTTAATAAAAATATATGTATATTAATAAGTATAGAAGATGAGTATGGATCATTAGATAATTATGTAACGTCAAAAGATAGTGATTCAATTGTAAAAGATATAGCTGCTGGTAAATACAAATTGTATGGGGTAGGACCTGCACTGGCAAGGGAATACTTACGGAATGTAGGAATTGATGATGCAAAACCAGATTTACACCTTAAAAGATTTATGGGATGTGAAAGAATAGGAGTGTCAAAAAATAGAGAGGCAAGTGATGCAGAAGTTTTAAAGGAGATAAGACAGATATCAGAAATAACAGGATTAACAAAATTTGATATTGATTATATAATTTGGTGTTATTGTGCGGAAGGCTTTGGGGAGATATGTGGTGCAACACCTAAATGCAGGGAATGTGTAATAAGAAAATATTGCAGACATATCTAGATATTCTTGGAGGATATATGGGTAAGAAATGATACACATTAGAAAATCTTAGCGAGTTGAAAATTGAAAAGGAAGAAATTACAGTTGAAGATAGCAAAACTGGAAAAGAAAAAACAATAAAAACAGTTAGTAGTGCTGAAGTTTCAACAATAGTGGCTTATTTGCTTGGCGTTCCAGATAAAGTTTTAGAGGAATATTATAGTCATCATTATGGGAAAATATTGGAAAAGCTAAGAAATAATAAAGAAGCTAGTATTATAAGGTATTTATCAAAAATTAGAACGGAGTTATTTAAGAATTTTTATAATGTTGATAATGAAATGGTATATAATTTGTCAAATCTTGATAGGATGAGTTATTTTAGTCAAAAAGAAATTGAACAATTACATAAGTGGGGTATTCCGGTAATTCAGACAAATTATAGGGCAGAAAAATATATAATTCATATAACTAGACTAATTGATAAAAATATAGATGAATGTAAGAAATTATTTCCTGAAAGTGTTAAATTTGAATTTATTAGAACGATGTTTGTTGTTCCTAAATATGAGAAAAAAGATATACTTATTGAAGAATATAATAAGTTTAAAGGAAAGAAGAAATTATATCCGTTTCAAATGTATATGTATTGGGAACCGGGTGATTACGGAAATATTTTGTATTCTGATTCAAAATTATTAAATGTTTTATATGAACAGAATGGAGAAACATTTAACGAATCGTATAAATACAAAGATGCTTCTGATAATGTAAAAGAAAATATATATGATTTTATAAGAAATTCTGAAAAAGTGATAATGGCAGTTGATTGTGAAAATGCTGATCCTTATAAATTATATGGAGTTATTAAAAATCTTGATGAAGAAGAATTAAAAAAAATATCAAGAATAGAATTATATGATGATTATCACACTACAATAGCTTGGGATTATATAGAAAAACTTATTAATATTCCAGTAGTACATATAGAGGTTGAAAGAGTAACTGATAGGAAGTCTTTGGTTGATATGCGTATGGCAGTTGGAGTTGCTGAAGCCTTTTGCATTGAAAATATTGATTCATTTATTTTATGCTCTAGTGATTCTGATTTTTGGGGACTAATATCGTCAATACCAAAGGCTAATTATCTAGTGCTTTATGAAAATATAAAATGTGGAAAAAGAATAAAAGAAGCACTTACGCAAAAAGATATTTTTCATTGTGATATGGATGATTTTTATATGGAAAATGCAACAGAATTACAAAAGATAGTGTTAAAAAAGACCCTTGAAAGTTATTTGCCTTCTGTTGTGGGAGAAAGCGCATGGGAACTTACAAAGAAGATATATGCAGATGCCTATATTAAAACTAGTGAAGATGAAATGAGAAGATTTTGCGATATGTATATAAAAAATATATGCTTGAAACTTGATAAAGATGGAAAATTTAGGGTCATTATTGTTAAATAGCTATATTAATGAAAATAATTAATGAGGCAAATAGTTTGAATGTTTTGACATAGCTTTAAACTATGGCAAACATAAAAGTTTATGTATTATACAAGGTGTAAGTCAGATGTTATATTAAATCCAACGAAAAAACTATTGCAGATTCAGACAATATATAAAGTTATGTTTAGTAAAAAGAATCACAATATACAAGATAAAGGAAAGGCAGGAGTTGGATAATATGGCAAGTACACCATTTAAGTTTGATCACGTAGGAAGCTTCTTAAGACCAGAAAGCTTAAAGAAAGCAAGAAGAGATTATGAGGCTGGCAGTATTACAGCAGAAGAGTTAAAAAGTGTTGAGGATGAGGCGATAACAGAGCTTATAAAGAAAGAAAAGGAAGTTGGACTTCATGCAATAACAGATGGAGAGTTCAGAAGAGCCACATGGCATCTTGATTTTATGTGGGCATTTGATGGAGTAGGCCATTCCAAGACAGAAACAGGTCTTCCATTCCACGGAGAAGCTGCTATGATAGATGATACATATCTTACAGGAAAGATTGTGTATAAGACACATCCATTTATAGAACATTTTAAGTTCGTGCAGCAGTTTGAGGATGAGGATACGGTCGCAAAGCTTACAATACCAGCACCAGCGCAGTTTTTAGAGCAGATGATTATGCCTTTTGCTTGGGGAAATACTAAGAAGTTCTATGATACACCTGAGCAGGTGGCAGAGGATATAGCAAACGGATATAAGGAATTCATAAAGGATGTATATGCGGCAGGCTGTCGTAATCTTCAGTTTGATGATTGTTCATGGGGAATGGTGGTAGATCCATCTGCATGCAAATTCTTTGGGACAACACCAGCGGGACTTGAAAAGATTAAGAATACACTTCTTGATATCAATAATAAGTCAATAGAAGGAAAACCAGAGGATTTGGTGATTAACACCCACGTATGCCGTGGTAATTTCCATTCGACATATGCAAGCAGCGGTGCGTATACGGGAGTTGCCGCTACACTTTTTGCTAAGGAGAATGTTAACGCATATTATCTGGAGTACGATGATGAGCGTTCAGGAGGCTTTGAGCCACTTAAGAATGTTACAGGTGATAAGAAGGTCGTATTAGGACTTATAACAACAAAGTCTCCAGAGTTAGAGGATGAGCAGGTTATTATTGACAGAATAAACGAAGCTGCAAAGTATATACCACTTGACAGACTGTGTTTAAGTCCACAGTGTGGTTTTGCATCCTGTGAGATAGGAAACAAGCTTACAGAAGAAGAGCAGTGGGCTAAGTTAAGACTTGTTAAGAAAATTGCCAAAAAGGTGTGGGGATAAGATATTTTATTGGCTATAAAAAACATGATGTAATGTATAGAGGGTGGATTACACCCAAAAACATTACATCATGACTGGCGGCTCATTTGTGGCGAATGAAAAGACAGTTATCTGTTCATACTTTTATCTCCTTTTCTTTTAACATGATATAATCATCCACCGCAGCAAGACCCGCTCTCAGCGTATCTGTGTCACAGGCGTAGCCGATGCGCATACAGTGTTCCAGCTCAAAGCATTCTCCGGGCGTTACAAAGGCACCGGTGCGATTAAACATCTCCTCACAGAAGGTGCGGCTGGCAATGTCCAGGTCATAGTAGACCAACGCTGTGGTGCCTGCTTCCGGTTTCACATAGGAAACATGGGGTTGCGCACTTACCCACTGGTCAAGGATGGCCAGATTTGTGCGGACAACCTGACGATTGCGCTTTAGTATGTTTTCAGCACCGGAGAGAGCAATACCTGCGATTGCCTCATCAAACATTCCGCAACTGATCAGATTGTAGTCACGATGAGACAGGAAGGAACGAATGGCATTCATGTCACGGGTGGCAATCCATCCTAACCGCAGACCCGCAAGTGAGAAAACCTTGCTCATACTGGAAACTGAGATTCCTTTTTCATATAAATCGGCAATAGAAGGACACCAATCATCTGTTTGAGTAAGGTGGCGATATACCTCGTCACAAAGCACCCAAGCATTCACTTTCTGGGCAATTTCAACGATGCCGGTCAATTCCTCCATTGTCAACAATGCACCCGTAGGATTATTAGGGTTATTGATACAGATCATTCGGGTCTGTTCCGTTACGAGGTTCTTCAATGCTGGTAGTTCTACATGATACCCATTATCTGCAGAAAGATTCAGAATTTTCACCTTCGCCCCAAGGGACTCCGGGATAGAATACAGCTGCTGATAGGTAGGCATGATGCTGATTACTTCGTCCCCCGGCTCGATCAGGGAATAAAAAACATGATGGTTTGCACCAGCTGCACCGTGTGTTGGTACAACATTTTCTACTTTTAATGTGTGGTACAGGTTGCATACGCCCTGACGAAATTCCGGCGTACCTTCGATGTCTCCGTATGCAAGCCGCTTTTTGCGGAAATTCTGCCAAAATATAGTTTCATTTGTATTCGTCAGCTGGAATAGTTCTTCCAGTGATACCGAATCCACACAGGTTTCGGCAATGTTATACCGTGCCTGTGTCTCGTAGGTGTTCATCCATTCTTCTACCTTAAACGGCTGGATTTTCATTTGTGTTTCCTCCTAATTATAAAATTAAAAGTAAAAGCAAAAGGGCATCCGAACCACTGCCTTATAACATACCAATCGGTATGCCGTACCTACAGCAATGGTTCGGATGCCCCTTAACATTCCACCCGGTGATGGAAATAGGCTTTTATGTTGTTGTATAATGATATACTATTTTTTTTCCGAATTGTCAAGTGTAAGAGTGCGGTACACACCTTTTTAAAATTTTTAAAACTATTATTAAAATTCTTTATATAACATGGAAAAATTTAGATTCATTGTTGCTTTACAGCTTTTACAGAAATTGAAAAACAAATTGGAAGAAGCAAGAGCGTTTAAACAGTCTACCATAGATTATAAGTCAATAACCTAAATCCAAAATACTTATCAAAATAAAAATGTAGACATTTTTAGTGAAAATATTGGCATTTTTTGAGATGTTTGTGAAAGCTGTTATAGCTGTAAAAGTGCAGTTTTACAGGCATATCAGCTCTTTTACATAGAAAATCTTTTAAATTACTCTTAAAATGTCTACATTTTATTTTGACATATTCTGATATTGTATTTTTACAGAAAATGTTTACAACTGTCTTGTCACTTGTAAAGTTATGTAGTATACTTTGTAAAATTTGTAAATGAAATTTCAAATCTTAAATGTGTTGTTAATTGAAGCATACATCATGAACATTAGAAAAAAGCACTTTGATAAACAACAGGAATTTATCGAAAAAGGAGATACATATGTCTATAGTAAGTGATATCGAAAAGTTAAAGAAAGAAAAAAATGCAGTTATTCTTGCACATTATTATGTAGATGAGGATGTACAGGATATAGCTGATTATATTGGCGATTCATTTTATTTAAGCAAGGTGGCTACAAAGATTGATCAGGACAGAATTATATTTGCAGGTGTTGAGTTCATGGGGGAAAGTGCCAAGATACTTAATCAGGATAAAAGGGTGTTTATGCCGGATATGAATGCGGACTGTCCTATGGCACATATGGCTGATAAGGATGAAATACTTAAGCTGCGTGAGGAGTATGATGACCTTGCGGTTGTCTGTTATATTAACTCAACAGCAGAACTGAAGAAATATTCTGACGTATGTGTTACATCATCTAATGCAGTTAAGATAGTAAAGAATCTGCCTAACAAGAATATATTCTTTATTCCAGACAGGAATTTAGGACATTTTGTGGCAAAGCAATGTCCGGATAAGAATTTTATATTCAATAATGGCTGCTGCCCAAGACATGTAGTTATTACTAAGGAGATGGTAGAAAAGGTGAAAGCAGAGCATCCATTGGCTAAGTTCGCAGCACATCCAGAGTGTACAGAGGATGTGTTAGAGCTTGCAGATTATGTTGGAAGTACATCAGGAATAATAGATTATGTAGTGGATACAGAGGCAGATGAATTCATAATAGGAACAGTCGATGGTGTGTTCAATGAAATAAGAAAGAAAGCACCTGATAAGAAACTTTACACAGTTAAGCCTGACCAGGTCTGCGTTAATATGAAGAAGGTAACATTAGAAAAGGTTTTAGATGTTCTTGAAAATGATACTAATGAGGTGTTTGTTGATAAAGAGCTTGCGGATCATGCCATGAAGCCTCTTAACAAGATGCTTGAGCTTGCAGCAAAATAAAAACAGAAGTATTGTTGGATAATCATAGTCATGAAAGTAGACTTAGTATATGGAAAACATGGCAGAATGGAGAATAAAGTGAAAAGTATGAAAACAGATGTATTAATAGTAGGTTGTGGATGTTCAGGACTTTATCTTGCCCTTAATCTTCCAAGAGATAAGAAAATACTTATGATAACAAAGTCAGATGCACAAAGCAGTGACTCATTTCTTGCACAGGGTGGCATGTGTATGTTAAAGGATGATGCTGACTATGATAATTATTTTGAAGATACCATGAAAGCAGGGCATTATGAGAATGATAAGAAATCAGTAGAGATAATGATTCGTTCATCAAGAGATGTTGTAAAGGATTTAATAGCTGCAGGAGCAGACTTTAAGAAGGATGAGAATGGTAATCTTGCATATACAAGGGAAGGTGCCCACAGCAGTAACAGAATCATATTTCACGAGGATGTAACAGGAAAAGAGATAACAAGTCATTTACTTGACAGAGTAAGAGAACTTCCTAATGTTGAGTTGCTTGAAAATACACGCATGTTAGATATAATTACAAGAGATAATGAATGTCTAGGTGCTGTTATTAGAACAGAGGATGGAAGCATTATTAATGTTTCAGCAGATGCGACAGTACTTGCGGCTGGAGGAATAGGTGGGTTGTACCGTCACTCAACGAACTTCAGACACCTTACAGGAGATGCAGTTGCAGCTGCTATTAAGCATAATGTTGCAATAAAGGATATTAATTATGTTCAGATACATCCTACTACATTTTACTCAAAGAATGATAAAGACAGAAGCTTTCTTATATCTGAGTCAGTAAGAGGTGAGGGCGCAAAGCTGTATGATAAGAATGGAAATCGTTTTGTGAATGAGCTTCTTCCAAGAGATCTGCTTACAAAGGCTATATATGAGCAGATGAAAAAGGATGGGACAGATTATGTGTGGGAGGATCTTCGTACAATTCCAGAAGAAGAGCTAAAGACACATTTTCCAAATATAGTACAGCATTGCTTAGAACAGGGGTATGACGTTACTAAGGAGTGTATACCAGTAGTTCCGGCACAGCATTACTTTATGGGAGGAATAAAGGTAGACTACGAAAGTAAGACCTCTATGGACAGGCTATATGCAGTTGGTGAAACAGCATGTAACGGTGTTCATGGAAGAAACAGACTTGCAAGTAATTCGCTTCTTGAAAGCCTTGTGTTTGCAAAGAGAGCAGCACATAATATGACAGAGCATGAACTTTCTGATATATTAGATGCTGCTGCCGATGAATATGTTAAAAATACAGATATAAATCAATATCAGGATGAAGAAAAGCTGGATAAGTACTACAGCGAGCTTGTAAGAAAGAAAATAGACGAAGCTGATGCAGCTATGAAGACAGCATAATCAGAAGTTTGGGATAATTATAATATGGTGTATAATACATATTTATAAATCATACGGATTATTATGAAATGAAATTTTATTATTAATATATACAGCGAGGAGATTATAAAATGTTTGATCAGGTTACGTTAAGACTAAATGCAGACCCATTAATATTAAGTGCACTAAGAGAGGATATTACAAGTGAGGATGTTTCAACTAACAGTGTTATGCCAGTTCCTAGAAAGGGAGAGGTGAATCTTATATGTAAGCAGGATGGAGTTATATGCGGACTTCAGATATTTGAAAGAGTGTTTACATTATTAGATGAGAATACAGAGGTTGAACTTAAGGTGGCTGATGGAGATAGAGTAAAGAAAGGACAGCTTCTTGCAGTTGTAAGGGGAGACATTAAGGTTCTCTTATGTGGAGAAAGGACAGCTCTTAACTATCTTCAGAGAATGAGTGGTATAGCTACTTATACAAGTGAAGTAGTAAAGCTGCTTGAGGGTACAGGAATCAAGCTTCTTGATACAAGAAAGACAACACCTAACAACAGACTTTTTGAAAAGTATGCAGTTAAAGTCGGTGGTGGTAATAATCATAGATATAACCTTACAGATGGTGTACTTCTTAAGGACAACCATATAGGTGCAGCAGGCGGAGTTAAAGAGGCAATAAATCTTGCTAAGGAGTATGCTCCATTTGTAAGAAAGATAGAGGTTGAAGTTGAAACACTTGATATGGTTAAGGATGCAGTAGAAGCAGGCGCTGATATAATCATGCTTGATAATATGGACCATGATACTATGGCTGAGGCTATGAGAATAATAGATGGCAAGGCAGAGGTAGAGGTATCAGGTAATATGACCAAAGAGAATCTTGCCAAGCTGTCAGGGCTTTCAGTTAATTATGTATCAAGTGGTGCACTTACACATTCAGCTCCTATAATGGATATTTCGCTTAAGAATCTTCATCCGGTTGACTAATGTTATATGTGCTATATAGCAGGATTCAGGCTGTTTACAGCGTAAAGCATAGAGCGGATCATAGGGCTTGCTGTCTACAACGATAAGTGTTAGAATTAATATAAGTAAAGTAAATACAGGGGTGAAGCCAGGTTATGAATGGACAGTTAAGACGAGAAAAAATAATAGATATTCTTAGCAGAAGTGATACACCTGTATCAGGTGTTGCACTCGCTAATCAGCTTAATGTAAGCCGTCAGGTTATTGTGCAGGACATAGCACTTATAAGAGCCGCATCTTATGATGTATATTCAACCAACAGAGGTTATGTTATAAGAGGGAATAAGGAATATACAAGAATAGTCAAGGTTAAGCATACCAATGCAGATGTAGAGAAGGAACTTAATGCCATAGTGGATATGGGCGGATGGGTTAAGGATGTTTTCGTGTATCATAAGGTATATGGTGTGGTTAAGGCGGAGCTTAATATTCATTCAAGACGTGATATAAAGGCATATATGGAAGAAATCAATAATGGAAGTTCAACGCTTCTTATGAATGTAACCTCAGGATACCATTATCATACAATAGCTGCACAGGATGAGAGTACATTGGATATTATTCAGGAGGAGCTTGAAAGGTTAGGGTTTCTTGCAAAGCTTCAGGAATATGAGCCAGTTGATTTCTGGAGTAAGAAGGCATAGATAAAGGACTATCGCAATAAGAATTATCTGCATAATACATACACTAAGAATTGAATTTACAATTCTATGTATTATGTCAGGGTTCTTTTTGCGGTAGTCCTTTTTAATATTAGTATTATTGCAAATTCTACTTTTATTCTACATAAAAGTAATTGGAAAAATAATCAGCTTACTATATAATAAAGTATGCCTTTGGCAGATTATCAGGAAAGTAGTGAGGTATTAATGAATACTAATGTATATAAAGAGCCTGTTAAGCTGATTGCACTTGATCTTGACAGAACAACGCTTAAGTCGGATGGACATATATCTAAGGCTAACAGACAGGCAGTAGAATATGCTATAAGTAAAGGAATACATGTGTGTATTGCAAGTGGAAGGGCGTTTGATACGCTTCCTTCAGAGGTTGTTACAATACCTGGAATAGAATATGCGATAACCAGTAATGGTGCGGCTGTATACAAGATAAAGGATAAGAAGTGTCTTAATTCATATGTACTTAAGGAATCCTCAGTAGCTGGGATAATTAAGAATACCGCTAGGTATCCGGTGACCTACGAAGCATTTATAAGGGGAAAGGCATATGCATCTAAGGAGTATATTGCGGATCCGGTAAAGTTTGGTGCAACACCTAAGGCAATAGAATATGTGAGAAGTACAAGAACGCTTCAGGAGGATATAGTAAGCTTTATATATGAGCATAAGCATGAACTGGACAGTATAGATATTGTGCTTGATGATGATGAATTAAAGAATAGGATAATCAGGGAATTATATGATAAAGATCCAGATATATATATTACCAGTTCAGTAAAACAGCTTATTGAGATTTCATATAAGGATGCTGGCAAGAAATCCGGGGTCAGGTTCCTGGCAGACAGACTTGGTATTGATAGAAAGAATATAGCAGCATTTGGTGATGCAGATAATGATTGTGACATGATAGAATTCGCAGGAGCAGGAGTAGCTATGGGCAATGCGTGTGATGCGTTAAAGGAAGCAGCAGATTATATCACTCTGTCTAACGATGATGATGGACTGGCTTATGCTATATATAATATATTACATATTTGATATCAGAGTCAAAAGGTCTAAACCTACATGAGCTTGCTTGTAATATTATATGAGTCGGGTGACGTTATAAGAAATAAGTGGTAAAAGGTTGATTAATCAACAGAAAATGTGTAAAATAAAATACTGTGTTTAAATATAGATAACAGTACAAGCGCAAGATTAGTGTGGAAAATTATTTATCACACGCGGGATTTGTGTCTGTGCGCACACGGCACAAGCTCTATATAAGAAAAACGTGCGCAGAAATGAGGATAAACATGGATAACCAGAAGTTAGCAGAGTTATTGTTTCCAGAGGTGGTTAATACACCAGAGTATTACGAGGAAAAGTTTCCATATAGAAAGCTTCCAAATAAGGCAGAGGTTACACGTATGGCACCAAGCCCAACAGGCTTTATTCATCTTGGTAACCTTTATAGTGCACTTGCAGATGAAAGAATTGCACATAGGAATGGGGGCGTGTTCTATCTTAGAATAGAAGATACTGATGAGAAGAGAAAGGTTGACGGAGCAGTTGAAACTATCATCAATGTATTAAGATATTTCAATATTGAATTCGATGAAGGTGCAGGCTTTGATGATTCTGATCCAAGAAATGCGTATGGACCTTACTTCCAGAGACAGAGAGTTGAAATATATCATTCATATGCCAAGAGCCTTGTAGAAAGAGGACTTGCTTACCCATGCTTTTGTACAGAGGAAGAGCTTGATAAGGTAAGAGCAGAGCAGGAAGAAAAAAAGGTGCTTACAGGCTATTATGGAGAGTATGCAACCTGCCGTAATCTTTCATATGAGGAGATAGAGGCTAATATCAAAGCTGGAAAGCCATATGTGCTTAGACTTCGTTCTCAGGGAAGTCCTGATAAGGAGATTACATTTGTTGATGCAATAAAGGGAGAGATTAAGCTTCCAGAAAATATCCATGATATAGTTCTTTTAAAGAAGGATGGTATTCCAACATATCATTTTGCACATGCGATAGATGACCATCTTATGAGAACAACTGTTGTTGTACGTGGTGGTGAGTGGCTTGCATCAGCTCCTATCCACTATGAATTATTCCACCTTCTTGGCTTTAAGATGCCAGCATATGCACATACAGCGCATCTTATGAAGTTTGATGAGGAAACAGGCGGAAAGAGAAAGCTATCAAAGAGAAAGGACCCAGAGCTTTCGCTTGATTATTACAGAAAGGATGGATATCATCCATACACTATGAAGGTATATCTTCTTACACTTCTTAACTCTAACTTTGAGGAGTGGCATGAGAAGTTCCCTGATAAGGATATTAATGAATTCCCATTCTCTATAGATAAGATGAGTCAGTCCGGAGCACTTTTTGATAAGGATAAGTTACACAACATTTGTAAGAATGAGTTATCTAAGCTTTCAGAAGATGAGTTATATGATTTCTTATATGACTGGGCTAAAGAAAATGCACCTGAAAATGTAGATATGTGGTTTGCAGATAAGGAAAAAATGTTACAGATTCTTCGCCTTTATATGGGTGTTGGTGCTAAGAGAAGAAGAAAAGACTTTATGTATGCAAAGCAGATATTTGAGCTTATTGCATATTTCTTTGATGGCGCTTCTAATGATGAAAAAGATGAGTTCAGACTTGATGAGGATATGGTAAGCGATATATTAAAGACTTATCTTTCAAAGTACGACCACAACGATGACAATTCAGCATGGTTTAATAAGCTTAAGGAAATAGCTGACGAGCATGGCTTTGCATCTGATATGAAGGCATACAAGGCTGACCCTGAAAGCTTCAAGGGCAATGTATCTGATATAGCTGAGGTTGTAAGAATAGCAGTGACAGGACGTGCCAACACACCAGACCTTTGGACTATCGTTCACATTATGGGTGAAGAGCAGATGAAGGAAAGAATAGAGAAATATATAAAGTAATTTTCTAAAAAAGCTAATTATTAAAAAAACTGGATAAAGTTTAATACATAATAATAAAGCACAGGCTTTGTTTTATCTATCGTGCATACATAGATAGAACAAAAACTGTGTTTTTTTATATTTTGGGGATATGTAGTATTGCATTTTTTAAAACATAGTGCTATTATAATGACACGTAGTAATTAAAACTACATGGCAAAGTAAAACAAACTTTCATATTTGCTTTGAAAGGATTGGAGGATAGTGTGAAAAATAAGATTTTTCACACGCAAGAATGGAGGATTATTATGGAAAAGCTTAAGGAAAATGTTTCACATATGAAGATTAAAGAACCGGGAAGTGCTATTACACATTTTATTGCGATGATTATGGCACTTTTTGCTGCAACGCCGCTTATCATAAAGGCATTGTCAGCACCGGATATGATACATGTTATATCTTTGTCTATATTTATAGGAACTATGATTCTTTTATATGCGGCAAGCACAACTTATCATACAGTTGATGCAACACCAAAGATTAACAGAATTCTTAAAAAACTCGACCACTGTATGATATCAGTTATGATTGCAGGTTCATATACACCTGTGTGTCTTGTTGTGCTTCATAACACTACCGGTTATGCACTTCTTGCACTTGTATGGGGAATAGCAGTTATAGGCATAATATTTAAGCTGTGCTGGGTTACATGCCCAAGATGGATATCATCATCACTTTATATAATCATGGGCTGGGCATGTGTTTTATCATTTACACAGATTATCAATGCACTTCCAAAAGCAGCTTTTATGTGGCTTCTTGCAGGAGGAATTATATACACTATAGGCGGAGTTATATATGCGCTTAAGCTAAAGGCATTTAATGCTAGTCATAAGTACTTTGGTTCACATGAGATATTTCATCTTTTTGTTATGGCAGGAAGTATATGCCACTTTGTTATGATGTTTAAGTATGTTGCTGTTCTGCCTATTCATTAATTGCCAAAGCATTATTAGAAAAAACTCTTGCAGTATAAAATTGAATAATTATAATATATGATTTAAGAAGGATAGCTTTTATGTCGGAATTAAGATATAGAAGCTATCTATATGGAATTGCAGGTTGATGGGTATGCGTATGTATTGTAGAGGGGGTTACGAATAATTAAAGATAAACTAAGAATGTTCTTGATGTCAGAAATATAGGCGTTAAGAACATTTTTATTTTAAATGTAAGTTATACCTTTTTGTATGTAAGTTATACCTGATATGAAATAAAAATGCATAGTTATGTTAATATAATAAAGAAGAAATCATAAGGATAGGTTTCTATCATTACGAAGGGAGAAAATATATGAAAACAAAATACAATAAAGGTATTGCAAATCTTGCAAAGAAAACTGCAATTAAAGTTGCTACATATTATGCTAATGTAGCATGCCCATTTATTACTTATCAGCCTAAGATTAGTAAAGAAGTGAAAAAACTGAGAAAATTTTAATTGAATTTAAAGTTTTAACTAGGATGTTATATAATATAAGGAGGATAATTATGAAACAGAAATTATTAGCAGTTTTTACAGTAGTATTGGCGTGTGTTAGTATGTGCTTTACAACGGTACATGCAGCATCTAGTGATTATAGTTTTGAAATGAATTATAGATTAGTAGATGGAAGTGATTTAGAAAATTATCATAGTTTAGATGAGGGCGATGTGTATATTGAAGGAGAAGTGAAAGTAATAGATTATGCACCAGGAGCTTCATTTAAAAATACACTTTATTATGCATTGATTAGAAAAAGATTAGGTCCAGATAAGAATTGTGGTTCGGTATCTTATTCTAATTACGAAGACCCGGATGGAGAACTTTTAGGAACTGCAGATATCTCGTCAGGAAATTATTATTTGCAGATTTTTAAAGTTAATGACGATGGGTATGATATTGCCGGAAGTGGAAAAATTTATAATTAATGGAGCTATAAATGATTTTTGATTTTGATTTATTAACTATTGCTATATTATTTGTAATATATATTATTGTTGATATAATTGTGTATATTAAGAATAGAGATATAATATGGATTATTTTTTCTTTTAT
>ERZ779843.2619-NODE-2619-length-16924-cov-2.616219_pt1 | contig 16924 bp, 13 predicted proteins | sample MGYA00511560_ERZ779843 | MGnify/ENA primary metagenome ERZ779843 (study PRJEB29588, sample SAMEA2158062) | human gut metagenome | biome: human gut; feature: human-associated habitat; material: faeces | place: Denmark | collected 2008/2010 ... | reverse complement strand
AGAGGATGCGGATAATCTGCTGCACCTCCTTTCCACGTCCCACCAGAGGGTCATAGCGGTAGGGGTGCGCCGGATCGGTCATCAGCCTGCCATACTGAAACAGAGTGGGGCAGGATTTTCGGGAGACAGTGTCAATGTGCCGGCGCTCCATGCGCACGCCGTAGGTACTGTCGCAGGTACAGAGCGTACAGAGCTGGTTCAGGCTGATGCCCAGTTTTTTCAGAATGGCAACTGCACTGCAGCAGGGGGCGTGGATGATTGCCAACAGCAGATGCTCCGTTCCCGCCAGTGCCTTTCCGGCATCCCGTGCCCGTTCCTTGGCATCCTCCAGAATGGAAACCAGCGAGGGGGTCAGACAGTCCTCCCGCACCTCCGCCGGAATACCACGCCCCACCAGATCAATGACGGCGTGGCGCAGTTTGTCCGCATCCAGCTGCTGCGCTGCCAGTGCGCTTGCCGCAGCGTTGCCGCCCTCCTCCATCAGTCCCAGTAGAAGATGCTCGCTTCCGATGTACGTATGCCCCAGTTCTTCTGCGGCATGAATTGCTTCTTTCATGGCAAGGATCGCTTTTCCAGTGAATCCCTCTGTGTATCGCATATGCTCCAGTTCCTTTCTCCGGCATTGCCGTCTGTGAAAAAATCGTATGCTTTCAGTATGCCATAACTTTCCTGAAATATTTGTCGAAGGAGTCACACAATTTCGTTTGTGGCATACAATGTACTATGAAACAGACAAAAAACAGTTTGTTTCAAAAAAATTTGACACAAAGGAGACTGAAGATTATGTGTTTCGAGAATAATGGTGGATGCTGCTGGATTATCATTCTGCTGGTGATTTTGTTCTGCTGCTGCGGTAACGGTGGCGGCTGTGGCTGTGGCAACAACGGCGGCTGCGGCTGCGGATGCTAAGCGTCTGACAAAGCGCTGAATCAAAACGGGCACGGAGGCGATGCAGCTTCCGTGCCCGTTTTTTATCTCTCATGGTAAAAATTGTTCCCATGCGTCCAGCAGGCGCTTGGTACCTTCTAAAATTTCCTTTGGCGAAAGGCAGGCGTATCCCAACACCACTTGCGGCGGCGCAGCAGCACGTCCGCCCGTCTCGTAGTAGGCGGAGAGTCCGTGCACGGTAATGTGCGCCTCCTGTGCCGCTTGTACCAGCTCCTGTTCGGTGCAGGGCAGGCGGACTTCCAACAGCAGATGCAGTCCGGCAGCTTCACCGCAGACACGGATGTGCTTGCTCATGGGATGGGAGCGCAGCGCAGAGATCAGGAGGTCCTGCCGCTGATGATAGGTCTTTTTCATGCGGTTGAGGTGGCGTTCAAAGTACCCTTCCTGTAAAAAGCGCACCAGCGTGTACTGTTCAAAGCTTGGCACAGTGGAGGAATAGAACGAGAAGTCCTGTTCAAACCGTTTCGCCAGCAGCGGGGGCAGCACCACATAGCCGATTCGCAGTGAGGGCGCAAGAGTGCGTGCAAAGGTATTCATATAGATGACATGTCCGCCGTTGTCCAGACTGTACATCGCCGGAAGAGGTTTCCCCTGAAACCGCAGTTCGCTGTCGTAGTCGTCCTCGATGAGATATCGCTCCGGCTGTTCCGCAGCCCATTCCAGCAGTTCTGCCCGTCTGCGCACCGGCATAATGATGCCCGTCGGAAACTGGTGGGACGGCGTAACGTGGGCAATGGTTGCACCGGACTGACGCAATGCCTGTATTTTCAATCCGCTTTGATCCATGGGAATTCCGATGACAGAAGCACCATTGCTGCGCAGGATGTGCTTTCCCTTGGGATAGCCCGGCTCTTCCACAGCGTATCGTCTGGAAGCCCCCAGCAGCTGGACAAGAATCCCCAACAGATATTCCGTTCCGGAGCCCACCAGAATCTGTTCCGGAGCTGCATGAATTCCCCGAAACTCCCGCAAATGGGCAGAAATTGCCCTACGAAGCGGATACAATCCCATGGCAGGCGTTGCGTGAAGCAGTGTTTCCTGCTTGGTAGAGAGCACCTGTCGGGACAGCTTTGCCCACGTGGCAAAGGGAAACTGTTCCAGATCCACACCGCTGGTGGAAAAATTAATCTGATCTTTTGGCGGGACAGGCTCCGGCTGAATCGGCGATGTGAGCAAAAGCGGATCCGGCTCTTGAAATAGCAGATGTGCATCCGGATCGACAAAATAGCCGGCACGTGGCCGTGCGTAGAGATAGCCCTCTGCTGTCAGCTGCTCGTAGGCAGTCTGCACAGTCATTAAGCTGGTCTGCAAATGTGCGGAAAGTGCACGGCGGGAGGGCAGCTTCTCATTGGGCTGAAGCCGTCCCTGTGCGATTTCTCTACGAATGGCACGGCAGATCTGCTGATAGAGCGGCTCAGACTTCCGGGAGTCCAGCAGAATCGTCAGCATCTGCAGTAGATTCTTCAGTTGCGGTGGGTGCAGCAGGCTCTTCCGGAACAGATGTCGGCTCGCTGTTACTGAGGGCAGCCTCGGTTTCTGCTGCGGATTCTGTCGCTTCCGATTCTGCTGTTACCGGATTCTCCGTTGACTCTGCATCGCTGTGCTCCGATTCTGGTGCAGCCGGCTGTTCTGCGGGGAATTCTGTTTCTTCCGGTTCCGGCGGCTGGGTGAAAGGATGTTCCATGTGCCAGAGCATTGCCTCAGCGTCCATGGTATCTGCGACAAAGCGGCGGCGATACTGTTCCTGCTGCTGTTCCTCTGTCATTTCCGCACGAACTTCTTTGGGAATCATCAGCGTATCGGTCATGCGGGAGTAAGGCTCCGGAATCTCCAGCACATCCAGTCGGAATTCGCCGTGGTTGAGAAAGACACGCATGCTGTGAACACCCTCCGGCAGCTGGTCGAGAATCAGGCACGCCTGACGTGGCAGACTGCTCGGAACAAAGAAATTTTCATAGATGGTGTGACCGTCGATCAGAACGGTAAACTCTGCGTTTTTAGCGGTACCGATGATAGAGATTCCTGTTCCCTCGAAGGTGCAGGAAAATTCAGCGCCAGCCTTTGCCTCCATGGAAGTGCGGTTGTAGAACATGTAGCTCTCCATGGCGTGAATTTCCCAGTTTTCGTTGTAGAGGATGTTGTCGCCGAAGCAGTCGATACGTCGCACATAGAGCGGCTGAAGCCGGACAGGCTCCACTGCAATGTTACGGAACATGTTCCACGAATAGTCGCTGCAGAGGCTGACACGACCGCTGTTGATCATGCACTGCGGGGTGTACTTGGTGAGGAAATTTCCGTTGATGAAAAAGAAAATAGAGTTGCCCAGCACGATTAGCTTGAGATGATTCCATTCCTTGGGATTGACTTGGGAGAGAATGCCCTCTGCAGCAACATTTTCCATGTCCATCAGCTTCCAGCTGCCGTCGCCGTAGAGTCTGCCGGTATAGCCGCACATGGAGGAGAACTCACAAGTGACGGCGGAATTGTACCGAACGCCAATGCCGGCGAAGTTGTTCTCATCCAGATTTGCCAGACGGATATCGACCTCGGCGCTGTAGCTGTGCCACTTGTCATCGCCGAAAGAGGTCAGCGGCAGCGGTGTCCCGCGGAAACGCCAGTTGGTGGGGAGAATTTGTCGGGAAATTCTCTGACAGATGACATAGCCGTCCTCTGCGGTCTCGATCAGCTCGAACGCACCGCCCTGATCAGTCATATAGCGAGGTGCGCAGCCACGGACGCAGATTTCCTCCTTGGTGTATTCCAGTCTGTCCCGGTAGGGGAGTGTGAGCCGTGCTGAAGACGGCGGCTGGATGCCGGAAAAGGTATTGACACCGTTGACCCAGCTGGTGTCCAGCGTGGTTACTGTCATAATGGACTGCGGCGGAACTTTGACAGTGAAGATGCCGTGCTTGTTTTTACTGCATCGAATAGTTTTTCCACGCTGGAACCAGTTGGCATCATAGGACTGCCGTCCGGACGGACCTCTAGTGATAACTGTGGAGAGCGCAGCATCCTGAAATGCCATGTCCTTGATCTGTACATTGTAAATACGGGGCTCCTCACTCTCGTTGGTGAAAAACATGGAGAGCTCGCTGCGGTCGGGAGCGGTGAGTGTCCTGAAATTGTGGGTTGTGTTGGTGATGGCGTGGTCTTCCTCGCCGTCGCCGTAGCAGGCGCCGTTGATGAACATCCAGCCTTTCTGCGAAAACCGGCTGAAATGCATTGCCATCCAGAAGCCGATGTCTAGCACATAATGCCCTGACCACGGTTCCCATGCACGAATCAGCTGCTTCGGGGAATAGCAGGAGCCGTTATAATAAGAGGCGACTGCCGGCTGGAACTCGTACATGGTCATTTTGCCGTTATAGTAGCTGTTGATGATTCGGTTTGCCACATCGATGGGGCCGTTTCTGCCAATCAGTCCCGACTGGTCGGCTTGTACGGTCAGCTCCGGCACATTGCACGGCGCAATGCCCTCGCTGTACCAGATCTCCTTGCCGTATGCCTCGTTGAGCAGGTTGGTGTAGGAATCGCCGAAGGTGGTATAGTGTAAGCCGATGACATCCACGGCATTGCGGAGAACGCTGTTGTCTACCATCTGCTCTGCGATGTTGCGGGAACCTACCTCATCCGAAGCGATGATCTTGATCTTGCTGTAATCATAGGGCGCATTGGTTTCGTGATCCAGCCGATAGCGCAGGTAGAGAATCCACGCCTCATCCGGTGTATCCGTTTCGTTCTGGTCTGCGCTGATGTAATCGAACTTCAGTCCGTAGACAGCGTAGGCAGCATCCAGCGTCTCCTTGTACCAGCGATAGCGGGCGCTCAGCCCGTTTTCCTGACTGATGGTAAATGCGTGTGTGACCCAGCCCGGTTCGCCCCAGCGCAGGAAATCCACTGTGATATCCGGATTGATTGCCTTGGCATCGGCGGCAAACTGAAACCCTGCGCCGCGTGTGACATCGGCAGGCTCATTGGCAGAACGCTTGGTGGCTGGCTCTGTGCCGGAAGAAGAGTTGATATCGGCACCCAGTTCAAGCTTGATGTGCGTCAGGCAGGCACCATAATTTTTCTGGAACAGCAGGCGCATGATCTCCTCGTATGCCTGCGGATGCTCTGCCTTGTAGTCCAGGAGCAGTCGGGAGGAATTGTTGGCGCTGACGCAGCCGAATCCCCGGTAGCATGCAGCCGGATTTTCGTTTGCCTGAGTTCCGTCCGCAATGATTTCCATTGGTGCTGCATTGCTGCGGTCCATCAGCTCTGAAAAATATTTGTTGACGAACTTGCTGTTTTTCATTGAAAAATCCATATCAGCCATTCCTTTCGTAAGTATTCATCCATTCCTGCAGTGCCTCCGCAGGAACGTCAGGGTCTGGCTCTGCAATCAGAAAATGGATGGGTTTTCCCATCTCCGTGAACATCTTTTCATGCTCGGTTTCAAAATAACACAGCGCCGGTTCCTTGTGCAGATCACGTGTCATGGTGCGAATGCGGAATCCAGCCTGCGGGAAATATTGCAGGGAGTCCTCGAACAATCCGGCATCGTCCGTCTTGAACCAGATCTCGCCGTCCAGAATCTGCCGGTACTGTACCAGCTGGCGAGGATGTGTCAGACGGCGCTTCTTGTGCTTGCCGCGTGGCCAGGGATTGCAGAAGTTGATGTAGATCCGGTCGATTCGATCGGTCTCGGCGAAACAGGCGGAGAGATACATAATGTTGTCAATGCAAATGCGAATGTTGTCCATGGGAATATTTTTTTCCGCATAAGCTGCCTCCAGCTTTCGCTTTGCCAGTACCAGCATTTCGTTTTTGATGTCGATAGCGACATAGTTATAATCAGGGTTGACGGGAGCTTCCTGTGCAATAAAGCCACCCTTTCCGCATCCCAGTTCCAGTCGCAGCGGCTGCTTTTTGGGAAACTGCATTTCCCATCGTCCCTTGCAGGTTTTCGGGTCGGTGATATAAAACGGGCACGCCTCCAATTCCGGCTTTGCCCAAGGTTTACAGCGGATACGCATGAGTGCGATTCGTCCTTTCTTTGATAAATCAGATATCTGAAGATATGCTCTTCTTATTATATCATATTTTCAGGAAAAAGACAAAGGATTTTTGAAAAAAACTGAAAAAAATCGAATTGAAGAAAAATGGGAGACTTCCCATAAAAAAGTGCTCTTCCAGAAGTCTGGAAGAGCACCTTTGTGAAGAAAGATTCTTAGAACCTGTCTTCACAAGACACTTGTATACGCTTGTGAAGACGGGCTCTTATAGTTTGATGGTCATTTCCCGTTCCGTGTGATGATAGGGCCGGCATGTAACACCGGTGAGCAGGAACATCCGGCGGGAAGCCCGTGTGGCATCGGAGTCGGCATACTTGTCATCGTAGTAGATGATCTCCCGAATGCCGCTTTGAATGATGGCCTTTGCACACTCGTTGCAGGGAAAAAGCGTCACATAAAGACTGCATCCCTGCAAACTTCCGGCGCTGCGGTTGAGAATGGCGTTGAGTTCTGCGTGACACACAAAGGGATATTTGGTGTCTAAAAATTCGCCCTCCCGTTCCCACGGCATGTCGTCATCGTTGCAGCCGGTGGGCATGCCGTTGTAGCCAACGGAAACGATCTTGTGTTCCTGATTGACAATGCAGGCGCCGACCTGCGTATGGTCATCCTTGCTGCGCTCCGCAGAGAGCAGGGCAATGCCCATAAAATACTCGTCCCACGAGAGATAGTTTTTGCGCTTCATGGTTTGCCTCACTTCGGGAAGCTGGTGATCGTGCCGGCGAGGAACTGCTTATAGAGTACGAGATCCAGTCCGTTCAGAACGCCATCGCCGTTGACATCGCCAGCCTTGAAGTCCATTCCGCTGTTTGTCTTTTCCCGCAGCAGATATTTTGCAAGCTGTACCATATCCGCACTGGTCACCTTGCCGTCCTTGTTGATGTCGCCGGTAATGGCAGACGGTGCGGTGGAAGTAGAAGTGGTGGTAGTGGTGTTTCCGGAGGTTGTGGTTGCGCCGGTTGTGATCGGATCAGATTTTCCGTTCCAGACCGTACCGCCGTCCAGATTGCTGCCCTCTGTGGATGCATAGGACTTGTAGAAGTCGCCGAGGGAAATGCTGGTGCTGCCGGTACCCAGTGCACGCTCATGATCCAGACTGATGTATTTTTCTGTCTTTTGTGTCTGCCACAGGGACGGTTCAAACAGACTATACTTGTCATCATCCCATGTGGAGAAGTCGTAGCCCAAAAGTCCGCCGGTATCGCCGGAGTTGGGGTTCAGGCACCAGAAAGTATGGTTGATATGGTTTTTGATCATGTAGTCACGGAGCAGCTCCATCCATTTCTGGTTCTTTCCGCCGTCCATATGACCGCCCCACTCACCGATCAGCAGCGGTGCGATTTCCTTATCGTTGATGTATGCCCATGTGTCGTACCAGTAGTCGTCCAGCAGGGTTTGTGTGGTGAAATCCTTGTCGAACCAGGTCTGGTTGTAGACAGAGGGACCGTAGTCATGCGGGGAGTAGACGATCTGGCTGTTTCTGGAGCTGGAGCCAAAGTCGATGGGGTAGTCCTTGACACCACGGAGGTTACCGCCCCACCATGCGCCGTACCATGGCGACTGGTCTGCCGGAGCCTGCCAGATGTCTGCGGTGTCATAGGTGTAGCCCTTTTCAGTCTTGGGGTACTGCTCAACGCCCTCGATAAAGATCAGCGCATTGGGGTTCACATCCAGAATGGAGTTACCGCATTCGGTTGCAGAATATGCCCAGTTGTTCTGATCGGTGGAGTCGTCCCACTTTGCAATGTCCTCCGGACACTTAGAGCCGCTGTAGCCACGCTTTCCGTGGGGTTCGTTTTTCAGGTCATAGCCAATGATGGTATCGTCGTTGCTGTATTTCTTAGCAAGCCAGGTCACCGAGTCCTTCCACATGTCCCATGTGATCTTCTCACCAGAAGCTGCGCCGATTGCCATGGTGTCACCGTCCGATGCAGCGGAGGTGTAGTACCACAGATTGTAGTTGTGGCCGGAGTTGTGTTCTGCCGGACTGTGAACGTCGATCATGACTTTCAGCCCGTATTCCTTCATTTTCTGCATGATGACATCGAAGATCTCCATGCTGTTTTTTAGAGTTTTACCGTCCTCCATGACGAAATCTTTGTTGGTGTTGACGTAAGTTCCTGCTTTGGTAACGGTACCGTCTTCTCCAACCACATCCTTCGGCGGTTCATAGCCGGCGTTGACGGAGCTGACAGGATCCGGCGAGCCATTCATCCACGAAACCAGCAGCTCGGTGGAAATTGGCATACGGATCAGATTGATGCCGTGGTTGCCGACGGTTTGCAGGAACTTGTCAATATCGGTGGCATAGAGTCCGTGGGCACAGTTCTCGGTACAGTTGAAGCCGAACCAGTTGGCACCGGTGAGCCATACCTCGTGTCCCTCCGAGTCGTACAGACGGCTGCCCACTGCGTGAAGCCAGTCGTCATTGTTGTCATCAGCAGCTGCCGCTGACAGACTTGCCGGAATCGCCGGAAGACTGGTCGAGAGGCAGGAGAGCGACATCACACCTGCGGCAGCAAGTGCAACTAAAGTTTTGCGCAATTTCATGATTGAAAAATCCCCTTTCTGAAAAGCTGCGGCATGCACCGCAAATTGCACAGAATTATTCTTCTTTTTATTATAGTGTATTTCCACAAAAAAGTCAAGAAAATTCGGAAAAAATCAAGCGCCGATTTTTTTCGTTTTTGAGAGTGGCTTGCGCCGGTCGGTTTCCTGAAGCAGCAGCCCTGTCATAATCAGCAGCATGCAGACGGGGAAAAATGTGCCCTTGTGGAAGCCGGCTGCTGCCGGAGCCGATACCATCTGAAATGTCTCGGCATTTTTCCAGGGAATCCAGCACATGCCAATGCGGCAGAATGTGCCGGAGAGCATTGCTGCCAAAAGCCGTATCAGAAAAAATCGGGATAGGGAGATGAGGTCACCGCCAGCTGCACGAATCTGCATGCACACACAGCATCCGCCAAAGGAGAGGAGTGCTGCCAGCATTGGGAGATACCAGCAAAACGGCAGGGAGAGCTGTGACGCATAGCTGATTTCCAGTAGACTTTTCAGAATCCAGACAGGGGAAAAGGACAGGCGCTGTCCGGAGAGCATGGCGATGCTGTGAAATGCACCGCTCTCCTCCAGAATCCCGCAGAGTGCGGAAAAACAGAGGATGATCCCACAGAGTTTCAATAGAAGTTTTCCGGCGTTGCTGGTGCTGGCGATGAGCAGCTCCGGTGTGATTTTGCGAATCGGGCGGATTGCAGTGCTCTGCATCTGTACCGGATGCCGGAAAAAGAGTACCGCAGCGAGGAGTAAGTTGGCGAGCAGATTGGCGCAGAAAATCAGCCAGAAGCAGGGAACACGCTGCGGAAATTCTCCTAGAATCCCCAGCAGAAAAGCCGGACCGCCGCCGTAACAGACACAGCAGAGTCCGGCAGCGTTTTGTCTGGAGAGAGTTCGGTTCTCGTAAAGTGTTCGCAGGATAGAAGCGCCCACCGGATATCCGGCAAACTGGCTCAGCAGAAACAAAGCAAAACAGCCCTCTGGCATGTGAAAGATATGCGGTGCAATCCAGCGAAACGGCTTTCCCAGAATGCGCCAGATTTCGGTGGCAGTGAGCAGCTGTGTCAGAATCATCATGGCGTAGAGAGACGGAATCACTACCGTAAAACAGCGAACCGCAGCATCCAGCATTTCTTGACGGATGCCGGTGGCAAAGGCGACGCAGCAAAAGAGCAGGAGAAAGAGCAGCAGCACGGAACCCATTGGCAGCTGCTTTGTTTTTGCAGACATAACAATACCTCCAAAAGAAATTGATGGGATTTCCTTTCAGGATATGCGCTGCTGCGGTTTGAGTTGCCGTGCGGTGCTATTTTCTCCGGGAATGGCATAGGTTAGCTGTGAGGTGAACGGAATGAGAAAACTGCGAGAACACGCTGCCGAGATCAGTAGGAATCTGCTGGGCTTGGAAACCTATTTGCAGCTCTGCGGCAATCGGGAGCTAAAACTTGAGAATTGCCGCAAAGTGCTGGAATACAACGAGATTCGCATTGTGGTGCAGACGACGGAACTGATTTTAGAAATCTGGGGGCGCAATCTGGAGGCAGACAGCCGGACGCCGGAGTGCCTGTGGATTCACGGGGAAATCCAGTCAATTTCCCTGACGCCGAAAGGAGGCAGGCATGGGACGGCAGCTGCACGGTGATCTTCAGATCATTGCAAGCGGCGGTAAGCTCTATTCGTTTCTGAACGCCATGCAATCGGTGGGAATCTGCTGCCGAAAACAGCAGTGCCGTGGGAACTCCTACCGGTTCTATATCTATGAAAAAACACGAAAACCGGTGCAGGCGCTGGCGGAACAATATGGTGTCACCCTGCAAATCACGCCCCAGAAAACGCTGCGGTATTTTCTCCATCGCTACCGGTTTCGCTTTGGCATTCCTGCGGGACTTCTGCTGGTTGCTGGGCTTTTGTTCTACGGTTCGAATATCATCATGACCATAGACGTCATCGGAAATGAAACTGTGTCAGAGCAGGAAATTCTGGCAGTTTTACAGGAGGATAATGTGCAGCGTGGCAGCTGGATTCCGTCTCTTGATCTCGCCAACTGCGAACACCATCTGCGTGCCGGAATCGAATCGCTGGCATGGGTTGGCATTCGGCACACGGGCAACCGGCTTGTGGTGGAGGTGATGGAGGCGACACCGCAGCCGGCGATCACGTGTCCCCTGCAATGTGGTTGCCGAGAGAGATGCGCAGATCGTGTCTTTCACCGTCCAGTCCGGACAGGTAAAGCGTCTGACAGGAGATCTGGTGCGAAAGGGGGATCTCCTCATCAGCGGTGTGTGGGGCGATGAGTTTGGGCACGTGTTCATCCGCCATGCAATGGGACAGGTGGAGGGTATTTACGAACAGACGGAGGTCTTTTCCTGTGATTTCGTGCAGCAGCAGCGAGCGCCTGCTGCGGATCAGACGATCTGCCGGTATCTGGATTTGTTTACATGGCATATTCCGCTGGGGACGACGGAGAATCCCTATGCGGACTATGTGAAAACAGCGTCCACACACTGGTTTTCTCTGCTGGGGCAGGAACTGCCCATTGGCGTTTATGAAGAAACATATACCGCCTGCCGCACACACACACTGGAATTCACGCCGGAGGAGGCAGAGCAGAATCTGGCGGAACAAAAGCAGCGCTATGAGGCAAATTTTTTGCAGGATGTCGTGGTGCTAGACCAAAAAAAGACCGCTCTCGAAACAGAAAGCGGTCTGCAATGGGAAATTACTTATACGTTACAGGGCGAAATTGGAAGGCAGCAGGAGCTGTACCTACAGGATTAGTCCAGAAAATCCTTGACCTTTTTGCTGCGGCTGGGGTGACGGAGTTTCCGCAGTGCCTTTGCCTCGATCTGCCGGATGCGCTCTCTGGTGACGTCAAATTCCTTGCCTACTTCCTCCAGCGTGCGTGCACGGCCGTCCTCCAGACCGAATCGCAGGCGAAGCACTCTTGCTTCCCGATCACTCAATGTGGAGAGCACCTCGTTCAGCTGTTCCTTGAGAAGCATGAGCGAAGCGGCATCTGCCGGAGCCGGAGCATCGTCATCCTGAATGAAATCGCCCAGATGGCTGTCCTCTTCCTCGCCGATCGGCGTTTCCAGAGAAACCGGATCCTGTGCAATGCGGATGATCTCCTGAATCCGCTCCACCGGCATTTCCAAACGCTCTGCGATCTCCTCCGTGGTCGGGTCATGTCCGGTTTCATGGAGCAGCTGGCTGGATGCCTTTTTCACCTTGGTGATGGTCTCCACCATGTGCACCGGAATGCGGATGGTTCTCGCCTGATCGGCAATGGCACGGGTGATGGCCTGCCGAATCCACCAAGTAGCATAGGTAGAGAACTTGAACCCCTTGTTGTAGTCGAACTTCTCCACGGCTTTCAGCAGACCGAGGTTGCCCTCCTGGATCAGATCCAGAAACTGCATGCCACGTCCCACATATTTCTTGGCAATGCTGACCACCAGACGGAGGTTTGCCTCGCACAGACGCTTCTTGGCGCTGCTGTCGCCCTGTGCCATGCGCTCTGCCAGCTGTTTTTCCTCGTCCATGGACAGCAGGGGAACACGGCCGATCTCCTTGAGATAGATCTTGACGGGGTCGTCAATGGCGATGCCCTCTGTGGAGAGGGATAGTTCCAGATCATCTGCATTCAGGCTGATGTCGGAATCTCTGGAGGCGGTGTCCATTGAAGAGTCGTTGATGATCTCAATGTTCAGCTGTTCGCATCTGCTCAAAAACTGGTCGAGGTCGAAGTCCAGATCCTCCATAACATCGGTGATCTCTTTTTCAGAGAGCTTTCCGTTGACCTTTCCCTTTTCCAATAATGCTTCGATCGTCACCTTTTTTTGTTCCATGGAACAATCATCCTTTCTATATTCATAGTCCTATCACGAAGAGCCGCCTCAAGTCTTGTGAGCCTTTTTCTGCACCAGCGAGAGCAGATCATCGTCCGTTTCGACTTCGCCGGAATCGCTGCTTTTCAGTGTGTGGATGCAATCTTGAATTTCCTTTTTCGATACTGGAAAATCCTGATATTTTGCCAGAATCCCGCTGATTTTTCCCATCTCATCGTTGGACAATTCACCGCTGAGCGAGGAGAGAGTAAACACCCCGTCGGAGTTCCGGCACGCCAGAAAAATGCGGTAGACCTGCTGATAAAGCGGTGTCAGGAACTCGGCTTCTGTCAATTCCTGCGAAATCCAATCGCCCTCCTCCGGATACCGCAGCAGATCGTACAGGATTCGCTCCTCTGCCTTGACTTCTTTCAGATGGGCGGAAGCCTGTGGAATTTGCGGATCCGGATTGGCGGTGTGTTCCATGATGGATCTCCACGCTTTTTCCTCTTCGATTTTTTTCTTGCTTCTCTGCCGATATGCCACCTGCTGGCGCAGAACATCGGCGGAGATTTCCCATTTGTTTGCAGTGCGGGAGAGGTAGATCTCCTGCTGGATGGGATCGGGAATGTCTGCCAAAACCGAAACGGTTCGTTTCAGAAGCTGGACTTTTCCGGCATCTGTGGCAACATCCAACCCCTCCTCGCAGCGCTCCAGCTGAAAGTTGATGGCATCTCCCGCCTGTTCCAACAGCAGCCGGAAGCGCTCCGGTCCGAACCGTTTGATGTATTCGTCCGGATCCTTGGCACCGGACATGTGCAGGATTCGTGTTGGCAGCCCGACCTCGCTGAAATGGCGGATCGCCTTCTGTGTGGCTGTCTGTCCGGCACCATCGCTGTCGTAGGCGATGATGACTTCCTTGGCGTAATTGGAAATTTTTCGTGCCTGTTCCGGCGTGATGGCAGTTCCCAGCGTTGCCACTACGTTGGAAAAGCCGGCTTGATTGATGGCGATGACATCCATGTACCCCTCTGCCAGGATCAGACGTGTGGAGTTGCTGTCCTTGGCGAAGTTTAGGGAAAAGAGGTTTCTGCCCTTGTCAAATACTGGTGTTTTGGCAGTGTTGAGGTATTTTGGCTGCTTGTCATCCATAACACGTCCGCCGAATCCGATCACAGAACCTCTGGTGTCCACAATGGGGAACATAACACGGCATCGGAACGCATCATAAAGCCTGCCGCTCTTTGCAGAGCGGTGTGCCACATCTGCCAGAAGCAGCTCCTCCTCTGTGAATCCTTTTTTCAGCAGGTGATCGGTCAGCAGGTTCCAGCTGTCCGGCGCATACCCAAGCCCGTACTTGCGGATGGTCTCCGGCTTGAGTTTTCGGGAAATCAGATATTGCAGTCCACGCTTGTCCTGATTGGCGGTCAGGCAGCGAAAGTAAAAGTTTGCCGTTTCCCGATTGATGGCGAGGATTCTCGTGCGCATGCGGGAGCGGCTTTCCGCCTCTTTATCCGTGGGAAGCTGCAGTCCGCTGCGCTCTGCCAAAAGCTTGACTGCATCTGAAAATTCCAGATTTTCGATAAGCTCGATCCATTTGATGACATCGCCGCCCGTCCCGCATCCAAAGCAGTAAAAGCTTTCCGTATCCGGATAGATGGTGCAGGAGGGAGAGTTGTCCGAGTGAAACGGACACTTGCAGACATAAGTTCTGCCACGCCGGATGAGATTGACATAATTGCCGGCGATGGTTTCCATGGGACAGGCAGTGTGTACCTGTTCCAAAAAGTCAGCGGAATATATCATGTTCTGTCACACACTTTCTCATGGATACAGTATCACAGCAACAGCTCGGCGTGAATTCCGGGCCGTTTATCTTATGAAAAATTCGGATATCTGCGGTGAAATTTAGCGACGGTACTAACCATGGTAACCGGAATATATCTCAAACAAGCACGCTTGATTGATTGCGGAATCCCGAATACGGACTCTGCGATTGCACCTGCAATCGCTGCAATCGTATCAGAGTCGCCACCGTACGAAATGGCAGTTCTAACCGTGTCTTCAAAGTCTTCAGCTTCCAGAACCGCCTTTATTGCAATAGGCACCGTACCCTGAACAGTTTCGTCAAACACACCGGGATGCACCTTGGCTATACCGTCGACATAAAATTCTGCGCTGTGCTCGTCCGATAGCGTGTACTGCAGCATGTTTCTGAGATACTGCTTGCCGTCGTCCGCAGGCATATCCTTCACCATCGACACGGCAGTAACGAATAGATTTACCCATGCCAGGGAAATCGGATGGTTGTGGGACACTTCTGTTGCCCATTTTGCGACACGTTCACGAGTGTCTCCGTCCAGCACGGCTGCAGGACTTATACGCATACACGCACCGTTGCCATAGCTATGATAAGGCTGAGGGTCGTCGGATTCCAGCCATTCCCAGAATCCCAAACCATAACCTCCCTGAGGGTAGAGCGTCCAGAACCTCTTGTAGCAGTCGATAACCGTTTTTTTAAAGGACATTTCGTTCTGCATATCGCCTTCAAGAATGGCAGCCATCAATGCGATAGTCATAGCCGAGTCATCTGTGATTTGACAATCCGGATGGAAGAACTCGAAATCCTTTGTGTGGATATTATTGAACTCAAATCTGCTGCCTGCAATGTCGCCTATAATCGCACCTAGCATGTGCATTGCCTCCTTGTGTTCGTTGCTTTGTATTTGTTTGTGATATCTATACGATAACATAACCCGTACTTGCGCACGAAGTTCAGCAATGGGCTGTCTGTCACGGCGCAGAACATGTCAGGAAATCGGACTGGCAGATGATCTCCAGCCCTTGGGAATAAACAGTTCGGTGTATAGATCCACAGCGTATCCGTCACTCATGCCGGAAATATAATCGCATGCCGCACGGTCAATGTCCTCTTGCTGTGCAATTCTCTGGTATTCCTCCGGCAGCGCATCCGGATGGGAAATAAAGTACCGGTAGAGTGTTTCGATCAGCAGTTCCGCCTTGTGCTCCTCCTGTTTGGCGATAGGATTGTAATAGACACGGTCAAACAGGAATGTGTGCAGTTTGTCATGCATGGCTTGAATTTCCGGAGCCATTCCGATTTTCTCCGGACCGTGTGCCACGACCGCTCCCACCAGCGTGGTAATGCGCTTGGTCTTGGTATCTCCCAGAACCTCTGTAACATCTGTCGGCAGGTCTTCTTTGCGGAGAATTTCTGCACGAATAGCGTCTTCAATGTCGTGGTTCATGTAGGCAATGCGGTCTGCCACCCGAACCACATTGCCCTCCTTGGTTGCGGCAATCCGGTTGGTATGGCACAAAATGCCGTCCCGCACCTCTTCCGTCAGATTGAGTCCGGCACCGCCTTTTTCCAGCCGTTCCACAACACGCAGACTCTGTTCGTAATGCCGATAGCCGTGGGGACAGATGCGGTTCAGGATTGCCTCGCCGCTGTGCCCGAAAGGAGAGTGCCCCAGATCGTGTCCTAGTGCGATTGCTTCTGTCAAGTCCTCATTGAAGCGAAGCGCACGGGAAATGGTTCTGGCGATCTGTGCTACCTCCAGCGTATGTGTCAGCCGTGTGCGGTAATGATCGCCTACGGGGGAGAGAAAGACCTGCGTCTTTCGTTTTAACCGCCGAAAGGAGTTGCAATGTAAAATCCGGTCACGATCCCGCTGAAACGCCGTGCGGTAAGGGCAAGGCATCTCCGGACGTTTCCGCTTGGCGTGGCCCGCATTGGGGCAGGCGTAGGGGCTTAGAATCTGTAGTTCCAACTGTTCCTGCTGTTCTCGAATCGTCATTCCGTTCTCCTCCATTCCACCAAAAAGACACATCGTTTGCGGAGGGAATCGCCCTCTCTATCTAATATTACGCAGCGGATGTCAAAAACTCCTCTTTTTGCTGAAATTTTTCAGGAATCCCTGTGACAGCTGGAAAAATCGGCATACTCCTTGTCGCCGATCTGCAACTGAATCTGATTTCCGGTCAGATCAATGAGCTGCTTTTGCAGTTCCAGCAGGATGGTGTCCCGCACCAGAAGTTCCATACGCACCTGATCTTCAAACGTCACATTTTTCTGAATGAGATCTGTTTTCGGGAGTGCATAGGCGATTTTTCCGTATAGGGAGTAGTCGGCTTGGAGCGAAACCGGATAGCAGGGTAGCATGATCTGCACCTTTGCCTGTTCAATGGCGAGCGCTGTGCTGTGGGAATAGGCCCGCACCAGTCCGTTGCTGCCCAGAAGCACACCGCCGAAATACCGTGTCACCACACAGCAGATATCGGTCAGCTCTTTTTTTTGCAGGACGTCCAGAACCGGCATGCCAGCAGTGCCCTGAGGTTCGCCGTCATCGGAGTAGCGGGAGGCATTTCCCTCCCGCAGCAGATAGGCGTATACGTTGTGTCTGGCACGGCGATGGTTCTTCCGCACGGTTTCGATAACTGAAACCGCTTCCTCCGCTGTGCGGACAGGGGCGAGATATGCGATGAATTCCGACTTCTTTTCCACAAAAGAAGCGGTTG
>ERZ779843.2610-NODE-2610-length-16955-cov-4.257633_pt1 | contig 16955 bp, 17 predicted proteins | sample MGYA00511560_ERZ779843 | MGnify/ENA primary metagenome ERZ779843 (study PRJEB29588, sample SAMEA2158062) | human gut metagenome | biome: human gut; feature: human-associated habitat; material: faeces | place: Denmark | collected 2008/2010 ... | reverse complement strand
CGCATGCCGTTGCCATAGCCGGCAATGCCCTCGGCTGCCATGGAATCCAGGAAGCATGCGGCAAGACGGCCCAGGCCACCGTTGCCCAGCGCCGGATCGGGCTCCTGGTTCTCGATGACGGACAGGTCAAAGCCCATGTCGTCGAGTGCCTCGGCGACCATGTCGCGCACACCAAAGTTGAGCAGGTAGTTGTCGAGCAGGCGGCCGATCAAAAACTCGATCGAGAAGTAGTACACGCGCTTCTTGCCCTCAGCGGCAACACGGGCGTCGCTGGTTGTGGCAACGGTGCGCGCCTTCTCGGCCACGAGCTTTGCCAGGGCGTTAAAGCGGTCCAGGTCGCTGGCGGCCTCGACGCTCTTGCCACTAATGCTCATGACGGCTTCGCGATAGAGCTCGGTAAACTCCTGCTTGTTGTCGAAGATCTTATTCATACGTTCCTTTCCCCCGGGGATGTTTCTCCCGGAACGGTTATGACATGTATCCTACGCCCCCGCGGGGCGGGTAATTACAGTGGTAACGTCTTTGTTACGCTTTCTTGGCAGGAGCCTTAACAGCAGCTGGTTTGGCCTTGGTAGCGGCCTTTTTGGTGGCTGCCTTTTTGGCCTTGGTCTTGGAAGCGGGCTTGGCGGCAGACTTGGTTGCCTTCGCCTTGGCGGAAGCCTTTTTGGCGGCTGCGGGCTTGGGCTTTACCGAGGACGTGCGCTTGCGCGTTGCCTTCTTGGGCTCCTCGACCACGGGCGGCTTATAGCTGCTGGGGCCGCGGCGCTTAAGCACCACGCCTGCCAGGCCGGGCACCTTAATCTCGATAGAGTCCATCTGCCCGTTCCAGGGATAGGGCTCGCTCGAGCAGATGTAGGGCTCCTCACCGGCGTATCCGCTGCCACCAAACTCGGGACGGTCGGAATCGAAGATGACCTCCCAGTCACCCTCGCGCGGCACGCCCACGCGGAAGCTCTCGTAGCTCGCCGGGTCAAAGTTGATCAGGATCACCAGGTCATCGTCGACGTCCTCGCCCTGGCGCACAAAGCTCACGATGGACTGCTTGGAGTTGTCCGCGTCGATCCAGGTAAAGCCGTCGTCGGTGTAGCCGCGCTCGTACAGGGCGGGCTCGGCGGTGTACAGGTGGTTGAGCGCCTTGATAAACGCCTGATGATGACGGTGGGTCTCGTACTCTTCGGTCAGGAACCACTGAATGGACTCGTAGTAGCGCCACTCAATAAACTGGCCGATCTCGTTGCCCATAAAGTTGAGCTTGGCACCGGGGTGCGTCATCTGGTAGAAGGCCAGCGTGCGCAGGCCGGCAAACTGGCGCCACCAGTCGCCCGGCATGCGGCCGATGAGCGAGCACTTGCCGTGCACGACCTCGTCATGGCTCAGCGGGCAAATAAAGTTCTCGGTAAAGGCATACATGATGGAGAACGTGAGCAGGCCGTGGTTGCCGGGGCGCCACGGAAAATCGGTCTGCATGTAGTGCAGGGTGTCGTTCATCCAGCCCATATCCCACTTGTAGTGGAAGCCCAGGCCGCCGTCCTGCGGCGGATAGGTCACGAGCGGCCACGCGGTGGATTCCTCGGCCATCATCATCACGTCGGGGTAGTGCGCCTCTACAGCGCAGTTGACCTGGCGGATAAACGCGCTGGCGTCCAGGTCCTCCTCGGTACCGTACTTGTTGAACTTCTTTTGGCCGGGATCGTCGATACCAAAGTTGAGGTACAGCATGCTGGACACGCCGTCCATGCGGATGCCGTCCACGTGGAAGTTCTCGAGCCAGTACAGTACGTTGGAGACCAAGAAGGAGCGGACCTCGCCGCGGGCGAAGTCGAACTTGTGCGTGCCCCAGTTTGGGTGAATCTCGTGCTCAAACAGCATGTGGCCGTTAAAGGTGGCAAGGCCGTGGGAGTCGGCGCAAAAACCGCCGGGTACCCAGTCCATGATCACGCCGATGCCCGCCTCGTGGCACGCATCGATAAAGTGCATGAGCTGCTGCGGGTTGCCGTAGCGCGACGTGGCGGCATAGTAGCCGGTCGTCTGGTAGCCCCAGGAGCCATCGAAGGGATGCTCCATGAGCGGCATGACCTCGATATGCGTATAGCCCATGTCGCGCACGTAGTCCACGAGCTCCACCGACAGGTCGTCGTAGGTGTAGAACTCGCCGCGCTGCGCGGGGAAGGGATCCATGGGGCCGGGGTAGTTGCCGTACTCGTCGGGCTCGCCCTGCGGCGCGTCGCCGTGACGTTTCCACGAGCCAAGATGCACCTCGTAGATGTTAAGGGGCTGCGACATGTGGTTGTGGCTCGCACGGCGCTTGAGCCATGCGGCGTCGTTCCACTTATAGCCATCGAGGGTCCACAGCACGCTTGCGGTACCGGGAGGGCACTCGGCCTTAAAGGCGTACGGATCGGCCTTGTAGAGCTTTTCGCCCTCGTTGGTCTCGATAAGGTACTTATAGAGCTGACCCTGCTCGGCGCCAGGAATAAAGCCTTCCCAAATAGCGCTCGTATGCATGGGCACCAGCGGGTTGGCTTCCTCATTCCAGTCGTTAAATTCGCCAATGACATGGACGCTCTTTACGTCGGGCGCCCAAACGCAAAAGCGCCAGCCGCGCGTACGATTCTGCGTGTCGGGGTGAGCGCCCATCTTTTCCCAGCTGCGCTCCCACATTCCAATGCCAAACAGGTAGACATCGTCCTTAGAGAGCTCCGGTGCGTGCGGGGCGGCTTTGCGGGTAGCAGGCTTTTTGGTTGCTGGCTTTAGCTTTGTATCGCTCACGTTTGATCCCATCATGACGCGGCAGCGTGTTGCCTTGGTGACTAGATGCGAAAGGTCCAAGGCTGCACGAATCGAAGGGACGGCGATAGTTCTATGATTCGTTCCACCTCGCGTGCACGGTGGAACTTTCGGCTTAAACTACGATAACACCTGTACGTTAGTTTTATGGACGAAAGTGGATTTGCGGGGGCGTTTAATCGGTAAGCGCCATGTTTATACCACTGGCAGAATTGCCGTGGTAAAACTCTTGACAGTTTTACCAATTAGGTTTTCAAAACTGTTAGGCTGACGTTTGGTAAAACGTTTTTAGCAGGTTGTTTACCATTTGACATCGAAAGGCTCGTTTATGGACCATATCGCTGCCCCAAGTGTTGCTTTTATTTTCGATTGCGACGGAACACTGGTTAATAGCTCCCCCGTCTGGGGCCATGCGCAGACCGAGTTATTGCGCCGTCATGGCATTGATGTGACGGTCGACGATTTTGCCCAGTTTGAACATCTTTCGCTGGAGGATGAGTGCCAGGCCTACCACGACACGTGGGGCATTGGCGCGAATGGCGAGGAGCTGTATCGCGAGCTGAGTGGCATCCTGATCGATGGCTACTCCAAGGTGCCGCCGCGCGAGGGTCTTCTGGCTTTTTTGGAGCAGGCGAAGGCGGCGGGCATTGCTATGTGCGTGGCTACGTCCACGCCGGCCGAGCTGGTGCAGTCTGCCCTAGCGGCTGCTTGCCTTGATCGGTATATGGAGTTTATTATCACGACGGGCGAGGCGGGACGCTCCAAGCAGTTCCCCGATGTATACGAGCTGGCGCTGCGTCGCTTGGAAGAGCACCACGGGCGCAAGTTTGAGCGCGCGTGGGTGTTTGAGGATGCTGTCTTTGGACTTAAGAGCTCAGGCGCTGCAGGCTTTAAGCGCGTGGGCGTCTATGACCCGCACGGCCGTATGGAGCGCGACGAGGTGCGTGCCAGCTGCGACATCTTTATCGATGGCTATGAGGACCTGGACCTGGCCCGCGTGCTTTCGTTTGAGGGTTAGGCGAGGGCCGTGGCTTGCAAAGTGTTAGTGGTTTGCGGCTCGCCGGTGGTGGCGAGCGCGGATCTGCTTCGCCAGCTGGCGGGGGAGTGCGATCACGTTGTCGCCGTGGACCGCGGTCTCGATGCACTGCTGGGCGCTGGCCTGAGCTGCGACGTCTACGTGGGCGACGCTGACACCGTTAGCGATGAGGGGCGCGTTCTGGTCGATGCCGCTGCCGATTTTGAAGTAGAACGTCACAACCCCTACAAGGACTACACCGATCTAGCGCTGGCGCTCGATTCTGTCCGCCGCCGTTGGCCGGGTGCGGAAGTGGTTGCAACCTGCGCCGCCGGCGGCCGCCCGGACATGGCCCTGTCCGTGTTAGGGCTACTGGCAGGCTATGCGGACGCCCTCGTTTGGATCGAAGAAGACGAAGTGACGGCCAGAATCTTGCACCAGGACGAGACCTGGACCATCGAGGGCGCCGAGGGCAAAACCTTCTCCATCATCGCCATTGCTCCCAACACAGAGATAAGCGAACACGGCCTAGAGTGGGAACTAGACCACAGCCCCCTGGGCCTGTTGGCCGACACGGGCATCTCAAATGTCGTCAGGAAAACTGCCAAGATCCAAGTCCACCAAGGAACGGCGATCGCCTACCTCTACAAGTAAGGCATCGCCGCGTGAGGGTTTTATCGGGACGGTGGGTTAATTGACTGATTTTGCCGAAGTCAAAATCAGTCAATTCAGCCCCGTCCCAGGAAAACCCGTAAGAAAAAGTTTCAACAAAAACCTCTTGCATCCCCGAAGATCTTCCCCTATAGTACTACCTCGTCACGGGGGCGTAGCTCAGCTGGGAGAGCGCTTGACTGGCAGTCAAGAGGTCAGGGGTTCGATCCCCCTCGTCTCCACCATCGTGAATGCAAGGCCACTCAATCGAGTGGCCTTTTTTATTTGCATGCGATATTAAGTGGCTGAACTGCATTTTTGCAAAATATGCAAATTGCTTTCCTGTTCAAGTTCACCGTCAGCAGTAGTTGTCGCAAAATTTGCGACAACTACAACCCAAAAAGTTGCGCAATTACCTTCCCGGTTTTGTACAAAGTTTGTTAGCCAAACATAATAGTTTGAGCAATTCACGCCGCCAGCAATACAACTCAGGCAGTGCTCACCAACCCATACACCCCCATAAACCTGCGGCAATGTATGCAATACGGCACAATATCCCCCATAACCACGGCGAATAAACAATATGTTGCTCAACACGCCCCAAAACGTATGGGTCACCTGCTGTGCTAGGAACCTAACGTTACATGGGTTCAACTGTGCTCACGGCTCTAGCAAGCCGCAAAGCGCAGGGTCGATCAGCATCCGGCCGTAACGGCGGTGCCAGAAAAACCACGAGCTCCAATAGCGTCGTCATGCGTATCGCATCGAAAGCATTTGTTCTTGACTTTGTGTAAGCAGTTCTTTCGAATCGATATTTTATGACAAAGCGCAGCAGTCCTTCAGCTGTTTGCGTGCGGCTCAGTTTTGTTCCCGCTTGACTGGGTCGCACGCAGCCAGCTGGGGATGCGGTCTTTTTTGCGATACACGTCCGCGCCTCTAGCGACTGCGCTTTTAAATACCGTTCACGGTGGGGCAGAGCCATGCGCTTGTCTAACTGGGCTCAGGGTTTGAATATGGAGCGCCTTCGCGCACAAGCGCCCTGGCGAAGCCATACCTAAACCCTGTGAGCCACACGTAAGACAGCAAGGGGGTGGTGCTCGTGTGGTATGTGATCCAGGTCATTAACGGTCGCGAAGAAGTAATGCGCGAGCGCATTGAGCGTATGGTGCCGGTTGGTGCCATGCAGGAGCTCTTTTATCCTCAATTTCAAACCGAGATTAAGGTACACGGCGAATGGGTCAATACGACCAAGTCGCTCTTTCCCGGATATCTTATTTGCGACACGGCAGATCCCCGCACCGTGCAACAGTATCTGCTGCGCATGGACGACTTTGCCCGGGTTTTATCCCAGGACGGTCAGTTTGTGCCGCTGGCAAAAGAAGAAGTCTTGCTTATTGGCAGCTTTACGCATAGGGGAGACCGCGTAGTGCCCATGAGCGAGGCCTTAAAAGACGGCGACAAGGTCGTAGTGACGGCAGGTCCGCTACTGGGCCACGAAGGCCTTATCAAAACCATTAACAGACGCAAGAGCACTGCTTATTTGGAGCTCGACCTGTGCGGCCGACGCGTAACTACGCGCGTCGGCCTTGCCGTGCTTTCGGCCGAGCAGCGCGCAATGCGAAACCGAAAAAAAGCGATCGCCTAGCTGCAGGCGACTGTTTAACGGACAGGGAGGATCCCCGGGGGCGGGGACGTAAGTTTGAAGGAAATAGTGATAGATTATCAAATGGGAAATGCGGCAACTGTTGCTGTAACGCACGAGAGTAGGCGTGAGGCCACCAAGCTCTTTAATGTGGGTAAACACGAGCCAAAGTTGACCGAAAACGGCATTCCGGCAGACGTGCTAGAGAAGCTGTTACCTGGCAATGACATTGTTGAATTGGAAAAGCCTGTCGTTAATGGCGGGCTGTTCTATCGCTTTATTAAGCGATTCTTTGATATTGTGTCTTGTGGTTGCGCTTTAATTCTGCTCGCAATTCCGATGGCGGTTATCGCTGTAAAAATCAAGAGCGAGTCCGAAGGCCCCGTCATTTACGCTCAACGCCGTGTTGGGAAAGACGGCAAGGTTTTTAACATCTATAAATTCCGTAGCATGTATACCGATGCAGAGTCTCGAGGCGCTCAGTGGGCGCAGGATGAAGATCCACGCGTTACGCCTTTCGGCAAGATTATGCGCAAAACGCGCCTGGACGAGATTCCGCAGTTCTGGAATGTGTTCAAAGGCGATATGAGCCTTATCGGCCCCCGCCCCGAGCGTCCCGCGTTTTGCGAAGAGTTCGAGAAGCGTATTCATGGTTGGCATTATCGCACCATGGTTCGTCCTGGCATTTCCGGTCTTGCTCAAGTAGCAGGTGGTTACGACCTGCTTCCCAGCGAAAAGGTGCTGTTCGATCTGCAGTACATAAAAGCAAGAAACATTAAGATGGATATTGTGATCATGCTTAAGACGCTTGGCGTTGTCAGCACAGGTGATGGCGCACGATGAGCGTAAACCATTTTCCAGAGCACGGGAAAGTGCTGTTTAGCGCGACTTTGGTGCGCGGACATATAGCGAAGTTTCATATCCCATACCTTAAATGGTTTAAAGAACATGGTTGGGAGACTTGGGTAGCGGCGAAGGACGACTATCCGGATGGTGACTGTAAAATTCCCTATTGCGATCACTTCGTAAATATAGATTTTGCTCGCAGCCCCTTCTCTAAGCAGACTGTTGTTGCCTATAAGCAGTTACGAAGGCTTTTGCTGAAGAGCGTTTTGACATCGTCCATACCCATACTCCGGTAGGTGGCGTGCTCACTCGCCTTGCGGCGCGTGATGCCCGACGTTATGGTACCAAGGTGATATATACAGGCCATGGTTTTCATTTCTATGACGGTGCTCCCGCAGTGAATTGGATGCTCTGGTATCCTGTCGAGCGTATTATGAGCCGTTTTACCGACGTTCTCATCACCATTAACGACGAGGACTTTAAGCGTGCAAATAAGTTCGCCCATTGCAATGTCAAGTATGTGCAAGGAGTCGGTATCGATCTCGACCGGTTCGATTCGAGCGGCACGGTTTTTGCCAAACGCTCCGAGCTTGGCGTCTCCAATGATGACCATATGATTTTGGCTGTTGGTGATCTTATCAAGCGAAAAAATCACCAGTGCATTATCAGAGCTCTTACCGAGTTGGATGATCATTACAAGCTTTTTATCTGCGGCACAGGCGTTGAGGAGAAGTCTCTTAAGGCACTTGTTTCAGAACTTGGTCTTGGATCACGAGTCTCCTTCCTTGGATTCCGCAAGGATATCCCTGCCCTCATGCACGATTCCGACGTGCTGGTTTTTCCCTCCATTCACGAAGGTCTTCCCGTAACCGTGATGGAGGCTATGGCGAGCGGACTTCCCGTAATCGCAACGCGTATCAGGGGCGTCGTACCTGATCTGCTTAAATCTGGTGTCAATGGTATCGTCCTCGACAACGATGAGCCCGGCACAGTTGCCGATGCCATTGAAAGGCTTGCCACGGACCCCGCAAAGGCAAAGGCACTCGCGGTGGCAGCGATGGAAGATTCCAAGCGTTTTGCTGTCAACAAGATTGTTTCCAATGTCGCTTCAATTTATATGAAGGTTCTCACGTGACCAATAAGATACAAGGTAGTAATAAGATTGCAGTCCTCATGCCCGTTGCTGGCTCCGGTGGAGTACAGAAGGTCGTAACGAATCTAGTTAACGGGCTTGTCTCCATTGGCTGGCTCGTTGATGTTGTGTGTGCCGATGCACGAGGTGGACTGAACGGGCTAGATTCCGGTGCAAACATTATCGATTTGGGCGTTTCTTCTACTCATGGAGATTTAAAGCTCATCAAGGGGATGGGTAAGGTTCGCGCTGCAATGCGCGAGGGCGGCTACGATGCGCTCATAACCGCGCCTGGATTCGCAGGGCAGATCGGCATCATCGCTTGTCGTGGTCTTTCGACCAAGGTCATTGTGATGGTTGATAATAAGTTGTCGCTGCTCAGAGAGCTCGGTAGCTTACATAGACTACAATTTAAGTCCGCTCAGATTCTTTATCCGAAGGCCAACGTTGTCGTAGCAGCGCATGATTCTGCGCTTGCTGACCTTGAGCTTGTGTTGCCTTCTAATCGAAAAGCGGAGCTGGTACGAATTTACCACCCCCTCATCCCCGGAAATGTAACCGAGCTTGCCAAGGAAGAGCCGCTTGTGCCGCTTCCGAGCGATTGCCCTGTGATCATTGGTGCCGGAAGGCTTGTTGAGGAGAAAGACTTCGCGACTCTTCTCCGCGCGTTTGCGATTGTTCGTAGCCGACGTTCTGCTGAGCTTATTCTCCTGGGCGACGGTCCTCTTCGAGGTGATCTTGAGCGGCTCGCCGGGGAGCTTGGAATTGCTGGAGATGTCCGTTTTGCGGGCATGGTTGGCAATGTGTATGCCTACTTTTCGCGGTCCAGCGTCTTTGTCCTATCTTCCAAGCGGGAAGCCTTTGGCAACGTTTTGATTGAGGCTCTTGCCTGTGGTGCGTCATGCGTGGCAACTCGCTGTGCGAGCGGTGGACCTCAGGAGATTCTGGCGGATGGTGAATACGGACGTTTGGTCGAGATCGGAGATGTTGAGGGTATAGCTGAGGCTATTAATCTGACGCTAAATGACTCTGCAAATGGTTATTGTTTGGCAAGTAACCTTGTCGACCGGAGCTTTGAATTTACCGTTGCTCGCTCAACGTCACAGTACTCCTCTCTGCTTGGAGGACTGCTGAAATGAATTTTCTTGGAGTCGTAAGTCTATTAATTTGCTTTGCAATTACGTTTCCAGGCGTTAGGAAGCGAAAGGATGCTGACCTGTATCTTCTTATCGGCGTCCTCGTCCGATTCGCTTCTGTCCTCTTTTATAGCTATATGGGTGATTCGGATCCTGATGGATATGGGGCCATGGCTCTCATGTATTCTCATATGACACCTGAGCAGCTCATTCTTAACTTTCCGACAGGCGCGTACTTCTACTCTTGGCTCATCAGCTTCCCGTATAGATTATTCGGTCCCAATGAAATGATGATTCGTTCCATTAACGGCCTTTTATATTGCTGGTCCCTTTTCATTTCTTATGATTTGGCTAAGTCTCTGTTTGGTGAGAGACCTGCCAAAAAAGTAGCCCTATTCCTCGCGGTATTTCCCGCCATTATTCGTTTTTCAGGTCCTTTTGCGTCACGAGAGGCTTTATTTGTCTGGCTCTCGATGCAATCGCTTCTGCTTCTGTATCAATTTTATAACGGTGAGGGCTCCGCCAAGCTTCTCTTGGCCATACCTTGTATTTTGTTCGCCTGCATCGTGCACACTTCGGCATTCATGTTCTTTGTGCTCTTGCTTTTAATTATGATGAACAACTCTTCTGGCGACAAAGGAATGCAGCTTCTTATCGGCTTTATAGGTTGTTGCGTCGTTGCGGCGGGCCTGTTCTTCATGTTCAAGAAGGGGATTGGTACCGAAAAGTTATATCTCGACAAAGGCGGCATGAGCCTTGAGAAGATGAACTGGATATCGGAAGCCTCCGCCGACGGTCGCGCCGCCTACCTTAAGGGCTTTACGTTTACAAACCCTGTTCTAACTGCTTTGTTTCTTCCTGTGCGCGCGGCTTTCTTTCTTTACGCACCTTTCATTTGGATGGTGCGCAACGCCCTAGATGTCTTTGGTTTTATCGATGGGGCGCTATATCTCTTGGTGACCTACCATGCGGTTCGGAATATCAGAGCGATTCTTGAGAAAAAGGAGCGTACTCGTAACGAGAAGTTCGTCCTATTTCTTACCGTGATGCTCTTAGGGATGCTTGCAATGTTCGCGGTCGGTACCTCGAATTACGGCACCGCTCTCCGTCATAGAGCCAAGCTTATATCGATGCTTGTGCTCTTATGCGGACCTTATTTTGACTATCCAATGCATATTGTGAGACGCGATGAATAAAAAAGTTGCTTTGGTGTTGCCGTATTTCGGTAGTTTCCCGAATTATTTTCAGCTATTTCTGCGTAGTGTCGAGTTGAACCCAGAGTTCGATGTCCTGCTTGTTACGGATATAGAAACAGCAAACATCAACTTGCCAGGCAACGTTCATATGGTGCGGCTCTCTCTTGAGGATATCCGTAACAGGATTGCTACTTTGATACCTGTGCCTCTCAAGTTAGATACGGCCTATAAGCTCACTGACTGCAAGCCTTTATATGGAGTTTTATTCGAAAGAGAGCTTCGCGGCTATGACTTCTGGGGTCATTGCGACGCTGACATGCTGTTTGGGGACCTCTCGCACTTTGTCACTGATGAGATCCTAAATTCGCATGACAAGCTCTTCACCCATGGGCACTTCGTCCTCTATCGCAACGCTCCTCGTATCAATCACCTTGCCATCGAGTATCATGACGCGCCTTGCGGTCTCGACTTCGCCGCATCATCCAGCCTGTGTTGTTACTTTGACGAGGTCGGTATGGCGAACATCGCAAAGCTTGCCGGACTCAGGATCTATGAAAACCCCACCTTTGCTGACATTACTCCCAAGGTGGACGCGCTTACCCTCGCACCTGTATGCAAAGATAAGAACCTTCCCCGCCAGCGTTTCTTTTGGCGCAACGGCTGCGTTGTCCGCACCGCTGACGCTTTTTCTGATGCCACTGAGTTCATGTATATCCATCTTCAGAAACGGCATATGGAAGTTCACGTCGATGTTTCCGAATCTGCTTGGGAAGTTTGTCGTCACGGCTTCTACCCCGAGGGTGCCGCTCCTGAGAAGGAGCCCCATGCCTTCCGTAACCGCTTTATGCAAGAGGGCGGCTTTCAACTTTCAAGACTTCGCCGCATTTCTCTTGAACGGGTGCGACTCTCATCCGCCATCAAGTCGTTGAGGGCTTCTCTATGAATAAACTTCTAGCGAAATATCGCTCGCTACCTGTGCAGGCGAGGGCGGCCCTTTGGTTCGCAGTTTGCAGCGCAATCCAGTCTGGTGCGTCGTTCCTGGCCATCCCGTTCCTCACACGCCTAATGTCCCAAGACCAGTACGGTATCGTTACACTGTACAACTCTTGGCGCCAGATCGTAATTATTTTCGCCACCCTCAACATCTATTGCGCCGTCTTCAACAACGGAATGGTGAAATGGAAGGGAGAGCGCGACCGCTACCTTGCTTCGATGATCGGACTCACGCTCGTCCTCGTCATCATCGTTGGGGCTGTCTACGCCGTTCTCCAGGCGCCCCTGACCGCGCTTTTCCAGCTCGATCCTCCCTTTATCTGGATGATGCTCGTGCAGATCTTTGCGACCACGGTGTTCTCGCTTTGGTCTGCCAGGGAGCGGTTCGAGTATCGCTATCGCAAACTCGTTGCGTTCACGGTTGTCTACGCTGTCGTCGGGCAGACAGCGAGCATCCTGTGCACTTGGCTCACCCCAGACGACTCCATCCGTGCCTTCGTCTCGGTCGCGTCGCTGACTGTTGTGCTCCTCGTCATGGCAATCGCCCTAGCCGGTTACTGCTTTGCCAAGGGACGAACAGCAGCAGACATGAGATTCTGGAAGCACGCAGTGCTCTTCAACTTGCCGTTGATTCCTCACTATCTCGCAACTCTGGTCCTCGGGCAGGCTGACCGAATCATGATCTCTTCGATTAACGGCGCCTCGGATGCGGCCATCTACGGCGTCGCCTACACCATTGGTCTTATGGTTCAGATTGTGACGAGTGCCGTAAGCAATGCAATTGTACCGTGGCTCTACGGGAAACTTGAGCGCCGCGAGACTGAGGGGGTCTCGGCTCTTTTTGAGGTTATCATTCTCGCCGTTGGACTCCTGAATGTCTTCATTGTGTTCATTGCGCCCGAGTTCATGGCAATCGTAGGACCGTCGAGTTACCAGGCGGGTGTCTACGTGATTCCCCCTGTCGCGGCATCCATGCTGTTCACCTTCGTTTATGGCCTCTTCGCCTATGTCGAATTCTTTTATGAGAAGCGGTTGGGCGTCGTCGTCGCATCTGCAAGTGCCGCGATCGCGAATGTTGCGCTCAACCTATGGGCGCTCTCGCGATTCGGGTTTATAGCAGCCGCCTACACCACGCTCGTCTGCTACGGACTGCTCGCTGTGGGTCACTATACCTACGCCAGGTCGCTCGCCGTTAAGGACGAGTTAGGGGACCTGCTTAATGGAAAGAGAATTCTCGGCTGCTGCCTCGCCTTCGTGCCTGTTGGCACTCTTGGTGTCGCTCTTTACCCGTTGCCCGCAGTGCGATTTGCTCTGATCGCGGTTGTGCTCGTGGCGGCATGCACTAAGCGCGCCGAAATTCGTGCCTTTGTCGGAAAATTCAAGAGTGAGAAGAAGAAAGGGACCCAATGAGAATAGGAATCCTCACCCTTCAGGGTGCGACCAACTACGGCGCCGTGCTCCAGGTGCTCGCACTCCGCGAGTACCTCGTGCGCTGTGGCCATGAGGTCGACGTCATTGACTACTACACCTCAGAGGTTTACGGCTTCTATGATTATCATGTATTTAGCGAACCGGTATCTGCTCGCAGTATTGTCAGCAAGACCTTGAGGCGTCGACGGAACGAGCGTGAGTTCAAAGCATTTGAGGCATTCAGGCAGGAACATTTGAGTTTTTCTGCGCGCTGCGAGACGCGTGACGATTTCAGGACTGCCTGCGAGAGCTATGACGCCATCATCTGCGGCAGCGACCAAGTTTGGAATCCTAAAGCGAATGGTGGTCACAATGAGGAGTACTATCTGGGTGCCCTTGACGGCTCTCGGGTGCGCAAGGTCGCATACGCGGCAAGCTTCGGTAACATCGACCGCTCGAAAGGTCTCGAAGGCGATATCGCCCGCTGGCTCGTAGACTATAGCGGAATCTCTGTTCGCGAGGAGGAAGCGGTTGGGTTCGTCTCTTCACTGTGCGATAAACCCGTTAGGAGGGTGATTGATCCCTCCATGCTTCTGAACGCTGCTGACTATGAGCGCTATGAGAAGCCGCTTGACGCTCCTGAGCACTTTATTCTCACCTATATGCTCGGCATGAATGACGGTATGACTAAGGCGGTTGAGGAGGCTTCCAGGGCTCTTGGGCTTCCCGTGGTCGCCTTGGGAAGGAAAATGCCTGGCGGCACGTTCATTAAGGATATCGGTCCGGGCGAGTTCTTATCGCTATATCGTCGTGCCGACGCTGTCCTCACCAGTTCTTTCCACGGGACAGCATTCTCGCTGCTTTACGGCAAACCCTTCGTGACCTTTGGAAACGGAGGCTATAACTCCCGTATGGAGACGCTACTCGACGTTGTGGAACAGACGAAGCGGTTCGCTGCTGACGGCATGGATTCTGACAGAATGCTCGAGCTTCTCACCGCCGCGCCCGAGACGCCCTTTTCTGAGGTCGCTGCAGACGAGAGAGATAACGCAGCGACGTTTCTCTCTGATGCACTTGAAGGGGGTACCGAGCGATGATTGCTGGCGAATTCACACAGACTGCCTTTGCCGTCAAGAGCAAAGATGATGAAATCCGATCCCGCTGCACTTCGGGCGGGGTCTTCCTCGAGCTTGCTCAGGCTGTTTTAAGTGCGGGCGGCGTTGTTTACGGAAGCGCCTTCGACAATGACCTTGTTGCCTGCCACGTACGCTGCAAGACGATGGGGGAGGCGGAGCGTTGCGTCGGCGCAAAGTACAGCCAAAGTGACATGGGTACCGTCATTGCCGACGTCGTCGATGACCTCAAGGCCGGAAGTCGCGTGCTATTCACCGGCACTCCCTGCCAGGTCGCTGGGCTTCTGACGTCCGTGCCTGCCCGGTTCCGCGAAAACCTGCTCGCTGTCGACCTCGTTTGCCATGGCGTCCCGTCTCCCGTGCTTTTCCAGCAGCACATCGGCAATATCGAGCGCTCTAGGGGCAAGACGGTTTCCGGTTACGTACACCGTCCCAAGAACAAAGGTTGGGGCGAGTACCTCGAGATCGTAGAGTATTCCGACAACTCAACCGAGCAGGGCACACGGCTCTCTGGTGTGTGGAAGGAAATCTTCTTCTCTGATGCTGCCCTCCGGCCCTCGTGTTACTCATGCCCTTGGTCGCTCGGCAAGCGTTCCGGCGACATAACCATCGGAGACTACTGGGGCATCGAGAATGAACATCCCGAGTTCAGAGACTCGAAAGGTGTCTCTTTGGTAATCGCGAATTCCCAGGCTGGTCTAGCCGCTGTCGAAGCGCTGGACGTTGTATTCATAGAAACTGAGGTCAAGGAAGCGGTGGTGGGTAACCCTAATCTCCAGAGGCCTACCGTGCTTCCCGCTCGTCGCCAGGCTGTCTGGGACGCGTTCTCTAAGCGTGGCTTTCGAACTGCAATCGAGGAGCAGAAGTTCTTTGCCCCGCTTTGGAAACACGCATACCGCAAGACGAAACCTCTGCTTCGACGTCTCGGATTGTTGAGGTGATTGGAATGAAGTTTGGACGACAGGACCGCCTCGCTGAGGCTTTGCGCGTCGAAGACTGGCCTATATTTTGTAATCGTACCGGTGATCGCGTCGAACCGTTTTCAGGGCGAGGGTTTGAGGGATCCACCAGATTCGTGAACCGCGATAAAGTCGCCGCGCCCGAGCGGCTTCCAGAACTCTATACCTCCAAGAATGAATGTTGTGGTTGCACCGCCTGTGTATTTGCGTGTCCCAAGAACGCGATCTCGATGCTTCCCGATGAAGAGGGCTTTCTATACCCCGTAGTCGACGAGTCCGTCTGCATTGGCTGCAGAGCCTGCCTTAAAGTGTGTCCACTTAAGGACTAGTCATGGGATTTGCGCTCAGGTACAAGTTAGAGAACCTCGCTCACTACGGCAAACAGGGCACTGAGAGGCTATCTGAGTATCGAGGTTATAGTCATGGGCTTAAAAGAGGGTGGATTGTATCTTTAACCTCATATGGGTCCCTTTCGGCATTCTGCATCCTCGTGAGCTGGATGCTTGAACTCTGTGCTGAAACGTTAATAACCGAGAATAGACTGCCAGCATTCATTGTCGCTGTTTATGTCGTAGTTTCAAAACTGCCCTTTTCTAATCTGTTCCTTGGTATAGTTCTAGCACTTATCATTTGCTGTGTTTGTCAGGCCCTTTCCGTTTCGAAGCGCAATCACCTTCTTTGCGCCGTAGAGGGACTGAATTACAGTTGGGGCAAGAAAGCACACTCCGAAGATATGCGCATATCAGAGTTAGCTATTCACTGCTGCAGTGATATCTGTAAATGCTTTTCTATCATGCACCCCCATTCAGGAATCGGTTGTGCCGTTAGGCTTTACGATGCCAATACCAAGAGCTATGTGACGAAGGCGCGAAGCGGGAATCTCGATGACGGGCGGGAGCGTTCTACTGAGTCTCTCCTTTCAAGCAGCCGCCTTCTTGAAGCCCTAGAAAGTGATCAACTGCACAAATCCACTGTCATTCTCTGTCCTAACACGAAGAAAGCGCGGGAATTGGGGCAGCTTGATAGCGATATTAATTCTACGTCGCTTGGAGACGAAGATAGATGCCTCTTAATCTCAAGGCTTATCATGAACGATGGTAAGGGTAGTTCTCTCGTCGGCATTCTATACGTTAGCTCGAAAAGGAAGAATGCGTTCGGGATTGAGGACATCACCCTATATCTGCTTCTGCACGACCTGTTCAACCGCGCTCTCATCACATGCACCGGGCGCGGAATGACCTCGAATGGGAGGTAGACAATGGCTAAGACTAAGAAGGTCGGAAAGCGAACCAATATCGAAAAAATCTTTAGGACGAAGGTTTCCGAGATCGATTCCAGGACAATTTCAGCTGGCGATGCAGCGACCGCTGCACTTCTGAAGAAAATTGCCTCCACCGACGTGCGAGATTATACAAGGTTGAGGAAAGATGGGCCCTCAGACGAGATAGCCAGGTTGATCTCATCCCGCATGTAGAAGCCTAGCCGCTAAGCGCTTGGGTTCGATCGTTGTGCATCCCTGTTCTTATATCAGCGGAAACCGTGTGGAACCTTCTAAGGTCTTCATTCGTCGGATTCAGTTTCATCAAATTATCCGACGAGATTAAAGATATTGCAGCCGTGAATAACCTATTTACAGCTTTCTCTCTAGCTCTATGCTGCAATTTTAATGTCGTTACTCTCATGTGCCTCAAGCGTATTGACGTGTGTTATCAAGTTATTTCTCGTTTTTGGGGACGGAAGAAGTAATGGAGCATCTAGTCAGCTTCGACTACGTTGGTAGTCATCTACTGTGGACACCCAGCAGCTGCTGGCCAACTACAGGGACGTGCCGCAGAACCTGATCGAGGCCATCGTGGACGCCAACCGCACCCGCAAGGACTTCGTCGCCGACGAGGTGTTGCGGATGGTGTGGGACCGCGTGTACGAGGGCAAGCCGAAGCCGGTCGTGGGCGTGTACCGCCTGACGATGAAGTCCAACTCCGACAACTTCCGCGCGAGCTCCATCCAGGGCGTCATGAAGCGCGTGAAGGCCAAGGGCGTGCCCGTGGTGGTCTA
>ERZ779843.2593-NODE-2593-length-17009-cov-6.204436_pt1 | contig 17009 bp, 15 predicted proteins | sample MGYA00511560_ERZ779843 | MGnify/ENA primary metagenome ERZ779843 (study PRJEB29588, sample SAMEA2158062) | human gut metagenome | biome: human gut; feature: human-associated habitat; material: faeces | place: Denmark | collected 2008/2010 ... | reverse complement strand
ACAAGACGTATTCCCGAAATAGAAGCGGAACCTGAGATGATAACTACCTCCAAAGCTAAATCCGTTACTACGGAGCAAGTAGACAATGCTCGCCGCAGTTTTCTTTCTGCATCGGCTATCTTCGCAACCACCGCCGCACTAAAAGCACAGGAAAAGAAAGTGGACGGCGGTCTGGCCGTCATTCTGGACAAGCGGGCGCCGCACCGCATCACGCCCCTCGTGCCGCCGGGCGCCCGGTCCCTGCGCCATTTGGCGACGCACTGCACGGGCTGCCAGCTCTGCGTCTCGGTCTGTCCTAATCACGTCCTGCGGCCCTCCGCCCGGCCCGAGACGCTCATGCAGACCGAATCCTCCTACGAACGCGGCTATTGCCGCCCCGAGTGCACGAAGTGTTCGGAGGTCTGCCCTGCCGGTGCCATCCTGAGGCTCACGGCGGACGAGAAGTCCGCGGTTCAGATCGGCCATGCCGTCTGGGTGCGGGAGAACTGCGTGCCGCTCACCGACGGCGTGGAGTGCGGCAACTGCGCCCGCCATTGTCCCGCGGGGGCCATCACGATGGTCGCCTCCGATCCGGCGTCGCCCGGTTCGCCGAAGATTCCCGTCGTGAACGAAGAGCGCTGCATCGGCTGCGGCGCCTGCGAGAACCTCTGTCCGGCGCGGCCGTTCAGCGCCATCTATGTCGAAGGACACGAACAGCACAGAATCATTTGATCCGAAAACGTATGGATACGAAGAACAGACACGCGATCGGCCGCCGGGAGTTTCTCAAACGGCTCGGTGCCGGGGCCGCCGTATCGACGGCGGCATTGGCCGGGTGCGCCCCGGAGCGCGGTCCCGCAGCGGACGGTACCTCCGCTTCCGGAGAGATTCCGACCGATGCGATGACTTTCCGCATCAATCCCCGGACGGGCGAGAAGGTTTCGCTGCTCGGATACGGCTGCATGCGCTGGCCGACCGTGGGCGGTGACGGACCCGATGCCGACGAGATCGACCAGGAGACGGTGAACCGGCTGGTGGATTTCGCCATTGCGCACGGGGTGAACTATTTCGACACCTCCCCGGCCTACTGCAAGGGGCAGTCCGAGCGCGTCACGGGCATCGCTCTCAAGCGCCACCCCCGCGAGAAGTATTTCATCGCCACGAAACTCTCGAACTTCGCCCCTTCGACCTGGAGCCGCGAGGCGTCGCTGGCCATGTATCGCAATTCGTTCCGCGAATTGCAGGTGGATTACATCGACTACATGCTGCTGCACGGCGTGGGCATGGGCGGCGGCATGGAGGAGTTCGAGGCCCGCTACATCCGGAACGGGATGCTCGATTTTCTCCTCGCCGAACGCGAGGCGGGCCGCATACGCAACCTCGGCTTCTCGTACCACGGCGATATACGCGTCTTCGACCGTCTGCTTGCCGGACACGACCGCTATCGGTGGGATTTCGTGCAGATCCAGATGAACTACCTCGACTGGCGGCATGCCCGGGAGATCAACCCGCGGAACACCGACGCCGAGTACCTCTACGGCGAGTTGGCCGGGCGCGGCATTCCGGCCGTCATCATGGAACCGCTGCTGGGCGGCCGTCTGTCGAAGGTCCACGATCACATCGTCGCCCGCCTCAAGCAGCGCGAACCCGGCCGGAGCGTGGCGTCGTGGGCCTTCCGCTTCGCGGGGTCGTATCCCGGGGTGCTGACCGTGCTGAGCGGCATGACCTACATGGAGCATCTGCAGGACAACCTGCGTTCGTACTGTCCGCTGCAACCGCTGACCGACGAGGAGCGGGAGTTCCTCTTCGCCACGGCCGACCTGATGATGCAGTACCCCACCATTCCGTGCAACGACTGCAAATACTGCATGCCGTGCCCTTACGGACTGGACATTCCGGGTATCCTGCTCCATTACAACAAATGCGTCAATGAGGGGAACGTGCCGGAGGACCGCCAGGCGGAGAACTATCGCAAGGCCCGGCGGGCGTTCCTCGTGGGTTACGACCGTTCGGTTCCGCGGCTGCGGCAGGCCGACCGCTGCATCGGCTGCAATCAGTGCGTTCCGCACTGTCCGCAGAACATCCGGATTCCGCAGGAGATGCAGCGTATCGACCGCTTCGTGGAACACCTCAAACAGGGAACGCTATGACGATGCGCCGTCTGACCGAAATTCTGCACGGGGGCGGCTGGTCGCTGGTCGTGGACAACGGAGCGATCCGCACCTTCTCCGGCCGGGGCGTCTCCGACCTGTACGGGCTGCTGACGCGCGAACCCGAAACGCTCCGGGGGGCCTCCGTGGCGGACAAGGTGGTGGGCAAGGGCGCCGCGGCCCTGATGGTTCTGGGCGGCGTGAAGGAAGTGTATGCCGACGTGGCGAGCGCTCCGGCCCTCGGACTTTTCGCCGCGGCGGGCATCCGGGTCGTTTGCCGGGAGGAGGTTCCTCACATCGTCAATCGCACGCGGACGGGCATCTGTCCCGTGGAGCGTCTCTGCGCCGACTGCCGCACGGCCGGGGAGTGCCTGCCCCGTATCGGGGCATTTCTGGAGAATCTGCCGTAAGGAAGGAAAAACGTGAAATAACATGCTATGGAAACTACCGTGAAACTCTATTCGCTGGAGTACAGGGAGGCGAAAACCTATTCGTTGGCGGCGCTGTTCGTCGCGGGCAACATCGTCCTGCCGCAGTTGTGCCACACCGTGCACATGGGCGGACCGACGTGGCTGCCGATCTACCTCTTCACGCTCGTCGGGGCCTACAAGTACGGCCGCTGCGTCGGATTGCTGACGGCTGTCGCCTCGCCGCTGCTCAACTCGGCGCTCTTCGGTATGCCGGCCGCCGCCGTGCTGCCCGCCATCCTGCTCAAATCGACGCTGCTGGCCCTGATCGCCGGATTCGCCGCCGCCCGCTTCCGCAGGGCTTCGTTGCCGCTGTTCGCCGCCGTGGTGCTGGCTTACCAGACGGTCGGCACATTGGGCGAATGGGCCCTGTCGGGCAGCCTCTACGCCGCGGCGCAGGATTTCCGCATCGGAATTCCCGGGATGCTGCTCCAGGTATTCGGCGGCTGGGCGGCAGTCAATTACCTGATCCGAAGATAGACACTTGATTTTGCATAAAACGACCGAATCATGCGAGCATACGCTTATGTCGGACCCGGGAGGTTCGAACTGCTGGACAAGCCCCGCCCCGAGCTGCGGAATTCGCGCGACGCCATCGTGCGCGTCACGCTCGGAAGTATCTGCACGAGCGACCTGCACATCAAACACGGCAGCGTGCCGCGCGCCGTGCCGGGCGTGACCGTAGGTCACGAAATGGTCGGCGTCGTGGAGCGGGTGGGCGACCGTGTCGCATCCGTCCGGCCCGGCGACCGGGTGGCGGTCAATGTCGAGACGTTCTGCGGCGAGTGCTTTTTCTGCCGGCACGGCTACGTGAACAACTGCACCGATCCCGACGGCGGTTGGGCGCGGGGCTGCCGGATCGACGGCGGGCAGGCGGAATATGTCCGCGTACCCCATGCCGATCAGGGACTGACCCCCATTCCCGATACGGTGAGCGACGAGCAGGCGTTGTTCGTCGGCGACATTCTGGCCACGGGGTTCTGGGCCGCCCGGATTTCGGAGATCGGGCCGGAGGATACGGTGCTCGTCATCGGCGCCGGACCGACGGGCGTCTGCACGTTGCTCTGCGCCATGTTGAAACGGCCCCGGCGCATCATCGTCTGCGAGAAGTCGCCCGAACGGATGCGGTTCGTGCGGGAGCACTATCCCGACGTGCTCGTGACCGGACCCGAGACATGCCGGGATTTCGTGCTCCGGCACAGCGATCACGGCGGGGCCGATGTCGTGCTGGAGGTGGCCGGTACGTCGGACACGTTCCGTCTGGCCTGGGAGTGCGCCCGTCCCAATGCCGTCGTGACGGTCGTCGCGCTTTACGACGAACCGCAGGTGCTGCCCCTGCCGGATATGTACGGCAAGAACCTGACGTTCAAAACCGGAGGCGTGGACGGCTGCGACTGCGCCGAGATTCTGCGCCTGATCGCGGCGGGAAAGATCGACACGACGCCGCTCATCACGCACCGCTTTCCGCTGAGCCGGATCGGAGAGGCGTACCGCCTGTTCGAGACCCGGTCGGACGGTGTGGTGAAAGTGGCGGTCGAGTGCGGGAAATAACCGGATCCGCCGGAGCGGACCGGAAAACGGAGAAACATACTGGAATTATGATGACACTGGATGATTTTTTGAAACTCGCCCGGGCGGGCCGGCCGCTCGCTTCGGCGGAAACGCTTGAATTCATGGATCGCATGAGCGACGAGGCTCGTCGCATCACCTGCCGGCTGAACGCCTCCTACCATACGCCCGACGAGGTGCGCGAACTGCTGGAACAGCTTTTCGGAAAGCCCGTGGATGCGTCGGTCCGGCTCTTTCCGCCGTTCTATACCGATTTCGGCAAGAACATTTCGGTCGGCCGGAACGTCTTCATAAATGCCTGCTGTCACTTCCAGGATCACGGCGGCGTGACGCTGGGCGACGGCTGCATGATCGGCCACAACGTGGTTTTCGCCACGCTCAACCACGAACTCGATCCCGCGAGGCGCACCGAAATGACGCCCGCCCCTATCGTGCTGGGGCGCAACGTGTGGGTGGGATCCAATGCGACGATTCTTCAGGGCGTCACGATCGGCGACGGCGCCGTCGTAGCGGCCGGGGCGGTCGTAACGCGGGACGTGCCGGCCGCTACGGTCGTGGGCGGAGTTCCCGCCCGGCCGATCCGCCGCATCGGATGATCCGGTTTTAGAAGCGTGCGGACGGTTCAGTGCGACACCGATTTCGAGAAGAGATTGATGATGACCACGCCTGCAATGATGCATGCGATGCCGATTACGGCGGGCAGGTCGAGGTGTTGCCGGAAGGCGAAGTGACCGATGAGCGATATCAGCACGATGCCGATGCCCGACCAGAGGGCGTAGGCGATGCCTACGGGCATGGTTTTCAGCACGAGGCTCAGGAAATAAAAGGCCACGGCATAGCCGAGGACGGTGACCGCCGAGGGCCAGAATCTCGTGAACTGGCGGCTCTCCTTCAGATACGACGTGGCAAAAGTTTCCGCGCAGATCGCCAGCAGCAGGAACAGGTATTGTTTCATCGTGTATCGTTGTTTTGTCCGCTCCGCTTGGCTCGGCCGATGGCTCCGCCGGGGGCGTATGCGCTTATTCCGTGATCTCGATCAGGTTCTCCTCGGGGCCCTCCACGCAACTCTCGTAGCAGCCGTCGCCCGTGATGCGCGGGCCGCTGACGATGCGGTACCCGTTCTCCCGCAGCTCCCCGGTGAGCCGATCTACGGCCTCGCGGCTCCCGGTGCCGAATGCCAGGTGGATGTAGCCGCTGCGCAGCGGCTCCTTGCGGGGATCCGTCATGTCGGGCCGATGCATGATTTCGAGCCGTGCGCCGTCGCCGAAACGCAGGAAACAGCTTCTCAGTCCCGTCCGCGGGTTGTGGTACGGCTCGCCGCATACGGCGCCGAAGAAGCGGACGAAGAATTGCCGGGTCGCCTCCAGGTCCCGGACGTACATGGCCGTGTGGTCGATTCGTATCATTCTTCCTTGTCGTCTTCCGGCCGGATTCGCTTTTCTCGGGTCGCTCCGCGTCGGCCGGATGCGGGGAACGACCTTTCTCGGTTTCTTTTGGAACTGTCGTATAAAGATAACGTTTGTTTCCGTTCGGTGCAACAGTCCGAGGATATCTTCCTGCTCCGGAAGTGTTTGACGGGTTTCCTGTCCGCACGGTCGTCCGTTCCGCCATGCGCCGCGAAAGAAGGTCCGCCGTGCGGTCCGTTCCTGTGCGGCTATTCGGTCAGGTAAAGTCCGACATGCGAAATCCGGGCCGGGGCGCGGGTTCCGTCGATCGTGACGCGCAGTTTCCGCGCCGTGCGGGCCTCGGGCAGGCGGACGATCCGTTTGTAGCCGATCGTCGTACCCTCGGCTGCCGTCTCCCACGTCCGGCCGTCGTCCGAGATCTCGATGCGGAACCGCTCCACGCGCTGCCCTTTGGCGATCTCCTCCTGCAACATCACGGCGTCGAACGGCCCGTCCTTCACGTCGAATTCCCGCGCTTCGTCCGCCCGGGCGGTCCAGAGTGTGTCCCCGCCCGCCGCAAGGTTCCGTGCGAAGCTCCGGCGCAGCCATTCGCCGAACTCGTGCAGCCGTCGCGCGTCGTTCTCGTGAATCCGTCCGCGGCGGTCGGGCGGCACATTGAGCAGCAGCACGGAGTTCGATCCCACCGAGGCGAAATAGATCTCCTTCAGCGCCTCGAGCGACCGCACCTTCTCATCCTCCGAGGCGTGGTAGAACCAGCCCGGGCGGATCGACACGTCCACCTCCGAGGGATACCAAAACAGCTCCTTCGCTTCGTCGAGGATCGCACGGCTGCCCAGATCGGGCGAGGTCTCGGTGAGGGCTTCGACGGCGGGCGTCGGGTCCTTCAGCCCGACACTCGCAGGGGCCAGGGCCGTGGCGCTCCACTCCTCGGCGCGTCCCCTGCCCGCTTCGTTGCCCACCCAGCGGATGTCGTCGCCCATGATGGCCGTGACGGCTCCGGGTTGCAGCTCCTTCACGGTGCGTATGTAACGGGCCCAGTCGTAAACCTGATGCTTGCCGTCGGCCTCCGAGCCGTTGGCGCCGTCGAACCATACCTCGGCGATCTCGCCGTAGCCGGTCAGCAGTTCGGTGATCTGCCGCACGAAAAAATCGTCGTAGGCCTTCCCCGTGCCGTAGCAGGCGGCGTTGCGGTCCCACGGCGAGACGTAGAGACCCATTTTCACACCGTACTTGTCGCATGAGCGGCGGAGCATCGCCACCACGTCGCCGCGGCCCTCCATCCAGCGGGAGTTCTTCACCGAGTGCTCCGTGGTTTGGGTGGGCCAGAGGCAGAATCCGTCGTGGTGCTTGGCCGTGAGCATCACCATTCCGAAGCCGGCGTCCCGGAGCGTTTCGACCCATTGGTCGGTGTCGATTTCCGTCGGGGCGAACACGTCGGGCGACTCCTTGCCGTCACCCCACTCCTTGTCGGTGAACGTATTGACCGTGAAGTGGATGAATGCCGTCAGCTCCCATTGCTGCCAGGCCAGTTGTTCGGGGGTCGGCACGAGCCGCGCGGCCATGGAGAGCTTCTCCTCCGGCGTGGCGTCGCCGAATGCGACGTGTTTTTCGTAGTAGGTCTCCTCCCGCTGTGCGGCTCCGGAGCCGCAGCACGCTCCGCCCGCGGCAGCTACGCCTGTCAGCAGCAACGGCAATAATAATCGTTTCATTGTCAGGTATTCGATTCGGTTATTTCATACTTTGCATCAGAACGGAATGATGACGAATCCCCAGTTGTACGTGCTGTCCGCGGGGATTCTGTGCTGCGGTTCGGGCATGGCTCCCCAACTGTCGTATCCGCCCACTCCCTGCTGCTTCATGTCGATGCAGACCTCCACGAAGTCGCGGGGCGTGATGTCGTCGATATGCGTCTGCCGGGGTCTGACGTTGCGGGCGGCCGCTTCGTCGTGCTCCTTGTCCGCAGGGGTCAGGTTGCGCCATTGGTACGGTCTTCGGACAGCCTCCTCTCCGTCGAAATCCTCCACGGCGTTTCTCAGGGCGTTGAATCCGAAGAGACTGTCGGCCACGATCTCCAGGCCGTGCCGTTTGCCGAACCGCACGCGGCGCGTGTCGGTACGGTGTCCGTTCTCCTGCGGCCGGACGTAGGGGAAGTACATTTCGTCGGCCGATGTGCTGTACAGTCCCACGAACGCCCCGGCGTTTCTGTCCGCGTAGTTTTCGCCGGGGCCGCGGCCGTAGTACTCGACCTGCCTCATCGCGAGGGGCATCCGGAAGCGGACTCCGATGCGCGGCACGTCGAGCTTCGCCGCCTCGCTGCGGGCCTTCTCGCTGCCCGGGGAGAACGTCGCGGTCCGGGCGGCTTCGGAGAGCTCCGTGGCCACGGCCTCCGCGTCGGTGGACGTGAAGGTCATGCGGGTTTCGACGACACCCGACGGATGGACCGTATAGCGCATGATGCAGAGGTTTCCCGCGGCGAGCAGGTAGGTGGCCTCGATGCGTACGGCGTCTCCGGTTTTCACGGCCGCGGCCTCCACGACGTCGAACTCGCGGCTCGACGTCTTCCACACCTGCAGCCGCTCGGGCATGGCGTTTCCGTAGTCGTTATCCGTCGGGGCGCGCCAGAAGTTGGGCCTCGGACCGAATCCGTCGGCGAAGTACTCGACGCCGTTCACGGCATAGGACGTCACCGAACCGCTCCGGCGGTCGAATACGAAGCGCACGCGCGGCGACGAGACGGCGATCCGCTCCCCGTCGTCGTCCACTCCGAGTGCAGGGCCTTTCCGCGGCACGTCGGCCTTCTTCGGGGTCCCTCCCAGCGGGATCTGTCCCGCGGCGATCTCATAACCTGCGGGAAGGGCCTTCGAGGCTTCGCGCGTGGTGACGGAGAAATCGGCGAAATACTCCCCTTCGCCGCGCATCTCTTCGGGACCGAATGTGGTGAAGACGGCCGATTCCTGCGGCGCGAGGCGCACGTCGAGCTCCTTTTCGCGCACGGTCTTTCCGTCGCGCACGAGGCGGCAGATGAAACGGTACTTCTCCGACGGTGTGAAGTAGAATCGGTTGGTGATGCGCACGCGGCCCGCTCCTTCGGGTTCGAACCCGAAGTCCTGCTGCACGTACTTCACCTCCGCGAGCGCCGGATGCGGCGTGCGGTCGGGCAGTACGAGGCCGTTGCAGCAGAAGTTCCCGTCGCTGGGGGTGTATTCCCCGCCGAAATCCCCTCCGTAGGCCCAGAAAGGGCGTCCCTGGGCGTCGTGCTCCAGCAGGCCCTGGTCCACCCAGTCCCAGAGGAATCCGCCCTGCAGGTTGGGATAGCGGTAGATCGCGTCCCACTGTCCGACGAAGTTTCCGGTCGAGTTGCCCATCGCATGAGCGTACTCCGACGGCATCACGGGCCGGTCGCTGCCCTTGCGTCCGATCTCTTCCAGCCATCCCGCGCCGGGATACTGCGGAACGTACATGTCCGTATTCCACTCCCACTGCGCCCGTTCGTAATTGACAGGCCGGTTCATCCAGGCGCTGTCGGCGGCCTTCGTCCAAAGGTAGGTTTGGTAGAAGTTGTATCCGTTTCCGGCCTCGTTTCCCAGCGACCAGAATGTGACCGATGCGTGGTTCTTGTTCCGTTCGAACATGTTGCGCGTGCGCTCCATGTGGGGTTTCAGCCAGGCGGGGTCGTTGCCCAGCGTGCCGCCCTTGCGCAGGTCGTAGTACATGCCGTGCGACTCGATGTTGGCTTCGTCGTAGATGTAGAGCCCGTATTCGTCGCACAGCTCGTAGAATTTCCGGTCCTGGGGGTAGTGGCAGAGCCTCACGGCGTTGAAGTTGTGTCGTTTCATCAGCTCGAAGTCGCGGCGCATCACCTCCTCCGTGACGTAGTGTCCCGTCACGGGATGGTGTTCGTGGATGTTCACGCCCTTGAACTTCACGGGCTGCCCGTTCACCAGCAGTACGCGGTAGGGCTCGCCGTTTTCGGCCCGTTCGTCCAGCCGGGCGAACTCGAAACGGCGGAACCCTACGCGGTAGGGCACCGTTTCGGTCTCCCCGCCGGGGCCGCGGAGGGTCATCAGCAGGGTGTAGAGATCGGGGCGCTCCGCGCTCCAGGCCTTGACGCCGGGGATGCCGGCCTCGAACCGGAGGGTGCGGCATCCGCCGGCTGCGATCATTGCGTCGCGCTGCCCTGCCGCGACCTGCCGGCCCGCGTCGTCGAGCAGCTCGTAGCTCAGCGTCGCTTCGGCATCGCCTTCGGTTCGGTTGGTCAGATCGGCCTCCAGGGCGAATATTCCGTCCCGGCATACCTCGTCGAGCGTCGATTTGATGCGGAAGTCCCGCACGGCGACGCGCGGCTGCGACCAGAGGAACACGTCGCGCTCGATGCCGCTCATGCGCCAGAAGTCCTGACATTCGAGCCAGGAGCCGGTGCTCCAGCGGTAGATCTTTATGGTCAGCGTGTTCCGTCCGGGCCGGAGGTATCCGTCGATGAGGAACTCCGCGGGGTTCTTCGAATCCTCGTTGTAGCCCGCCTCGTGTCCGTTCACATAGACATATACGCCCGACTTGGCTCCTGCGAGGTGCAGGAAAACGTTGCGGCCGTTCCATTCGTCCGGAATTTCGAATTCCCGGCGGTATATCCCTGCGGGATTCACCTCGGGGAGCCGGGGCGGCTGGGGACGGTAGGTCGCGAACTCGTACTGATGGTTGGTGTATATGGCCGTCCCGAACCCCTGGCGCTCCCAGTTCCCGGGCACTTCGATGTCATCCCACCCCGAGGCGTCGGTCGCGGGGTCCGTGGCGTCGGCGGGCAGATCGCGGGCATCCTCGGCGAAGAGGAACTTCCACGTGCCGTTGAGCGGCAGATAGAAGGGGCTCTTCTCGTAGCGCATGGTCAGCGCCCCGTCCCTCGAGGGATAGGACATGAAGTCGGTGCGGGGCGGGACCTTGTTCATCGACACGGTCTGTACGTCGTACCGATAGGGGTTGTCGGCAGCGGCGGTCTGCGCCGACAGCAGCGTGAGCGCTGCCAGGATATTGATTCTCGGGTTCATGTAATCTGGTTTTGTAGGTTTTGATTCAATGCTGTATGGGGATCGCGCGGTTTATATTTCCGGCAGTGTGACCCGGAACAGTTCGCTGGGCGTGTGTTCGCGCAGGACGATGCCGACCATCCGTTCCACCACCTCGGGATACCGGCCGGCCAGATCGCAGTCCTCGTGGAGGTCCCGCGACAGGTCGTAGAGGCGGGGCTTTCCGCTCTTGACCACCAGCTTCCAATCCCCCATTCGGACACCGATCTGGTCGGTTTCGTGGAATTCCCAGTAGAGGAACTCGTGCCGCTGCTGACGGGTGTCGTCGCCCAGCAGCGCGGGCAGGAAGGAGATGCCGTCGAAGCAGTCGCCCTCGATGTCCGGGTTCAGGTATTTCCGCGGGAAGCGTCTGTCGCCGATCAGGTCGCAGAACGTGGGCAAGACGTCGTAGAAGGCCAGCATGTGGTCGTTCTCGGTGCCGGCCGGGACGTGTCCGGGCCAGTAGGCGATGAACGGAACGCGGATACCGCCCTCGTAGCACTGCCGTTTCAGTCCCCGCAATTTGCCGTCGCGGCCGAAAAACTCCGGATCGGCCCCGCCCTCCTCGTGAGGGCCGTTGTCGCTGGTGAAGATGACCAGCGTGTTCTCCTCCAGCCCTTTCTCCTTCAGCTTGGCGAGAATCTCCCCCACGTAGATGTCGAGGCGCGTGATCATGGCCGCGAATTCGGCGTGCGTGTGTTCCACCGGATTGTAGCGCGACCCCTCGCTGCCGCCCCATGTCTTGTCCACGAAGAACTGTTTTTTGTAGTATTGCAGGATGGAATCCTCGGGCTGGCGCAGCTCGGCGTGCGGCAGAGTGTAGGTGAAAAGTCCGAAAAAGGGCCGTTCGCCGTCCCGGGAGTCCAGCCATCGCAGGGCCTCCCGGTGGATCATGTCGGCCGAGTATTGGGGCCGTTTTTCATAGCCCTCCCCGTACATGGGATGCCGGATGTTGTCCTCCAGGATGATCCGCACCGTGGTCGTGTCGCCTTTCGAGGCGCTGTAACGGTTCAGGAAGTTGGGATAGTAGAGGTGCGCCTGAAACTGGCAGACGAACCCGTAAAATTCGTCGATGCCCCGTTTGTCCGGCGTGGAGCAGGAGCCTTCGTAGCCTCCGGCCCACTTCCCGAACATGCCCGTCGCATATCCGTTCTTCTTCATGATCTCGGGCAGTATGACGTGTCCGGGGTCGTAGGGCTCCTGCCCCACTACGCCGTAGTCGCGGTTTTGGCCGTACACGATCTCCGGGGAGCCGGGCCAGTACTCCCGGTTGCCGCGGACATGCCCGTGTCCGGCGTGCTGTCCCGTCATCAGCGAGGCGCGGGACGGTGCGCTCACCGGACTACCCGCATAGGCCTGCGTGAAACGCATCCCCCGGCGGGCCATGCTGTCGATATGGGGTGTGCGGATGTATTTCTGCCCGTAGCATCCCAGATCTCCGTAGCCCATGTCGTCGCAGAGGATGAGGAGGATGTTCGGAACGGATTTCCGTGCCTGCGCCGAGGCGTCCGCGGGGCAGAGTGCGGCGAATGCACCGGTGTATAGAAGCAGGTTCCGATAATTTTTCATACGTTCTTCCGTGACAGCTGTTTTCCGTTGCCGCGGGTTTGTCCGGCAAAGACGGCCCGCTCCTGCAAATATATGAATATTCTCGGAAAAAATGCGACGTCCGGTTTTGCGAACGGACCTTCCGGACGGTTGTCAGTTCTTCCGGACGGCACGGAACCTGACGGCAGCATGAAATCCGTCCTGGCCGGGAAAAGAACCGCGGAGACGGATTTTCCGGAAACCCGCTTCCGGGCGGCTCCGAAAAGCCGTCCGGAAGGGCCCCGGTTCATTGCTACCCACTTTGTCTGCGGTAGCCGGAGAGCCTCCCGGCCCGGGGCATACGCTCCGTTGCCGGCTACCGCCGGGAAAAGACTATCGTTGCAGACTTTCGGCCCACTCCCGGAGGCTCTTTTCGTCGGTGCGGTTGAGCAGTCTTCCCTCCTTCCAGTCCGGTCCGGGATGGGATTTTCTCAGGGCCTCCGCGCTATGGGCGATGCCGCTCCCTCCCGACGTGGCGAACGGGATGACCGTCTTGCCCTTCAGGTCGTGGTTTTCGATGAACGTGTCGATGATCCGGGGCGCGAGGTCCCACCAGATCGGATAGCCGATGAAAACCGTGTCGTAGTCCTCCGTGTCCGGTGGCCGGACGGGCCTGCGGATCGTTCATTTCCGCGGAGCTGCGCGACCGCTTGTCGTGCCAGTCGAGGTCGTCGGGCGTGTAGGGCCGGGCCGGGACGATCGCGTAAAGCGTGCCTCCCGTGGCTTCGGCCAGCCTTTCGGCGGCGCGCGCCGTTGTGCCGGTTGCCGAGAAATAGGCTATCAGGATTCGGTTGTCGGATGTTTCCTTGTACATGTTCTGTCGTTGTTGTGCGCATGCCGCGGCGGCGATCCCCGCTGCTGCCGACAGCGCGAATAGCAGTTTTCGCATATCGGATCGGTTTGTCTATTTGAGTTTGTCGTACTCCGTGTCCGTGACGGGTTCGAGCCATTCGTTCGAGACGTCCTCGCCGGGGATTTCGAACGCCAGGTGGGCGAACCATCTGTCGGCGGCTGCGCCGTGCCAGTGTTTCACGTTGGCGGGAATGTGGATCACCGTGCCCGGCAGGATCTCCCGTGCGGGTTTTCCCTCCTCCTGATACCAGCCCCGTCCGGCTACGCCGACGAGCATCTGCCCGCCGCCGCTCTTCGCCCGATGGATGTGCCAGTGGTTGCGGCAGCGCGGCTCGAAGGTCACGTTGGAAACGGAGACCTGCTCGCGCGAAATCGGGGCCAGGTAGCTGTTGCCGGTGAAATACTGTGCGAAGGCCGTGTTCGGCTCGCCGATCGGGAAGATCATTTCGCGCTGGAAGGCGGCCCGGGCATCTTCGCCGGAGGTATCCTCCGCCCAGACCTCCTTGGCGAGACGGAATGCCGCCCACGCCTTGGGCCAGCCGGCGTAGAAGCCGATGTGGGTGATGATCTCGGCGATCTCGGTGCGGGTGATGCCGTTCTCCTTCGCCGACTGAAGATGGTAGGTCAGCGAACTGTCCGTGATGCCCTGGCTGATGAGCGAAGTGAGGGTTACCAGACTGCGGTCGCGCAGGCCGAGGCGGTCGGTGCGGCTCCACACCTGGCCGAAGAGCACGTCGTCGTTGAGTTCCGCGAATTTGGGCGCGAAATCGCCGAGCTGATCGCGCCCGGCCGTCTGTACGATTTTTTCCTGTGCCATAACGTTGAGTGTAAGAATGCTGAATAGTGAAATGAAAAGAATCCTGTTCATGGCGGTTGCGTTTATTGCATGAAGTTGTCGATTCGGTTCGCCGGATTGAGCGGCAACTGGTCGGACAGCTCCAACGATTCGATCATGTGCAGCGTTTCCTGCTTGTATTTCCGGAAATGTTCCGAGTCGATATGTCTGTCGTAGGCCGCACGGCTTGCGTAGGTTTCGAGAATGGTGATGCGGCAGGGAGCCTCCCTTTCCTGCACGGCATACATGGTCAGCACGCCCGGTTCGGTGCGCAGGGAGACCTCGCCCACTTCGGCCGCGTGTTTTACGTACTCGTCGAGATACTGCGGATAAACCTCGATTTTCGACAGCCGCACGATGCCGTCGGGAGCCATCGGTTCTTTGGCGCACATGCCCGGCCGTTTCGCCTCTCCCGTGCCGCACGACAGCAGAACGGAAAGAAGCGCGATGCTTGAAATGATTCTTGTCATAGTCGTTCCGTTTTCCGGACAGTTTCTGTCCGTCGTTTCTGTTCTTTGTCGGGAACAAAGGTAGCGTATCGTACCGGAACCGGACCTAACCGTATGAGGGGAATTTATACCATTTTTACGGTTTTTTGGCGACGTCGTGTGCATCCGGTTTCCGGATGGTCCGTCTTATCCGGAGACCGGTTGTGCCGGATTTTGGGAAATGGGGGCTGAACGATTGCGGCCGTTGGGCCGGCTTGGTCCGGGCCGGATGGGACACGAATCGCACTCGTATGATCTGCTTCCGAATGCATTTCCCGCAGGCTCCGAAAACGAAAAAACCTTACATATCGTTGATACATAAGGTTTCTTTCTTCTTGTTGCCTTTTCTTTCGAAGGCCTCTGGAGCGGAAAACGAGATTGTTTGCGCCATAGAGAGCCGATTGAGGCTAATTGATTGTCGGATAATTGATATGCATCTTGTTGCCATATTTTGTAATTCGGCGATTTAGCGGTTTTAGGCAACGAAATGCAGGCGTTGAGTTAACAAATCGTTAACCGAAATTATTAATCGGTTACCCCGTTACTCTGCTTGCGTTTTCTTGGAAAATATATTCTTTTTCATTGTATTGCGATATTCTTTATCTTGACAAGGGACTCATAACAAACTAATTTTGCACCCCTTAAAGTTACGTGTTATGAGAAGCACCTTTCGGATTCTGTTTTACGTCAACAAACAACGCGCAAAGGACGGCCGTGTCCCGATCTGTGTCCGGCTTACGGTCAACGGCAAAAGCACTTTCATATCGTCACGCCTGACTATCCCGCTCGCCTTGTGGGATTCTGCGGCGAACAAGGCCGCCGGTAAGAGTGCCGAGGCCCGGAATGTCAATGCCGAGTTGGAGCGCATCCGGGCCAAACTGCTCCACCACTATCAACGTATCTCCGACCGCGACGCCTACGTCACAGCCGAGCGGGTAAAGTTAGCCTACCTCGGTATGGGCGAGGAGTACGAAACGCTGTTGGAAGCGTTCGATAAATTCAACCGCGATTTCAAACAGCACGTCGGCGTGGATCGGGCCAGTCCACCTATCGCAAATACGACAACGTACGTAAACGGCTGGCCGAGCTTCTTTCCGACAAACTACATCGGGAGGATATTCCGCTGAAAGAGTTGACCGAAACTTTCATTACCGACTACGACCTCTATCTGCACGGTGAGAAGGGTTTGGCACCCTCGTGCGTTTGCATCTACACCAAACCGTTGAAGATGATCGTGACGAAAGCCCACAACGCCGGCGTTATCGCCCGGAATCCCTTTGCCGACTATCATCCGAAGAAAACGACCAAAGAGCGAGGTTATCTGATCGAATCCGAGTTGCAGGCGTTGATGAACCACAAATTCACGTTCGACGGTTACGGCAAGGTGCGCGATATGTTCGTCTTTTCCTGTTTTACGGGGATGGCTCATGCCGACGTCAAGGGGCTGACACAGGAGATGATTCAACGCTCATTCGACGGGGATTTATGGATTGTTAAGAAGCGGCAAAAGACGAGCACGCCGTTCGTAATCAAATTGTGCGGCATCACGAAGCGCATCATCGCCCGTTACAAACGTGAGGTCGCGGGAACGAACCTCGTACTGCTTGTGCCCGATATCGCCTACTGCAACAGGGTGTTGAAGAAAATAGCGGCAGAAGTCGGCATCGACAAGACGATAACCTATCATCAAAGCCGCCACACGTTCGCCACGACCAACGCGCTGGTGCAAGGTATCCGCATCGAAGTCGTCAGCCGGATGTTGGGGCACACGAACATCAAAACGACACAGATATATGCCAAAGTAACGGATGATATGCTGGCAAAGGGTTTCGACGAAATGGCCGACATCTATACAGCCTCGCATGATAAAAAGAGAAATAACAGTTGTTTGAGGTCTTCGGTATTCATACCGTCCGCCCAGCACATCGTGCCTCAAAGTATAGTGGAGCCAACTTGCGAGCAGAATCGTGATGGTCTATTTTCCCACACCGTCCTTTTGTGAGCAGACGCAGAAGAATACGGGTTGTTTATCCATAGGCAAAACGGGGTTTGAATATTTGTTTCCGGTATATCCATGATTGCAATATTTCATCGATAGCAGTACATCCGTGACAGACAGCTGTCATCGCATGATAGCAGGAGGTGCTGTCATTCATCTCGCGGAGCGAAGATAGTATCCCTCCGGAGGCTTTCGACGTATGTCGCATGGAGGCCGTTCCAGGCCGATCGAACGACTTGTTATCAAGCGAAAAGCGTTGTAATATTGCAGCCCGGAAAGCACCGCGAGCCGAGGGGTTCGATCCGTCGGTCGTACCTTGCGTCGTTTCGACGCATTTACCGTCGTCGGATGGTAGCAAGGTACACCTTGCTCTGCGAGGCCGGGTGCCGCTCCCGAGTCGCGCTCCCTTAAACCTTAACAGATGGAAGAACAGCACAAAGAGAGAAAAGTCAGTTACAAGTACTCGTTCCGGCTCGATGAGCAGCAGAATATCCGCTTCTGTCGGATGCTTGCAGAGGCCGGACTGGAACACAACCGCAGCCGGTTTATCGTCAAAAGAATTTTCGCCGAAGAGTTTCGCGTGGTGCGTATCGACCCGACCTTGGGCCGATATGTGA
>ERZ779843.2588-NODE-2588-length-17045-cov-32.953737_pt1 | contig 17045 bp, 14 predicted proteins | sample MGYA00511560_ERZ779843 | MGnify/ENA primary metagenome ERZ779843 (study PRJEB29588, sample SAMEA2158062) | human gut metagenome | biome: human gut; feature: human-associated habitat; material: faeces | place: Denmark | collected 2008/2010 ... | reverse complement strand
GAAAGTGAGTGGATACAACCATCCCGAGTGGGTGGGAATGCTCCGTTTTCGCCACTCTTGGACGACTTGCTTGGGCTTCGTGAGGTGACGCTCGATGAGATGATGCTTCATCCTACTGCTGCCGAGGTGGAACGATTGAGCAAGTTGAACGACAAACTCTACAAGCTCACCTTGGAGTGTTTCGAGCAATGCCGTAACCTTTGGCTTATGCTCTACCGTTCGCCATACAAGGTGGACGACCGTTTCTGCTACGACTTGGACAGTACGCTTCGATTCGAGTATGCTGACAAAGACTCGGTCTTGCATCTGGAGAATGATGACTATTACGGTTCCGACTTCGACTATATGATTCATCTGACAGATGAGTTGCTCAGTACAGGACATTGTAAGATGGATACCATCGTGAATGGTGCGTCTGCCAACTTTTTCGGCAACGAAGAGGATACGTTGAGAGAGTTGACTGATACGCTCGACGATGGCACGTCGTGGGCGGAAGGCTATTTGCACAACAAGGCGTACGACCATTTGTGTATCTGTTATGCGATGCATGCCTTGCATACTCACATGCCTTGGTGCTTGCCTGATATTCTCCGCATGGATGATTTCACTCTCAATGTGAAATTGAATTATGAGCGCAGCGTGTCAGAGCAGCGAGATATTGTAAACGAGAATGACCCTCATTGGCCTGAGGGTGTGCCTTGTTTGGAAAGGTGAAAAATAAATTGTGATGCAATATTCTTGTAAATTTTCATTAGATATTTAGAGATTATGGACAATCGTGTAAAATTCTATAGTTGACTGATAGGCCTCTTGGATCGTAAGCATCTTACCTTTGAGGAGATTGCTAATGAGTGGCGTGATGCCAACGCTAATCAGGATGAGGATGAGCTGGACAAACGTACCTTTCATCGTTATCGTGAAAATATCCAGTCGCAGTTTGGCATTACTGTGGAATGCAACAAGAGTGATGGCTATCGGTATTATCTGAAGCGTGACCCCGTGGAAAATGACGATGTGACGGAATGGATGCTGAGTTTCCTGCGGCTGGCTTCGTTAGGTGATATGCTGAAGTTTCACAATAAGGTGATGCTCGATACGCCGCCATATAACACGGAATATCTGGATGATATTCTTGCAGCGATAGATAAGCAATATCTGCTGAAGTTTAAGTATGTTTCGGGTTTCGGAGCAGAGAGCGATATCGTACTGCAACCGGCTTTCGTGAGATATTTCAAACAACGGTGGTACGTTGTGGGAGTGAAGAAACAACGTTCGGCGTCCGAAGGGAAAGCCAATTCAAGTGCAGAGGAAGATGTGAGGAAACTCGTTAGGGTTCCCACATAGGATGAAGGGTGAAAATGTGGATTGTTTTTTCTGTTAAAGAAGGAAATAAGACTATATATGAACAAGCTAATGATATGATGCAAACCGATCATGAATATATCGGCGAGTTATATGATTACTTTGATGCAGCGTTCCTGAAACTCTTCCTAAAGAATGGAGCCATTTGTGAAAGAGATGAATTTGAAACAAAGGTAAAGCAAAACGGAATGAGATGATATTCGGTAGAAGTTTAGTGCAAACTTATACTGGATACAAAAAAAAGGTTCCTTGATGGAGTTTGATAATCTCCAAAGGAACCTTTTTTTGTTTTATTTCAGTTCAAACGCCTTTTTGAGTTTCAGCTGATCGGAAGCATTTCCGACGAGCGCCTCAAACTTGCCTGCTTCAGCCTTCCAGGATGCAGCAGTTTCATCATAGAAGCTGAGTGCCTGCTTATTGATGGTGATGTTTACATCCTTGCTCTCTCCCGGCTGCAGGTAAACCTTCTGGAATCCCTTCAGCTCCTTGTAAGGGCGATCAACAGAAGCCTTTACATCATGGATATAGAGCTGGATGGTTTCTGCACCGGCACGTTTGCCAGTGTTCTTTACATTCACGGTAAAGGTGATAGAGTCATTCTGATTCATCAGATTCTTATCACTGCGAAGATTAGAGATGACAAACTGGGTGTAGCTCAATCCATGTCCAAAGGCGAATGCTGGCTTGATGTTTTTCTTATCAGTCCAACGGTAACCTACGTAGATGCCTTCCTTATACTCCTCGTCAATGATGTTGCCCTCAGTCTTGGCTCCACCTTCCTTGCGCCAGGTGCCCGGATAGGTATTTAATGCGTGGGCACCCACTTCCTGCAATGAGTTTACCCATGTGAATGGTAATTTGCCGCTAGGATTCTTGTCGCCGGTGAGGATAGAAGCCAGAGCTTCACCGCTTTCGCTACCGATATACCATCCCTGAATGATGCCAGCCACTTTTTCTTTCCAAGGCATAGCCACAGCATTACCTGAGATATTCACATAGATGAAGTTCTTGTTGGCTTTAGCCAAAGCCTCGATGAGCTTGTCTTGAGCGTATGGCAATTCAAGCTGTTTGCGGTCGTGACCTTCGCAATCCTGATAATCGCTCTTGTTCAAGCCGCCAAACATCACCACGTAATCAGCATGCTTGGCCTTTTCTACGGCTTCGGCTATCAGCTCAGCCTCGCTGCGTTTGTCCTCCAGATTCTGTCCGGTAGTTACGCCATTGTAATTTCCGCTTACATCGCCTACATAACCTCGGGCAAACTCCACTTCCACATTATCTTTTTCCAGTCGAGATTTTAATCCGTCGAGTGGCGAAATCTCCCGCTGTACCTTGAGAGAAGAACTGCCTCCACCCACGGTCATCATCTTCACGGCATTTTCTCCTACTACCAAAACACGTTGTGCCTTCTGGGTATTGATAGGAAGCACATGGTTCTTGTTCTGGAGCAGTACGATGCCTTCTTCGGCAATCTGTCTGGCTGCTGCATAGTGGCTGTCAGAACAGAGAAATCCATGAGGACGGTTCGGATTCATGGTGGTGCGATAGAAGAGGCGCAATACGCGGCGCACCTTTTCATCCAATTCCTTGGTGGTGTATTTACCTTCCTGGATACCTTTTATATATGGTACGGCAAGGTAGTAATTATCGTAGGCATTGCTGGCACCCATGGTCAATCCGTTCGTCCATGTGCCGAACTCTATGTCGAGCCCGTTCTTCACGGCTTGGTCGGTATCGTGTGCGCCTCCCCAGTCGCTTACCACTACGCCGTCATATTTCCAGTCGCCCTTCAGAATCTTGTTCAGAGTCCACTGGTTGTGGCAGTTGTGTTCGTTCTTGTAGAGATTGTATGCACCCATGATTCCCCAAGTCTTACCTTTCTCTACAGCAGCCTTGAAGGCTGGGAGATAGATTTCATGGAGGGCACGGTCGCTCACGATGACGTTTACCTGATGACGGTATTCCTCCTCGTTATTGAGGCAGTAATGCTTTACGCAGGCTGATACTCCCTTAGACTGTAATCCTTGGATATAAGGTACAACCATGATGCTTGCCAGGTAAGGATCTTCACCCATATATTCGAAGTTGCGTCCGTTCAATGGAGTGCGATAGATGTTCACGCCAGGACCTAAGATCATGTCTTTTCCTCGATACAAAGCCTCTTCGCCTAATGATTCTCCATAGATTCTGCTCATCTGTGGGTTCCAGGATGCTGCCAGGCAGGTGAGGGCAGGGAAGGCAACGCAGGAGTCGTTGGTCTGACCAGCCTGCTCCCATTCGTCCCACAGTACATCAGGGCGAACACCATGAGGACCGTCATCTGTCCAGAAATCAGGAAATCCCAAACGGGGAACTCCTGCAGAAGAAAACTTACTCTGTGCATGAATGATGCGAATCTTTTCTTGCAGCGTCATGCGGGCAATGGCATCGTCGATGCGTTGCTCTACTGGTTTGGTGTTGTCGAGGTAGACGGGCAACTTACCAGTTTGTTGTGCGCTGGAGGTGGCTATAGCCGCCATCGACAGTGCGCAGGATAGAATGAAGTGTTTCATGTTTCTTGTGAATATTATTTCTTATGAGTATTAAATTGTTAGTTATGGAAATGCGTATCTGTCATTTTGGATGCAAAGTTACTAAATAATTAGATATAAACCGCGTTCTTGCAAAGAAAAAGTGGAAAAATATCATTGGTGATTTTTATAAGTACCTGATAAAGAGTGTTGTATGAAAAGTAGAAATGTGGCTAAAAGTGGAAGAAAATGAAAAGCAAGAAAGCGTTGTAGAAATAATTGATGGATAAGAAGGGTGCAAAATATGATACTAATATCAAAAATAGTACTCTAATTAATAGAGCTTGGTGGCAAGGATGAGAACGGCAATGGTTCAACCTCGATAGTCCGTAGGCCGCACGCCAAGGTTATGCGAAACGTAACGGCTAAAATAGGCTGGTGATGAGAATCCGAACATGTCGGAGATTTGCACAAAGGTGAGTGACTTGTCGCGCAACAGACGCGAGATGTCGAGCACCGTGTAGCGGTTGATCCAAAAGTTGGCGGCATAACCACTGACAGACTTCGATACTTCTGACAGATACTTTGATGTTACACACAACTTGTCTGCATACCAAGTCACTTCCCTGTGAGTGCGATATTCGCCGTTCTCAAGCAAGGAAAGAAAACGGCTCATGAGTGTGGCATATTGTGTGGAAACGTCCTGTTCCTGATAGAGTGATGCATGGAAATCAAAAAAGTCGATGATGAGCGACTGCACTATATTTATCAGCATATCATGATAGAAATGGTGGGCAGTCTGAGCAATGCGTATCTGCAAGTTCTCAAAATTGCGGCGACATTGCTCAAACTGCTCCTCTGTAAGGTGCATAATGGGATTTAGAAACAAGGCCAACTGTCCTTTCATGCCATAGTTGCATTGCGGCGTGCATACTTCTATGAATGGTGCAGCAATATAAATCATTGTCACACGGAAGCTACTGTCTGCCTTGACCGACTGAACCAGTCTACCCTGACGTACTATCATGAGATCGCCGCGCTTCATCTCAAGCTCCTTGCCGTTGAACGTAATACGGCACATTCCATCAAGACAGAGCGCATGTCCCAGATAACCTTTATAGGCTTCTGTTCCTATTCCCGACAACGTGTCGGTAATAATAATGTTTTGTTGCTGTTCCATTCTCACTTTCTGTTAGTCAATCATACTTAATATAACGATAAACACACGCATTTATTATGCTTTATCGACAATTCTCGAACCACCGAACACATCACTTATCTCCATTGAAGAGAGAGCCTTGTCTATAGCCACAACCTCATCTTGTGAGAAACTGATGTCGGCAGCCCCGATATTCTCCTTCAGTCGGCACAGACAGCGTGTGCCTGGAATTGGCACAATCCAAGGCTTCTTGCTCATCATCCATGCCAATGATACTTGTGCAGGAGTGGCGTGCTTCTCCATGGCAAGTTGTTCTATCATTTCAAAAAGACATTTGTTCTTCTCGAAACTGTCCTCTTGATACTGAGGCATTGCATGGCGATAGTCTGTCTGTGCGTCAAACTTCGACTCGGCATTGTAACACTCCGAGAGCAAGCCGTTGGCAAGGGGCGAGAAAGCCACAAACCCCACACCAAGTTCCTCGCACACGGGGAAAAGGCTCTCATGCCAGCGTGCCATCATTGAATAGCGATTCTGCACGGCTGCCACAGGGCATACCCTGTGGGCACGTCGCAGGTATTCCTCTGTTGCTTCTGATATACCCCAATGTAGAATCTTGCCTTCTTTGATAAGCTCACTCATGGTGTCTGCCACCGCTTCGGGTTCAACATTCTTGTCAATGCGGTGCTGATAGTAGAGGTCAATGTGGTCGGTACACAGCCGCCTCAGGGAACTTTCCACCGATTCCCTTATCGCCTCAGGACAAGAGTCGGTGATGAGCGGATGGTTGCCAAGCAGTTCGGGATGGTCGAAACGTATGCCAAACTTGGTAGCTATCACCACTCTGTCGCGATAGGTCTTTAGGGCCTCACCCACCATCTCTTCGTTGAGGTGTGGATTGTCAGGCGTACCATATACCTCGGCGGTGTCGAAGAAGTTATAACCCATATCCACGGCATCTGCCAACAGCGACACAAACTCATCTTTTTTGACGGGGGTGCCATAAGCATGGCTCAGCCCCATACATCCCAATCCTACGGCAGACACACGGAGTCCGCTCATGCCTAATGTTCTGAATTTCATTTTGTCTTTATTCGTTGTTTTGATATTTTATTTACCGTTTGGAACAATCTTACGAGTGTTATCTCCTTGCCAGACGACAAATACGTCTCAGTCGCACCTGCCTTTGGCAGGTTGTCGCCACCGAATGCCGCCGTGCCCATCGTTTTGAGTGCGGCGACTCATCTTTTTATCCATATATTATATAGCAATATCACATGTCACACATCAGTCGTCCAGTTTCCAGTTGAGCACAAACTTCTCAGCCTGTTTGTAGTCCATGTTGAAGAAACGCTTCTCTTTGTTAAGACTGCGCATCTGTGCCATTTCCTCATCGGTCAGATAGAAGTCGAACACGCTGATGTTCTCCTTTATGTAGTCGTGACGTGTGGCACCTGGAATTACAGAAAATCCTTCCTGTATGTGCCAGCGGATTATTATCTGCGCCGGAGACTTACCGTGAACCTTGGCTATCTTCTGAATGGTAGGATCTTTGAACAACGCACCATTCGACATCTCGCCACCCAATGGGAACCAGCACTCGAGCTGTATGTTGTGCTGCCGGGTCTTCTGTTGCCACTCCTTGCGCTGTGCATACGGATGGCACTCTATCTGCATCACGGCAGGCTTAATCTCGGCAAACTCCATGATGTCGTTGAAAAGCGAATCGGAAGCATCAAAATTGCTGATGCCGAGCGAGCGCACCTTGCCCTGCTTGACCGCCTTCTCCATATCGCGCCACGCGCCGCGATAGTCACCCATAGGCTGATGCACATAAAGAAGGTCTATATAGTCGGTCTGCAAGCGTTCGAGCATCTTGTCGATAGCTTCCATCGTCTTGCCCTCGCCAAATTCGGAAGGCCATAGTTTGCTCGTAATCCAGATTTCGCTGCGTGGAATGCCACTTTCCTTTACTGCCTTGCCCACTCCGCGCTCCACACGGTAGGCGTGGGCGGTGTCTATGTGGCGGTAACCGCATTTTAGGGCATAAGCCACGGCATCCTCAGCCACACTGTCGCCCGGCACGTTGTATGTGCCGATGCCAAAGCGCGGCATCCACTGTCCGTTGTTCAATTGTACATAAGGTAGTCCGTTCACTTCTTTCTCTGTTGCATTAATTGTTGTCGTACCCATTAAAAAGACCATGATGATGGATAAAATTCTTGAAATTTTCATATGCTTTGTTTTTTTTAGATAAGCACAGATTGCATTATCGGAGTCATTGACTCCAAACACAACCTGTACTTATGTATATATATGAAATGATTATGAAAAAATTATAGTTTCTCTTTCAGTTTACTTGCCTGACTTTTTCCGTTCGCCATACCCTCATAGGTGAAGCCGTACATTCCGGCAAAGCGGCTCATGGTGTACTCGCCGTCGTCAATCATCATCTTTGTAGGTGCGGCACCTTGATAGAGGAAGAAGAGTTTCTTGCCCTTGAACGAGCCTGGCTCTATTGGTCCGTAGAAGCGTTCGAGCAGCACGCGCACCGATGCACAGATGTTGTGCCAATACACTGGCGAACCCATCACCACAATGTCAGCATCCTTCATTTTCTTGTACACCTCGTCAAACTGGTCACCGTCCAGGGTCTGACCATATACGTTGATGCGGTAGTCGGTGAGGTTAAGCGTCTCATACTCCTTGCCTTCAAGCAGCACCTTGGCGAGGGCAGCAGTGTTGCCTTCGCGGTTGGGACTTCCGTTGATGAAGAGAATCTTCTCTTGTTTGTCAATCTGATTGTTCATACTCTTGTTGTTTCTCTTGCATGATGCGCCAGCCACAAGCATGAGCAGCATAACGCAAAGTGTCAAAATTCTTTTCATTACCAATTGATTTATCACATAACTTCTTTCAGTATCTCAAATATCTCGTCGCGTGACATCTGTCGGCAGCAGCCGGGAGTGATGAAGCAGGTGTCGGCAGCGGCACGGAGCACCCGTTCGTCGGTGATGCCCATTTCGCTCCAACGTGTCGGCAAGCCTATCTCCTTGATGAAAGCTTCGAGGGCATCAATGCCAAGAGCGGCTGTCTCTTCTTGCGTTGCGCCTTTCACGCTCCACACTTCTTCTGCCATACGTGCAAGTTTCTCCTTGCCGGCATCAAGCAAGTGGCGATAGACAGCTGGATGGATTACCGCTAGACCCTGTCCGTGGTTGCAGTCGGTATAGGCTCCTACGGCATGTTCTATCATGTGGCATTGGAAGTCGGTCTGTTTGCCGAGCTTCAGTAGGCTATTCTCAGCCAACGCCGAAGCCCACATCAGTTCATCGCGCGCGAAATCGTCGTTTGGATTTGCTATCAGGCGGCGTAGGTTCTTGATAACGTTGCGCATGACAGCCTCGTTTATCTCGTCGGTGAGATTGGTAGTTTGCGGCTTTCCCATATATGTCTCCATACAATATGACAGCGTGTCGAATGCACCGCTGACGACCTGTTTCATGGGCAGAGTCTTGGTCAGTTCGCTGTCGAGCACGGCAAAGGAGTGGAATGCTCCGAAGAGCGGCTGCTTGAGTTTCTTCTCCTCATGGGTAATTACGGCTCCATTATTCTGCTCGGCTCCTGTGCCTGATGCCGTTACGACGGCTCCCATTGGTATGAACTTGGTTGGCATGCGATGGTCATTGTACCAAGCATCCCATACATCCTCATCCATCATGGCTTGAGCCGACACTATCTTGCAGCAGTCGATGACGGAACCACCGCCCACAGCAGGAATAAAGCCAACCTGCTCCGAGCGTGCTATCCGTGCGCCCTCCTGCACCTTGGCGTAGGTAGGGTTGGGCATGATGCCGCCGAAGTCTATCACCGTTTTGCCCGACTCCTCAAGCCATGCCTTTACTTTGTCATAGAGTCCAGTGTGCTTCAGTGAAGCACCACCATATGCGAGCATTACGCGTTTGGCCTCTACACGTTTCATTTCTTCCTTGATTGCGCTCTCTGCGCATCCCTTACCAAAATGTTGGCGGACAGGGTATTCATAATTGAAACTGTTCATTGTTCTATATCCTTTCTTCTTGTTATTTTGTTACTTCTTCCAACACCTTTCTCAAAGGGTCTGAAGACATCTTACCCAAATTTATTTCCACAATATTGAATAACGCCGTGAGTTGCTCCTTGGTAATGCCAAGATGTAAACATATACCTATGTGTCCTGCCGCCATCGGCTCCACACCTCCAACACCGGAAAGAAACGAAACCGTTGCCAACTCACGCTCACGGTATGATAGCAAGCCACGCTCGAAGATGTCGGCAAAGAGATGCTCTTTCAGGAACTGGTCGATGGCAGGAGCAAATGCACCATAACCGCTCTTGGGGTGTGCCGAATTGATTCCTGAGAGCGTCTGAAGAATGGCAGCACCACGGTTGTACTTGTTGTCCTCTTGCTTTGCAGATGTCGCTTCCTTGCCCATTGTGTCGTTGATGCCTCGCGCCTTACGGTCATCAAGCACTTTCATAAAAGTCTGTATGGCACGCAGACTTCGCGGAAAACCACAATAGGCATAAGCCTGAATCAACACCTCCTTTATCTCGTTTATGGTCATACTAACTTCCAATCCCTTTGTCAAAGCTGTTGGCAGATGCTCCAAATCACCTTTGCCCGTATAGGAAGCGATGGCTACAATAGCCTGCTCGCGTGCGCTCAACGCATGGTTATCATAACCAAATTTCGTGGCATTGACGGCAGATGTATATTCCTCGTCGGTTACGGGCTGCAACCACATAGGCTTGTTGATGTTCGGGTTGCAAGAGATGGCAATGTGCGCAAACCAACTGTCTGGCGCAGCACCATGCCAATGTTCCACTCCAGGCGCAATCTCCACTATGTCGCCTGGGAAAAGGCGACGTGCAGCCTTGCCACGTTCCTGATAATAACCGATGCCAGCTGTGGCTATTAAAATTTGTCCTCCCGTATGCGAGTGCCAGCTGTTGCGGCAACCTGGGGCAAAGGTTACGTTTGCCATCGGTACGTTGAGTTCTTTTTCCTTGGTTACAGCCGACAACCATACGTCGCCCGTGAAGTTTGGATTGGGCGAGAGTTTTGAGCCTAACGGATATGGTTGCTTGAATGAATCGGCTGTCTGTGCCGTTGCAAATGCAGAAAACGTAACGGCAACAACTGCTGTTAAAAATTTATTCTTTATACACATTTTTTAAAAACATTTTTTAGAGTTATCTGAAGCTATAGTTTGTTTTCAACAAGCCAATCGTTCAAAAGTTCTGCAAGCCGCTTGTTATTCAAATCCTGCATTAAGAAATGAGTGTTGCCGTAGATGCCGATTTTGGGTAACTCTACCAGGGTGGCATTTCCTCCGTGCCTATTAATGGTTTCCACAAACTTGCGAGCCATCTGAAGACGCACACGCCAGTTTTCGTCGCCAAGGTTCTTGCTAGGCTTTTCTGGAATGTAGTCACCAAAATAGAGAACGATTGGAATTTGTGTCAACCTGCTGAAATCACTTGTTGATACTGGTATGCCTGCACACCCACCTGTCAATCCGTCTATTTTAGGAGGAACCTCACCTTCGGGGAAAACAAATCCTCCAGGCTCGTATGCTGCCACGGCTTTCACGTTCTTATTTTGTATAGCCGCCATCCAACCAGGAAGGCCTCCTGCCGAGTGAGTGACGAGTACACACCTGCCAACTTTGTCGACAAGAGCTTTGATGGCAGGCACATCCTGACGGTGATCACTGAGGTCGGGAGTCATCTCACGGAAAAACTGCGACACACTCGCAGAGTCTTTCGGAAACTGTACACCCTTGTTCCACTTTGGATAAATACCCATACGCCAAATGTCGAACCAGAACATCTCATCAGCCAATGGTTTGACTGCAGATGTTGCGGATGTGCGACCAGCCCTGCCTCTGCCAGGCAAGTCCATCACATAACTGCTCCATCTATGACGTAGCATCAAAGATGAGAACCCATCCCTACCATCGGGAGTCATCTCCCAACATACGCCAGAACCTCCATACCCATGCACATATACAAGAGGTGTACGATGAGGATTGACTGGAATTTGATAATCTACGAAAGCGTGGTTTACGCTAGCTTTTTGTCCTTTTTCTACCTGTGTCGCCCACCCGACAAACTTACTGTTGTCGTAAACGCCTTCATGCTGAATGACAGAACCGCCTACAGAGAAATGACCTTGTCGCTCAATAACTAGATTTTGTGCGATTACATTCAGGGCCCAGTTGGCAAGAATTGATATCATTGAAATTATTTTTCTCATATTGCTTTTCAATTTATTATTTCAGTTTGTCTCCAAAGAACGCTATCAGCTTCTTTACGACTTGTTCCACCTTTTTCTTTGCCTCCGCAGTACCGCATACAAGTGATGAGAGGCAAAATATTGTTGTCAGAATTTTGTTAATCATGCTCATATATTGCTATTACTTGGAAATCATATTTATCTGTTGCAGCCATGCCTTCACATTATCAGCCGAACTTGCCGAACGTTCACGCGACACGCTGAAGCCCGTTGCCATCGTTGCCTCTGGTTCCAACTGTGATATGACATTCAGCGAACCCGACCAACCGCTACCGCCATGAGACGAGAATGGAATGATGGTTTTGCCCTTGAAATCATATTTGTCGAAGAACGAGTACATCGCCATCGGCATCTGATACCACCAGATGGGATAGCCCACGAACACCACGTCGTAGTTGTCGAAATCCTCGATATTGGTTGACAACGCTGGATGTACATTGTTCTGACGCTCTTGGTTAGCCTGGTCGGCAAGGTCATCGAAATTGCCAGGATAAGGAGTAGCGGTCTGTATGCGTACCATGTCGCCACCCGTGTTCTGCCGAATCAATTGGGCGAGATACTCCACGCTACCCACCACATTGTCGTTAATCACAAGTCGGCTTGCCGAAGTACTGGCGTCAACACCATCGGGCAGTGGTTCAGAGAAGTAGGCGATGAGCACCTTGTGGTTATTGCCTGGTACAATCTCCTCTGTTCCATTGGGGGTATCGTTGTTGTTGTCGTCGCTGGAACAAGCTGTGAAGCCAATAGCAAACACAGCGAGTATAGAAATAATGATGCAGGAAACTTTTTTCATAAACTTTTATTTTTTTGAGTTGATATATTTCTTTCCGTTCTGTATTACAATGCCATGAGTAAAATTATCTTCATTGTCATATTCTTGCTTTAAAATTCCGCTGCAAAGTTACGGAGAATCAAGAATAGAGGCTTTACGATAAATTCGGGTTGTATTGCACAAAATTCATATAAACACAGTATTGGACACACAACGAGAATTTATGATACGAATATCATTATACAAGACAAATCCTCAGGCTTATGTCATCACCAAGAAGACTGTGACCAGCAAGTCTGTTCTGAAGTTGAACTCTGTTGCAGGTGGCGGATTTGCAATTAGCATTCTTGCACAATAACACAATAAAATGCAGAACTTTGAGTTATTGTGAAAGAAAGTTTTTTTTGAATAAATAATGTTGCTCATGAAAAGAATGAATAAAATGTTGTTGGTTGCTGCTTTGGCGGCAACCACACTTTCTGTTCAGGCAGAACAGAAGAAGGGACCGGCTTGGTTGAGTGATGCACTTTTCTATCAGATTTATCCATCTTCCTATATGGATACTGATGGCAATGGTATTGGCGATCTGCCGGGTATCACTTCCAAGTTGGATTACATCAAGTCTCTGGGGGTGAACGCCCTCTGGCTCAATCCAATCTTTGAGTCGGGATGGTTTGATGGTGGCTATGATGTCATCGATTTCTACAAGGTGGATCCTCGATTCGGTACCAATACCGATTTGGTTACTTTGGTCAATGAGGCCCATAAGCGTGGCATCAAGGTTTGTCTCGACCTGGTGGCAGGACATTCCAGTACCAAGTGTGCCTGGTTTAAGGAGTCTTCCGAGAAAGATCCTAACCAGCGTTACAGTGATTATTATATCTGGATGAATGATATCCCTGAGAGTGAGAAGAAAGAAATAGAAGCCCGTCATCAGGAAGCAAGTCCGGAGTCTAGTACCCGAGGCAGATATGTGGAGGCTAATGCTCCTCGTGCCAAGTATTATGAGAAGAATTTCTTCGAGTGCCAGCCTGCCTTGAACTATGGCTTTGCTCATCCTGATCCAAATCATCCTTGGGAGCAGGGCGTAGATGCTCCAGGACCACAGGCTGTCCGCAGGGAGATACGTAACATCATGGCTTTCTGGTTTGATAAGGGGGTGGATGGCTTTCGTGTAGATATGGCGTCATCGCTTATCAAGAACGACCCCGACAAGAAGGAGGTTTCCAAGCTCTGGAATGAGATGCGTGCCTGGAAGGATAAGTATTATCCAGAGACCGTCTTGATTTCAGAGTGGGCTAATCCGCAGCAAGCCATTCCTGCCGGCTTCAACATCGATTTCTACATCCATTTCGGTCTCAAGGGCTATGCCTCTCTGTTCTTCGACCGCAAGACTCCATGGGGCAAGTGGGAGCAGAGCTATCAGAACTGCTATTTCGACAAGCAGGGCAAGGGCTCGCTCAAGGAGTTTAGCGAGAACTATACCAAGGCATACAATGCCACCAAGAATCTCGGCTACATCGCTGTTCCATCTGCCAACCACGATTACCAGCGTCCTAACATCGGTACCCGCAACACGCCTGACCAGTTGAAGGTGGCGATGACCTTCTTCCTCACCATGCCAGGTATTCCGTTTATCTATTATGGTGATGAGATTGGTATGAAGTATCAGATGAATCTCCCTAATAAGGAGGGTAGCAATGAGCGTTCGGGTACCCGCACTCCGATGCAGTGGACCAAGGGCAAGAATGCCGGATTTTCTACGAGTGCACCCGATAAGCTCTACTTTCCTGTAGATACGGAAAACGGAAAGTTGACCGTTGAGGCTCAGCAGGGAGATCAGAATTCTCTGCTGTCATATACCCGTAAGTTGACCGCTTTGCGTCATTCAGCCAAGGCTCTTGACAATGAGGGAGATTGGAAACTCCTGAACCAGAAGGGGCAGGAATATCCGATGGTATATGAGCGCACTTTGGGTGAGGAGAAGTATGTTGTTGTCGTGAATCCTGGTGTCAAGGCAGCCTCTCTCAATATCAGCTCCGTAGGTGGTAAGGCTGTTTCTGTTCTTTCCACAGGAAAGGTTGTGTATAAATCAGGAAAAAAGACTGATGTGATTAAAGCTTCTGGCATAAGTGCCGCCATATTCAAGGTGGAAAGATAGAACTCTATCTTCTATGGGAGTGCTTTCTCCTGCCATCGCCTAGAACAAACAGAACAGGAAGCCTCGAAAGAAGCTGAAGAAGGGAGTATCACTGCTGTTCTGCTGTTGGTGGTAATTTTATAAAAACAGAAATGCGTCCGTATTGTGCGGGCGCATTTTTGTTTTACGGTCACGAATCATCTTCATCATACAGCTTTTATTACACGTCGTTAACCTACTAATACGATGTCACCTAATGTTAAATGTTAAACGTTATAATGTGGAAATGCCCGTCCGTAAAGGGGAAACGTGACTTCGTGGCAACGTGACATGATGCTAATGCGACCCTTCTCAAAACAAAAACGTTAAACGTTAAATAGGGCAGCAAGGTGGGCTGAAGACACTCCTTCACTCTTCTACTCTATTCCACCTTGCGACCATCCCAAGTAGTCACTAAATGTGGTCATAAGTTACCACCCAGCGCGGCCTTAAGCTATCACCAACTCGGGCTATCAGCAACCCTCGGCAAGGTCGCGCTGAAGCCCTCTCCTAACTGCCCCTAAAAATGAATATAACTTCATCGGCCTACGAAGTTAACTTCATTGGCCTACGAAGTTATATTCATAGGGCTACGAAGTTAACTTCATTTTTTACCCCACTTTTGAGCCCAATCTGCGTGCGATTACGAAGTAGCTTCTTTTGCATGAGAAATCCACTTGTCCGCGTACCGCTTTCCGTCCCGAACGGATCCCGAGACCATCCCGAAGGATTGGCGCAGGCTTTTGGGCCTTCCTCGGAGAGGGTAGGCGAGGCTTTTTCCTCTGTGCGGCTTCTTTCTTTGCCCATCCTGCCCTTTCTTTTCGTCTTTCCAGCCCCTATATATAATAAGGAGAAAATAATTAAATGATAAAGGAGCCGAAATCTCTCTATAATGACAGATGTAAACCGCCTGTTCCCTTACTACTGCTTTCCCCTTTTTCCTGCCTTTTCCCCAAAAACACCCTCTTTTTATCCTTGTTTTGTAAAATAACGCGAAAAACCACCAACTTTCGCAAACTTTTCTTTCGAAACATTTGGAGGGTATTAAAAAACACCGTACCTTTGCACCCGCTTTTCCGAACAAAGCACACGCCGAGAAAGGGAGAGCGATAAAGATAAGCGATCTTTGAAGAGATTTACATAAGACAGAGAGTAGTACAAGAAGCGGATGCTTCCGGTCATTTTGGCCAGGTCGCATCCGGGTAAAGAAGAAGAGCCGTCCAATTTTTTGGAACAGGTGCTTTGAGCCCAATCTTCGGTACATCTGGATGAGCGTCCTTGAGAACAGAGACAAAGTCTTTCCCTTTTCGCAAGGGAAGTCAAACGGATATTTTACAATGGAGAGTTTGATCCTGGCTCAGGATGAACGCTAGCTACAGGCTTAACACATGCAAGTCGAGGGGAAACGATAGGGAAAGCTTGCTTTTCCTAGGCGTCGACCGGCGCACGGGTGAGTAACGCGTATCCAACCTGCCCATGTCTGGGGAATAACCCGTCGAAAGGCGGACTAACTCCCCATGGTCTCCGATGAGGACATCTGAATTGGAGTAAAGCTTCGCGGACATGGATGGGGATGCGTCTGATTAGGTAGTAGGCGGGGTAACGGCCCACCTAGCCCACGATCAGTAGGGGTTCTGAGAGGAAGGTCCCCCACATTGGAACTGAGACACGGTCCAAACTCCTACGGGAGGCAGCAGTGAGGAATATTGGTCAATGGACGAGAGTCTGAACCAGCCAAGTAGCGTGCAGGATGACGGCCCTATGGGTTGTAAACTGCTTTTGCGCGGGGATAACACCCTCCACGTGCTGGGGGTCTGCAGGTACCGCGCGAATAAGGACCGGCTAATTCCGTGCCAGCAGCCGCGGTAATACGGAAGGTCCGGGCGTTATCCGGATTTATTGGGTTTAAAGGGAGCGTAGGCCGTGAGGTAAGCGTGTTGTGAAATGTAGGCGCCCAACGTCTGCACTGCAGCGCGAACTGCCCCACTTGAGTGCGCGCAACGCCGGCGGAACTCGTCGTGTAGCGGTGAAATGCTTAGATATGACGAAGAACCCCGATTGCGAAGGCAGCTGGCGGGAGCGTAACTGACGCTGAAGCTCGAAAGCGCGGGTATCGAACAGGATTAGATACCCTGGTAGTCCGCGCGGTAAACGATGGATGCCCGCTGTGGCGCGCCTGGCGTGCCGCGGCTAAGCGAAAGCATTAAGCATCCCACCTGGGGAGTACGCCGGCAACGGTGAAACTCAAAGGAATTGACGGGGGCCCGCACAAGCGGAGGAACATGTGGTTTAATTCGATGATACGCGAGGAACCTTACCCGGGCTTGAACTGCAGGAGAACGATTCAGAGATGATGAGGTCCTTCGGGACTCCTGTGGAGGTGCTGCATGGTTGTCGTCAGCTCGTGCCGTGAGGTGTCGGCTTAAGTGCCATAACGAGCGCAACCCCTCTCCGTAGTTGCCATCGGGTGATGCCGGGCACTCTGCGGACACTGCCACCGTAAGGTGTGAGGAAGGTGGGGATGACGTCAAATCAGCACGGCCCTTACGTCCGGGGCCACACACGTGTTACAATGGCCGTCACAGAGGGGAGCCGGGCGACCGGCTCATGATCCTTAAAAACGGTCTCAGTTCGGACTGGGGTCTGCAACCCGACCCCACGAAGCTGGATTCGCTAGTAATCGCGCATCAGCCATGGCGCGGTGAATACGTTCCCGGGCC
>ERZ779843.2574-NODE-2574-length-17119-cov-8.751641_pt1 | contig 17119 bp, 10 predicted proteins | sample MGYA00511560_ERZ779843 | MGnify/ENA primary metagenome ERZ779843 (study PRJEB29588, sample SAMEA2158062) | human gut metagenome | biome: human gut; feature: human-associated habitat; material: faeces | place: Denmark | collected 2008/2010 ... | reverse complement strand
CACCGGCGACAATGCACGGTTTTTGCGATTTTGGTGGGAATGCTATAAGAAGTTAATTCAATTTGATCGAGTTGCTTTAGCAGAAACTTCTCCACAAAAATGGGTTCCATGTGATAAGGGAGGTGATTTCCGACGCTGGGCTGGGAATAATGAGTATGTTGTCGATTGGACAGGAAACGGAAAGAAGCTTTTTGATTTCCCCGGTTCTACTCCACGGAACCGTGAAATAACGTTCAAAAATGCGCTGGCGTGTTCAAAAATCACTTCTGGACAGCCTTCTTTCCGGAGACGCCGCCATGGATTCGCGTATAGCGATGCTGCTGTTGCCTTATCAGACTCGACCTTATTGTCTGAGCTAAACTGCTTTCTTAATTCGACGACAGCCTTGACTATCATGCAAGCGTTATCGCCAACACTTAATTTTGAAGTAGGGCAAATTCGAGCACTTCCATGCAAATTTGGTATTTCAAATAATTGGCGTGATCGTGAGAAAGAACTTGTATCTACAAGCGAAAGGGATTGGGATTCGTTTGAGACATCGTGGGATTTCCAGCTATTCACGTTGCTCGATCCTAATCAGGGTGCAGAAGCGGGAGATTTGCTCGAAGATGCAGTATCGCATCTTCGCGAGTACTGGAATCGTGTGTCCGAGGAACAGCGTCAGCGTGAGATTTGTAATAACGAGCTAGTTGCAGATGCGTATGGCGTGCGTGATGACGTGCCGTGCGATGTACTGTTGGAACGCGTGTCGCTGAAGCGCAACGTCGCGTTCGCATATCCGAAGGATACTCCGGAAGTGCGTAACGAGAAATTCGCTCAAGATGTCGTCAAGGAGCTCATTTCGTATGCGGTGGGCTGCATGTTCGGCAGGTATTCGCTCGATAAGCCTGGTTTGATTCTCGCTTCGCAGGGTGAAACACTTGATGACTACCTTGCACAGATTCCGAATCCGTCATTCGGACCGGACGCGGACAATGTCATTCCTGTCACGGAGACGGACTGCTTCGAAGATGATATCGTGACACGGTTCCGCAGGTTCCTCACCGTGGCGTTCGGCAAGGAGAATCTGGCCGCGAACATCGCCTACATCGAACAGGTGCTGGGCAAGAGCATCCGCAAGTATTTCGTGAACGATTTCTACAACGACCACGTGAAGATGTACTCGAATCGTCCGATCTACTGGCAGTATTCCAGCCAAACCAACAACAAAGGCTCATTCAAGGCGCTCGTGTATCTGCATCGGTATACGCCAAAAACCACGAACGTGGTGCTCAACTATCTGCGTGACTACACTAGCAAAATCGCCGACATCGCCGATGGTTTGGAGCGTTCCGACCGTACCGCGGACCAGAAGCAGGCCGCCAAACTGCACAAGGCCGTTCTTGAATGCAAGGACTATGAGGATCAGACCCTGTACCCGCTGGCTACCCGTAATCTGGAAATCGATTTGGACGACGGTGTGCTGGTGAACTACCTGCGCATGGGCAAGGCCCTGCGTTCCATCCCCGCTATCGAGAAGAAGCGCAAAGAAGTCTCCACCTGGACCTGGCCCGTTCATCCGTTGGGCAAGGAGTAGTTGTCAGCTTATGTGGATCACGGCAGATGTAAATATTCCTCAACAGTTACTCGACGCCGCCGCGAAGGATGAAGTGGTTTTCTTTGTCGGCGCGGGAGTTTCATTTAATCCTCCCTCCAATCTGCCTTCTTATGAGCAGTTAGCCACAAAGCTTGCTGAAGAGGCAGATGAGCCTCTCCCTCATAATGGTGAGCAGTTGGATCGTTTTATTGGGATGCTGCCTGATAATTTTAATGCTCACAAGCGAACTAAAGATCTCATGCGTGGTGATAATATTCATTGCAATTCCACGCACGAAGCTATCGTCAGACTCGTTAGTAGCGTAAAAACTCCGCGCATTGTGACAACAAATTATGATCTTCTCCTTGAGGAAGCTGCGCAAAAGCAGAATTGTGATTTAGGCAGAAGCTATTATGGACCGGCTGTCCCCATCGGCAGCGATTTCTCAGGATTGTTGTACTTGCATGGTTCAGTGGATAGCCCTGATCGCGAAATAGTCCTTGACGATAGGGATTTTGCTCGGGCTTACCTTTCAGAGGGCTGGGCGACACGTTTTCTACTTAAGCTATTTGAGACATACACGGTTGTATTCATTGGCTACAGCTTTGGCGATGTCATTATGCGATATCTTGCATTGGGCATTTCGTCCCACGCCAGACCTCGGTACATTTTCCTCTCTGAAGAGGATATGAACGGAAGAGATAATGAATGGCAACACAATGGAATTACTCCGATTGCCTATCCTTCAGCTAATAAGCATTGTGCGTTAGTCAGGGCAATTAATGCTTGGGCTGATCACATGTCCTTGGATTACAATGCTTACGAAAAACGTTTACCAGGCATTATCGAAAATGGTGTTCCGAAAGATGCTGTTGATCTTGACTATGCCAGCGCTGCTTTATCTACAGCCGAGGGCGCGCAATGTTTTGTCGACATTATTGAAAGAAAAGAAGGTCAAGAAGAGACGGTCAAATCGAAGATAAAGAGGGAATGGCTATCTTGGCTGATGAGTTCGGACGCGCTCCGGGAAGTTTTCACAGAAAGAGGCCCAAAGACTCAGAATGAGAAGATTCTGCTGGATTGGTTCCTTGTCGATTTTGTGCAAAAGCCGGAAGAACGGGATTTTGTGCTGTATGTGCTTTGCAAGTTGCAATCATCAATGTCTGATTGGTTATTTGAGCAATTGCATGAATGTGTCAGTTATTGCATCAGCCATCGGGATAGACGGGATTTAATTCCGGTCTTTACGGTTTTAATGACTTCCATGCAGGGCCACTCCGCTCCAAGTGTTCTTGATGAATTTATTGAGCCATCATTACTTTACAATTCAGATATATCGCCTCAAATATTATCTCTCATTATTCGCCCATATTTAAAACTGACCGCGCCTTTCCGGGGGAACGGCATAAGGCCTAGAGCTGAGATTGCATGGCCATATGACAGGATAGAAGAGATTGATAATCATTTGAGCTTCGACATGAAGAAGATGGCATTGCTTGCTGAATCCAGCTTACAAAGAGCTAGTGCTCTATTACAAGCTTATCAAGGTGAAAATGAATACTCTTGTTTAAGTAGGCCATCGATAGAGCCTAGCGATCAGAATTTATATGTGTCTGATTTGCAATCTATGTTTGTCGACATTCTTCGTGATTATGCGCATGGTCATAAAGATCAACAGGATAGTCTGATATATCGGTGGTGGAATAGTGAGTCTGCGCTTCTTAAACGTTTAGCGATTAATACTATTGCTTTTTCGGATTGGGATGCGAACCGTAAAATCGCTTGGATTCTCGAACATGATTATTTATTTGACTTGGATGCCCATCATGAAGTCTATATGGTTCTTAAAGAAGCTGCTCCGAGCATGGGAGAGAATTCGAAGAAAAACATACTAGAATATCTGAGGAATAAACTTGATTCCCTCAAGGAAACATATTCTGATGAACGAACGGCGCTTTATGAGCAGTTTGATGTTCTTCAATGGCTTCTTAAGCATATGAATGGTGGAATGGGGAATTGGCCTGAGGCTCAGAAGTGGAAGAATGAGCTTGCTCGGAAATATAATTTTTTGCCGCGAGAGCATGCAGATTTCCATATTTATTCTGAAGGAGTTTGCAGTGTAACTACTGGAATTACTGATGAGCAATTTATTGATATTTTGGAGAATCGTCCGTCTGTTCTCGAAGAAAAAATGTTTTGTAACCAAGATAAAACGGTTAAATTTGATTCTTTGAGTATTAATAATCAAATCTCTGAAGTTGTTTCGCATAATCCTCGGGTGGGATTTACTCTTTGGGAACTTGTCAATCGGCATAAAGAAAGTGACGCAGTTCAATATAGTTGCTCAATCATTCGTGGGTGGGGTGAGGCATCCCTGGATGATGAACAAATATTGGTTCTTGATTTATTGAAGAAGCTATTGCCGAAGATGGGGCAAGATGAAGTAAGCGCAGTGTCGTTTTTCCTGAATAGACAGATTGATGGGGAAAAGACTACGATTACCGCGAAAACTTTACAGATAATGAGTGATATCGCGTTGCAAATTTGGGAACGATATAGCTCGACATTCAGCGCAAGTAAAGATCAGCAATGGCAGAACGATCCAGTTACATATTCCTTGAATTGTTGGCCTGGTAAACTCGCTTATTTCTGGATGGGCAGAATCCGTTGGAGATATAGGCAAGAAGCTGATTCTTGGAATGGTCTTGATAATCTCGAAAAGAAGATGGTTCGTCGTTTTGTAGATGATGAAGGTGACTTCTCCCCGCTTGTTTGGACAGCATTGCTTACAAATATCAATATGCTTCATTCGCTTGATCGGGAAAATACAGAGAGCTGGTTGCCTGATTTAATGAAAAAAGCGGGCACGAAGTTTATTTGGAATGTGATGCTCCCGAATCCGATTCTTAATATTCGACTTATTGACATAGCTTTTTATGAGAGCTGTCTTGATGAGTTTAAATATCTGTCTCATTTGGATGATTATAAGAAACAAAGCTTTCTCTTACAGGTATTTTGGATAGTTACTTATGCTGGATTGGAAGATAAACGGAGAGCGAAACTTTTATCTAAAGTCGTGACAGCTGGGAATGGCATTTATGCTCCTTTATTCATGGACCGGATTGTGTGGGCTTTCAAATTCCGGCTTGATTCCAAAAGCAAGAATATGGTGTGGGATTTATGGCTCCATCGATTTATTGAAGATCGTCATGCCGGCAAAGGACGGAACTGGAGTGAAAAAGAGCGAATTGCTTTTGCTGAACTAATTCCTCTGTTGGATGAGCATCTTAAAGAAGGAATGAAGTATCTTTCTAATAATTTCCCAAGAATTATGGGGCGGGATTTTATCAACCTTATTATGCTTAAAAATATTGATGATATTCCGCAGGAATGTGCGGAGGCATTTATTGAGTTTTATACGTGTTTATTTAAGCAACCTGATATTCCTTATGTATGGCGAGTAGAAGAATTATTGCAGAATCTAATCGATAAGTTTGGAATTGGTAAAGTTAGTCCATTGGTGTCTTTAGCAAGGCAGAAGCGTATCATCTCAGATACTTGGAGTCCTTCTTTCAAAGGAGGAGCTGCGTAATGGTGACGAAGAAGGTGAGATATGGGTATTAAAACACTGTTGCGCGGCGAATCCAAGAATGTGGAGTACAAACTCACGCCTCCCTCCAGGAGCATCAACTACACCAAAACCGCGGTGGCGTTCGCCAACGGGCAAGGTGGATGTTTGGTGTTCGGTGTCGAAGACCAAACGCTTCGCGTGGTTGGTATTGCCGAAGACAAGGTATTCACGGTGATGGATTCCATTTCGGACGCCATTGTTAATAGCTGCGAGCCGATGATCATCCCCGACATCACCATGCATGATGTGAACGGCAAGACGGTTATCGTAGCCGAGATCGCTCCCGGCTTGCAGCGTCCGTACCATATCAAGTCGCTCGGCCAGGAGCAAGGAACATTCGTTCGCGTAGCTGGCACCACGCGTCAAGCCGATCAGTCCACCATTCGGGAGCTGACCATCGAAGGCAGCAGCCGGAGCTTCGACCAAGTACAGTGCCTTGGACTGTCCATAACGGAAGAAGACATCGAGGCACTGTGCGCAAGTCTGACGAAAACCGCGAAGGATAATGCCGAAGACCCTGCAAAAGTCAAAATGGTTACGGAGAAACAGTTGCTGCAATGGGGTGTGCTGGTGGAACAAGACGGGCGATTGGTGCCCACCAACGTCTATGCGATTCTGACAGGCAATGAGGCCGTCCGATCCGTGGTGCAATGCGGCGTATTCAAAGGAACCACTAAAGCTGTGTTTGTGGATCGACGTGAGTTCGTCGGCACTCCGCAGGAGCTTATCGAAGAGTCCTACCAGTATGTGTTGCGCAACATCCATATGGGTGCCAGATTCAAGGGCGTGTACCGGCAGGATGTGTACGAGATTCCACCGGACGCCGTTCGAGAGCTGATTGTCAACGCGATAGTGCATCGCAGCTATATCGACCATTCAAGCATTCAGATCGCGATCTACGATAATCGATTGGAGATCACTTCGCCCGGGCGTTTGCCAATGGGGCAGACCATTGAACGCATGAAGCAGGGCTATTCGAAAATCCGCAATGAGGCATTGGCCTCTGCCTTTGAGTACATGGGTTACATTGAGCATTGGGGGAGCGGCATCCTGCGTGTGATGCAGGAGGTGCGCGATGCCGGATTGCCGGAACCGGAATTCCTTGGCGGCGATACGGATCTGCGTATCAATATCTATCGCAATGGCTCGGAGACAGGTATTGTGACGGGATTGCGACGGGATTCGCTTTCTGATGACGGGATTGTGACGGGATTGCGACGGGATTCGCTTTCTGATGACGGGATTGCGGAAGAAACAACTTCAAAAACGAATGCTGCTCCGAATGCCGCCATTGCAGTGGTTCCATCCCAGAAAGAGCGTATTCTTGATGCGCTGCGTAAGAATGCGAGTATTTCTATCTCTGACGCCATACGGATACTGGGTGTGCAGGAAAGGCAGGCTCAACGAATATTGAAGAGCCTAATAGAGGAAGGCAGTGCAGTGAAAATTGGTGCTGCTCGTGCTACTCGATACGCTGAAGCGAAGAAAAGGACGGAACCGTATGAGTGAGGATAGTCAGGTAACCAGGCTGCTTGCCAGACGTTTCAGCCAGCCAGGCGAGCGTGGGCGCATCGTATTTTGGCGTGATGACAAGAAACAGTACGCGGATGTCGTGGCAACATTGGTGGGGGAGCATGTCACTGATGAAGCGCTGCGCGAGGTCGAACTGATTACCCCGGAAATTGGGGATGAGAACGACAGGCGGTACATTCCGTTCACGGTGCGCTACCGCATGTTCCACGAGCAGCCGAATCAAAAATTCCTCGTATATCTGACGGAGCCGGCCCCGGCGGTTCAAGACAACTGGCTGTTGGACTTGGAACTGGCATACGGCCCCACGTTCACCATGGACAAACTCGCCGTGACGCTCACGGAAACACTGCCGGAAGCTTCCGCCGACACGCGAAACGTGTGGTTGGAAGTGATGAAGCGTGTGCCGAAGTTCTTCGACAGTGAAGAACGCGCCAAGCGCTTCGCGAAACGTCTTAACGCACATGACGACGCTACCGATTTCCAAGCGAAGATGATCGCCACGTTGCTGCAACTGAAAGATGATCGGCACAGCATGCAAGACATCTGGGCTGAGCTACTTACGCAATATTCGCAGGGTGACGATTCCGGTATCACCGTGATCGAACGCATGGGATTAAGCACGTTCCATTGGACTGGAACACGGCGCATTTATCGTTTTGATGTGGATGCCGATGCCGGCAGCGAGCCGACAGTGAAGGACTTCGTGCTATGGCTGTTCCAGCTCGCATGGAACGGATTCTCCGATGGCAGGAACGCCGTTTCCGCTTATGCGAACATTATTCGCGACTGGGACGACTGGTATAAGAACATCGACATGCGCACGGTGTTGCAGAATCTTTCCGAGAATGCCGTGGAGGAACTGCACCTGTCCACTCGAATCGCCGATATGAGCGTAGAAGAGCTTGTCGACCGTGACCTGTTCCGCGACGTGGACGAGATGATCGTCAACAAGCTGTTCGAACGGTTGGGTTCGCAGTCCATTACGGACGACCAAGTGCAACGGATCATCAACGGGCGCAAGCAGAAGCTTTGGTACGCAGAATATGCCGACCAATACGAGTGCATTGCCGCAGCAAGCAGACTCCGTGCCGTTCTGGCTGAATGTGGGGAACTTATCAGCACCATCAGCTCGCCGGAGCAGGGGATGAAGCTATATGCCGAAAAGTTATATAAGGCAGACGGCGCCTACAGAAGATATGTGCTTGCATGGCATCGCGCCAACCCGGATGCGGTGAGCGTGGACGATGATTTGCAAAGCGCCTACGAGGCATATCAGCAGGATCTGGGTCAGGCATGGCAGAAACAAGTCGATACGCTTAGCCAATGGAAGTTCATAGACATGGACGCGCAAACCAATTTCTATGAACGTGAAATCGCGCCGACCTTGAAGGCCGGCAGAAAAATCGCCGTGATCATTTCCGATGCGCTACGTTACGAGGTTGCGCAGGAACTGTCCGAACGCATCAACAGGGAAAGCCGTTTCAGTACGAAACTGAATATGCAATACAGCGTTCTGCCATCCTATACGCAACTTGGCATGGCGGCGTTGCTGCCGCACGGCTCGCTCGAATTCGACGGCAAAGACCGTTTGTATGTTCTGGCTGATGGACGCAGCACCAAAGGAATCGAAGCGCGCACCGCCATTCTTTCGGCCGTAGGCGGCAAAGCGATTAGATATGACGATTTGACAAAGCTGAAAGTCAGCGAAATCAAAGAACTATATAAATCCTGCAACGTGTTGTATGTGTATCACAACCATATCGACGCCACCGGTGATACGGAGAAAACGGAATCGGAAACAGCGGAGGCATGCGAGAAGACGTTCAAGGAACTGGGCGAAGTAGTCAAAAAACTTGCCAGCGGCAACGTTCATAACATGATCATCACTGCGGATCACGGATTCCTCTATCAGGACCGAGATCTGGACAGTACAGAATGGTTGAGCGAACAGCCCAAGGGTGATGCAGTATGGGTGAGAAAGCGGCGATTCTCCATCGGGGCCAATCTTGCTCCAGGTCGTGCGTTCGTGACATTCAATGCCGCGCAGATAGGAATGGATGATCCTCGGAATGAAGGCATAAGCATTCAAGTGCCGAACTCCATCATGCGCTTGCGCATGCAGGGCGCCGGTGTGAAGTATGTGCATGGAGGAGCAGCATTGCAGGAAATCGTCGTTCCTGTGCTGCATGTCAGTAAGGGGCGTTCCGCGGCCGACGATGTGAGGCCTGTGGAATTCACTATTCTGCAACGAACCGACAGGCTTTCCAGCAGACAGTTGACTGTGGAATTCTTCCAGAACGAGCCCGTTGGAGGAAAAATCCGTGCACGTACCATATTGGCCGGATTGTGGGGGCGCGATACGGCAGGCAATAATGTGCTCATCTCCAATGAGACACCGGTCGCCTTCGATCTGCTCGGGCAGGAGAAAAGCGAACGCCATGTGACGGCTACGCTCATGCTGACCAGTGACGCGGAACGATTCAATGGAACGAATATCGAACTGCGCCTGCGTGAGAAGACAGATGGGTCAAATGTGCTGGTCATGCTTGACCAGAAGGCACGATACTTCTTCAAACAGGGCGTGGTGGCCGACGATGCCGGATTCTTCGACTGAATTGGATGAGCACAGAGGAGAGCGACCGTAAGGGGTAACACAATGAATGAGCAGGGTATGAGCCAGAACGGTTGGATTGAAAGTCCTGAACACAACGCGGATGGGAATTCCCTGAGCGCGTTGGATGTCAAGACCACCGACCTGTTCCCCGGAGTCACCGTCCGCAAGGACCTGGTGAACAAGGTCAAGGGCAATGCGCTGGTGCCCTCATATGTGCTGGAGTTCCTGCTCAGCGCATATGCCACGAACACCGACCAGGCCAGTATCGAGTCGGGTGTGGATCGAGTGCGTACCATTCTTGCAAACAACTATGTGCATCGTGAGGAAGCCAATCTTATCCAATCGAAAATCCGCGAGAAAGGGAGCCATAGGATTATCGACCGTGTACAGGTGGCCCTTAACGAGAAGACCGACCTGTATGAGGCGACATTCTCCAATCTCGGCATCAGCCAGGTCATTGTCGATCCAAGCCTTGTAAAGGCTTATCCGAAACTGCTGGTGACGGGCATCTGGTGTATGTGCCAGATCGGTTACGCATATTCCGGCGACCCGCGCGAAGTGCCATGGCAGTTGCTGCAGCTCAAGCCTGTGCAGATGTCTCGTGATGATCGCGAAAACTACATGCAGCAACGTTTGCAATTCACCGATAGCGAATGGATCGATCTGCTGATGCAATCCATTGGTTTCAATCCCGATCTATTCTCCGACCGGGCGAAACTGCTGCATCTGGTGCGCATGGTGCCGTTTGTGGAACGAAACTACAATCTGGTCGAACTCGGGCCGAAAGGCACCGGCAAATCGCACATCTACTCGGAATTCTCACCGCACGGCATGCTCATATCCGGCGGGGAAGTGACAGTGGCCAAACTGTTCGTGAACAATTCCAACGGACACTTGGGGCTTGTGGGCTATTGGGATACGGTGGCGTTTGACGAGTTCGCAGGCAAGGCCAAGAAGGCCGGCCGGGACTTGGTGGACATCATGAAGAACTACATGGCCAACAAGTCGTTCTCCCGTGGCGTCGAGACGTTCCAAGGCGAGGCGAGCATGGCGTTCGTAGGCAACACCTCGCATAACGTGCCGTACATGCTGAAAAACTCCGACCTGTTCGAAGAGCTGCCGAAGCAATACCATGATCCGGCATTCCTGGATCGTATTCACTTCTATCTGCCGGGTTGGGAGTTCGAACAGATCCGTTCCGAGATGTTCACCAGCGGATTCGGTTTCGTTGTCGACTATCTGGCGGAGATTCTGCACAACCTGCGCGATGCCGATTACAGCGACCGGTTCGAAAAGTATTTCGAACTGTCTTCCACACTGTCCACGCGAGATAAGGACGGCATCAAAAAGACGTTCTCCGGATTGATGAAGCTCATCTACCCGGACGGCAAGGCCACTCCCGAACAGATGGAACCGTTGCTGCGTTGCGCCATCGAGGGCCGTAAGCGCGTCAAGGATCAGCTGTGCCGTATCGACTCCACCATGGAGGAAGTCGAGTTTACCTACAAGCGTGCGAACGACGGTGAAGTAGTCGCCGTGCAGACTTTGGAAGAGCTTGACTACCCGCAGCTGTATTGGCGTGGGCGTGTAGCTGAGAATTCGGAAGATAAGGGCGAGGCGGAAGCGCCTGTTGCCGATGATGCCGTGGCAATTGCGGGTAGCGAGGGCGGAGCTGGTGCCTCTGAGAATGCCGATGCCTTGCCCGTAGCGCGGCATCAAGAAGCGGTGATGTTGACGCCGGTCGAGCGCCTTGCGGCAAAGGCCGACGGAAAGCAGTGGGAATTGGTCGAAAACCAACGTGGAATCACGTATTACAAACTGTTCGGGCCATATTTGGCTGGCGCGAAGAAAATCGTTGTAGAGGATGCGTATGTGCGTAAGCCGTACCAGCTGCGTAATCTGGCCGAGTTCTTGGAAATGCTGCTCAGATGCAAAAATTCCGATGAGGATGTAGCCGTTCATCTGGTGACCGGGCATAATGAGCCTGGATTCGTGGAAGCGCAGCTAGATGGTTTGAACGAACTGGCATCGACGTTCTCACAGCTGGGCGTGAACCTTACCTACGAATTCAGAGACACTTTGCACGACCGTTCCATTACTTCGGATACCGGATGGGAGATTCTTCCCGGCCGCGGGCTTGACATCTTCCAGAAATTCGTTGACAGCGACTGGCTCAATCCGCTGCTGCGTCACCAGCAGCTTCGTCGCGTCAGAGAATGCAAAGTTACGTATCAGCGGGTCAGCGAGAAGTGAGGTAAAAATGAATGTCCAATGTCCAGCTTGCGGAACGTATGTGGCAGAGACCGCGACCATGTGTCCGTATTGCGGTTTTCGCGGTGATGATCCGAGCCGGCCAATATACAAGCAGGGGGAGTATCGTCCTGTGCCAATTGTGCCTTGCGAAATCGTGATGGATGATGGCCGGCGTGGCGAGATTTGGTTGTCTAACGAAGACAACAAGAACCTGTTCCGGCATCTGACTGATTGGAAATGGCTTTCAGCCATGATTCCGGCTCTGGCGGAAACACTAGAAAGTATATTTGGTGGAACTGTGCATTTGGAAGCCAAGCTTCCGGAACATATCATGCACATGATCGAAGAGGGCAAACTTCATTTCGCCACGGATAAAAACGGCGAGATTCTTGCTGAAGTGTTCGATGAACGCAACAAAATCTTCAAACAAGTGCGTTTGGAGAAAGTCGTCAGGAATGATGCGTTATTACCGGCTATGCAGCATCTTGAAACGCAGGCTGCCCTTTGCTTGGTAATGGAAAAAATCGATGAAGTCGGCCGAGCTGTGCAACAGCTTGGCGAGGAACTGCAACAGGATCGTTTGGCCCGTATCGATGCCGCGCTTGATATGTTCCAGCAAGCGTGTCGTATCAAGAGCAGCCGGGAACGTAATGAGTATGTACGTGAAGCGTTGAACGAGGCCACGCGCGCGAAGGCTTTGCTGGTGCGCAATTTCGCGCAGCAGCAAAGGCTGATGGAGCAGGGCGGCAAAAAATCGGACGCCGCATTAAGGGCGATGCAGGATTATGTGGCGATTGTGAATGCAGTGAACGTGCAGATGCAAACGCATATGGCGTTGGGACAACAGGATGCGGCCGCGTATTGCCTTCAGGATCTTAATAAGTTCATCAAGAACTATGATCTCGATAAGCGCGATACGATGCTCAACCTTGTGGGCAGCGTGAAGAGCAAGAACAGAGGCGACAATCCGGAAAAGTTCGTTGCCGGTTCCTTACGAATAGCGGCAAACGTCGAAAACGTGGCGAAGGCACTCGACGCGGGCGAAGCGATCTCTCCAAAACTCATTACCGAGAGTGAGAGGAACGGGAATGATTCTAACGATGAGGAGAAGCAGCATGATGAAGAAGATTGAGGATGCTGAAAAAGTTGCTGATGAAATTGCAGGTGTTGGCGAAGAAAATCCTGCGTCGAAAAAACGCTCTTGCATCAAGTGCAAGATAGAACTGGCTTCCGACAACAAGCTGCCGTTCTGCTCGGCTTGCTGGGAGGAAATTACCGGTTACGTGAAAACGGCCGGAATCGCCTTGGGAACCTTGATGGTCGCTTTGATAAGAAAGTATGGCCCCAAAGTTGGCAAGGCGGCATTCATGACACTCAAGGCGATATTGAAGAAATAATCATTTACATTTCTTCTGAAATTTGTCCGTGGCACATTGCCTACGGTGTGAGGCTGTTGTTCTGTCGCGTGATAATTGAGGAGGTGGAAAAGCGATGTTGCGAGAGGAGGCATCATGGACGCTGGCAAGAAAATCCTGCTGGACTTATTCACCGGTTCGCTTCGGTTCGTGGTTCCGGTGTATCAGCGCAGATACTCATGGGGCGAAGCACAGTGCCGGCAATTGTGGGCCGACATCGTAACGGCTGGCCGGCATCCTGAGAGAACTCATTTCACCGGGTCGATCGTATGGATGCAGGAAGGTGGCATTGGGCCGGATGGTGTCAGCCGATGCCAGCTCATCGACGGCCAGCAGCGCCTTACCTCTGTGACCCTGCTGCTCATCGCACTGGCCGAATATGCCCGCGAACACCCTGAGAGCCTGCGATTCTCCGCAGACATGCTCATCGACCGTGGGTATCTTGTCGATAAGTACGCAACCGGCGAAGGCCGGTACAAGCTGACGCTTTCCGGTGATGATAGGGAAGTGCTGCGCAGCATGTGCGACCATGTGGTCGCCCCCGATCGCCCGAGTCATACCGATACGGGTTCCCGGTTGGAAGCGAACCTTGATCTGTTCCGCTCACTTGTCGCCGCAATCGATGATGCGAACGTGGTATGGAACGGTCTGCAACGCCTTGAAGTCGTGTCCGTCACCCTGGATCAGGGGCGTGATGAACCTCAGTTGGTATTCGAATCGATGAATTCCACCGGGCTTGATCTTGAGACTTCCGATCTGGTACGCAACTACATGCTCATGGGGTGCCCCATGGTCGAGCAGAACACCTTGTATGCCGATTACTGGCTGCCTATGGAGCGTACTCTCGGCAGTCTCTCATTCGACGCGTTCCTGCACGACTGGATGGTCGTCACGCTGCAGAAGCCCGTGCCCAAAGGCCGCGCCATGTATTCGGAGTTCAAACGTTTCGCAGCTAGCAGCTCCATGCCGCGCATGGAGCGCACGCGCAATCTTCTCGAGAACATGCTGGAATATGCCGGGTATTACGCCGTTATCAAAGGCGTTGCGGCTGCCGGCAGCGGCGACATGAGTGTGGATCGCCGGCTCGAATCGATCCAAGACCTGGACAGCACGGTTACGGATCCATTGGTTATGTACATGTTCGCGGCGTGGAAGCACCATCGCATAAACCGCGACGGATTGCTGCGCATGCTCGCGGATCTTGAATCGTATCTGTTTCGCAGAATGGTCTGCTCGGTGTCCAGCAACGGATTGAACAAACTTGTCCCATCCCTGATAGCCAAACTTGAATCAGCCGAACATGATTTGGCCGAAACCTTCGCCGCGCTGCTGCTCACCGAAACCGCCAAAGCCACACGCATGCCCACAGACGAACAATTCAGGCAGGCGCTGCTCGGCGAGGATCTGTACCGCCCGGCTCCGCGCTGCAAACATCTACTCGCCGGATTGGAGAACCATAACCATCCCAAGGATTCGCGATCCTTCAGCGAATACACCATCGAACACATCATGCCGCAGAACGCCATGGCGCATGCCGAATGGCGCAATATGCTCGCCGACCCCGACCGATTCCCACTGCTGGTGAACAGTCTGGGAAATCTGACATTGACCGCATACAACTCGGAACTTTCCGACGGAACGTTCGAGCAGAAGAAAAGCCGCATGATTGGCGGATATGACGGCGAATACCTGTCCATTTCCGCAGAACTGCACGATGCTTCGCAATGGAACGAACAGGCGATCGCGCAACGAGGTGCCCGGCTTGCCGATCTCGCATTGCAGGTGTGGGCACGCCCCACAGCGGGGGAAGAGGTGATGCAGACTCTGCGCAATCGGAATGCGAACCAAGGGGAACGCGAACAGAATGCCGTTGATTTCGCCGATTTGTGCAAGCGAGGGATCCTTACAGCCGGAGACATGCTGGAAAGCCGGTATGCCGGCATAACCGCCACGGCGACCGTAACCGAAGACCACCGCATCCGCCTGTCCAACGGCGAAATATTCGGCAGCCCATCCGGCGCATTCCGCCGCGTCAGAATGCTTGAGACCGGCGAGAACAAGCAGATCAACGGTTGGACAGTGTGGAAAGTCGCGGACGGCAGAACCTTGGACGAACTGCGGCAAGTCAGCGGTAATATCTCGTTGCGGCGCAGCTTCTGGAATGGACTGTACGAATATGCTGCAACGCGGCCCGATTTCGTCGATGTGTATGGCGATCCGTCCGGTCGCAAGACGAACAGCGACACGTGGACCAGCTTCGGAGTAGGTTCGGGTTTCTGCCACCCGGATGGGGTGTTGAATATTCGAGGCGGCTATATTACGGTCGACCTGTATTTCACCGACACGTTCCAGTACGCGAAACTCTACGCCATGAGGGATTCCGTTGAACGGATGCTGTCTGTTTTGGGCGAGGCAACTTGGGACGAGCCGGACGCAGACAAGAAGAACCGCCACCTTTGGGTACGGCATGATGTGGATTTCTCCGGCGACATGACGGACGCCTACCAGTGGATGACGGACGGGCTGCTCGCCATGCGCAGCGTATACGATCTGCTGGTCTGATTACTCGATCTGCTACGTGTTCAGCACTGTATAGAATGAGCATAACCGTTCGAAACGAGACCGCCATGAAATACGGAATGAGAAAACCCAGCTGGAAGAAGAGCCTGTCCGCGCGAACGAAGGGGCGTGCCACCCGTGCGGTCAAGCGGGCGCTGATCCCCGGCTACGGCAAGAAGGGCATGGGGTGGCTGCATCCCAAGCGCAAGCTGTACAACGCCATCTACAAGAAGACCACGTTCAGCCTGTTCGACCTGTTCAAGTAGTCGGTAATCGGGTAATCGCTAGAACAGATCATCATGTGACCCGGTCCGTGTGAGCACGAGTTGCAGCTCCTGCTTCTCCACACGGTAAATGACGAGCCAGTCACCCTCGATGTGGATTTCGCGGTATCCCCTCCAGCTTCCGGTCAGCTGATGGTCGCGGTATTTTGTGCTGAGCAACTGTTTGTCTTGGGCCATGAGCGTGTCGATGGCCTGTCTAAGCTTATCGGGATTGTAATGCTTTTTAAGCAGAGCCTTGAAATCCTTTTTGAATTGCGTTGTGCGAAAAACCGACTTAAGCATCCAACAGATCCTTCATCAACGCATCCGTGCTGGTGAAGGATTCTCCGTCATGGGTTTCCGCTTGGCGGCGTGCCTCAATGCTGGACGGATTGTCCCTGGTGATCTTGAAAGGCATGCCGTTTTCGCGGATTGATTGGCGCAGAAAGATGTTGATTGCCGTTGACAGATCCATGCCCATATCGGCATACAGTTCCTTTGCCTCTCGCTTGATTGTCGGATCGGTACGGAAACTAATCGTCGCAGTGTCGCTCATGGTTGCTCCTAATCATATGCAGGTAACAGCTACAAGCAATTGTAGTGCGAATGTCATGCTGTTATCTATACACTAGATCATGCCATACGGGAGCACATTCCGTATAGCGGAATCTTCTACGTTCGTAATATCGCATTTATACTTCGGGAAAGGGTGATCAACGTTTCGGAATCCATGCTGGCAAGCGTTGCGGTCATTCCTGCAACGTGAATTGGAAGGGACCGTCCGCCACGGAACCGACGCGCATGCGGGCGCCGAACCGACCTTCGCGCACGGGAACATCGCCCGACTGCAACGCTTCATTGAAACGAATCCATATCAGATTCGCATGCTCATCATCGGCATCATGAGATACCAGCTGCGGCCTGCCGACCGCGGGACGCCGCAGTATGGTGAGTGGCTGTGGAATCGACAGAATCTCGCCGTGCATCTCCTGAACAGACAGCGACAGTCTGCCCTGCGGACCATCGAAACAGCGTAACGTGAGCACACGATGCGCCATCCGTGCAAGCGTTCCCTCATCATCATCGGGCTCCACTTCGACGGTCAACACCAATCCGGGCCCGATCTGCACCATGTCGAATGTCGGATCCGGTGTGCCCAACTCGTTCAATACGATGGCGCTCGCTTCGGTCACGCGTTGCAGGGAAACTTTCATAACGACCAAGTGTACGGCAGCGGATCGGACGGCCATTGCACGGAAAAAACGGCTGGACGCC
>ERZ779843.2573-NODE-2573-length-17126-cov-2.847461_pt1 | contig 17126 bp, 13 predicted proteins | sample MGYA00511560_ERZ779843 | MGnify/ENA primary metagenome ERZ779843 (study PRJEB29588, sample SAMEA2158062) | human gut metagenome | biome: human gut; feature: human-associated habitat; material: faeces | place: Denmark | collected 2008/2010 ... | reverse complement strand
ATACATCTGCTCTTTGAGTGGCTTCTTGTGTGATACAACAGTCCCGTCTGGGAGCGTTATAGTGTTCTTTTTTGCCATCGTCTTCTCCTTTTTTATTATATTTGTAAACTTAGATGCTTCGGATTTTTCCTGCATCAAAAAATGATGTCAGAAATCTCACTGTATGTGCGCTTCTTCCATCTATCTGAGAGACAAAAAAACTGCTGAGAGTCAAATTTATTGATATGCCTCCCAGCAGCTATCCGTCTGTCATACAAATCAATTATCCTGCATACGCTTTTAACTTAGTGCATGCAAGTCAGGTTTGGGACTGATTAGTTGTTCAGAGAATCAACAATCTTCTGAGACCAGTTATTTCCACCCTGCTGATCGAAGTATGCCATACCATCCTCAACGCTCATGCCCTGAGTAACAACCTTAGCGATTACTTCATTCTTAAGTGTGGTAAGATCACCGTTATACTCTGCCATCTCATCAGTAGAAACAACCAGCTGAGCCATCTTGCTGTGTTCCTGGAAAGTCTCTGCAGAAACCTTTGCTTCTTCTGCTACTGCCTCTGCCTTTGGATCGTTCTCAAGCGGAGCAACTGCAAGCATTGGATCGATGTGGTTCTTTGTGTAAACAGTTCCCTCTTTCTCTCTGTTCTCTAACATATGGAACTGGCCTTCCTCGTATTTAACACCGCAAACTTCCTCAGCTGCTGTTGACCAGTGAACACCCTCTACACCATATGTCCATAAGAACTGCATATCGCCGCCATCTAACATGCTCTCGATAAAGTATTTATATACACCCTCTGGATTTGAGCAAGCCTCAGTAATACACCAAGCCGGTGCAACACGCTCTGTATAAGCGCCAAGCTCCTCGATCGGCGGGATTGCTACAAGCTCACTGTCAAGACCATTTGCCTCAAGATTTGTCTTTAAGTTGGTTGCCCATGTTCCTGCCCAGTATGTGAATACACCAAACTTATCCTCATAGAACTTGGTACGGCAGTCAGATGTTGCATTAGTCAGAGACTCCTTATCAATGTAGCCAGCCTCGTATGCACTCTTTAATCTCTCTAAAGCAGCCTTCATGGAATCCTCTGTGAATCCATCTACCCATACGCCTTCATCATTCTTGTAGAAGCTCGGGTAAGCATCCTGATAGAACTCCGGCAGATAGTTTGTATATGGAGCCTCAGTTCCGATCAGACCTGCAGAAGATACACCATATGTATCGCCGTCAACACCATTTCCATCTGGATCGCCAGTGGTAAATGCCTCAAGCATTGCCAGATACTCATCATAAGTAGTCGGAACCTCTAATCCACAGTTATCTAACCATGCCTTCTTTACATAAGTGATGCAGCCGTTTCCTCTTGCAGGAGAAATTCCGTACAGAGAACCATCAATCTTTAAACCATCGATAACGCTCTGGTCGGTAATACGCTCCTTGAGCTCGGAGTTATCATATGCTTCTGTCATATCCCAAAGAACGCCCTCTGCTGCGTAGCTAGCGTAGTATGTAGAACCTAACAGAACAACATCCGGCCAATCGCCGCCTGCGATAGTCTGACCTAATACATCATAGTACTGGGAATGGTCTGGCTGAATGATCTGCAGGTCAATACCGGTAAGCTCTTCCCATCTTGCCTCGAACTCTGCCTGTCCGTTCTCCTGTGTGAAAACGGTACCGTCAAACATTACTGTGATCTTCTCCGGCTTTTCTACCTCATCTGCCATAACAGCTGGTGCAATGCCCATAGAAGCCATTACCATTGCAGCACTTGATGCTAGTGCCATCAGTTTTCTTTTCTCCATTTAGAAATCCTCCTTCAGATATACATCTGTTGTTTATCACAACATCTTTGTTTATCATTCTACTACGTAAACGATAAAATTACAAGTAGTTTTTTAATTTTTACTAATAAGCGTTTTCTTTCCTAATAAGTTTCCGTCACTTTTAATTCTTTTCTTTGTTTTTTCTGTGTTCTTAAATTGACACTTCATAATTAATTCGTTATACTGAACAAAAAGAAGGAGGATTTTTGTTATTTATGAATACAATTACAAGCACCACATTTCCTGAAGCAACAGGCATATCTGCTTCCTGCATCATGGACGCTTTACGCGAAATCGATGCACGAGGAATTTCCATGCACAGCTTTCTATTCTGCAAAGATAACTGTCTTGTTGCAGAAGGCTACTATGCACCAGTAAAGAAAAATGACCTTCATCGGATGTTTTCTGTCACAAAAAGCTTCGTAAGCATCGCAATTGGATTTTTACAGGAGGAAGGCCGCCTGTCTCTTGATGATTCTATTGTAAAATTTTTCCCAGAATACGTTCCGAACACTTCCGAGGCACATCCATGGCTTCTTGCCACCACAATCCGCGACATGCTCTCCATGCGTTCCTGCCACGCTTCAACTACTTACGATAAATTCAGTTCAAAAACAGACTGGGTTAAAAGCTTTTTTACCGTAGCTCCTACACATAAGCCTGGAACTGTGTTTCACTATGATACATCTTCCTCACATACACTGTGCGCTCTTGTAGAAAAGCTGACCGGCATGAAAATGCTTGACTACCTTCGAAACAAAGTTTTAAACGAAATCGGTTTCTCAAAAGAGGCCTATTGTCTTACAGATGGTTTTGGCGTTAGTATGGGCGGTTCTGGTCTTATGGCAACCTCACGCGATTTGATGCTCTTTGCACTTTTGATCTTAAATAACGGAAAGTTGAATGGAAAACAGTATATTTCGGCTGATTATATTAAAGAATCGACCTCATTTCAGACAGCAACATGTGTCACAGGTCCCGTTCCATCTGAAAGCCAGGGTTATGGATTACAGTTTTGGATTGGTGAACATAACTCAATCGTTTGCTACGGAATGGGCGGTCAGCTTGCTATTCTTTTGCCAGAATATAACACGGCAATCGTGACAACTGCTGACACTCAAGGCTATCAGGGCGGCAATCAGGTCATCTACGATGCTATTTTTTGTCACATTCTCCCTGAGTTAGAAAAAAGACATTCTCCATGGACACCATCTGACGAAGAAAAACTTGCTTTTGAGCAATTTATGAGTAAGCTTGCAATGCAGCCGCTTAACCATAATAAAGCTGCTTCTGAGACGTGGAACAACAAATTTGAAAATGTCAATGACATAAACACAAGTTTTTTAACAAATTTCAGGCCAATTATGTCAAGTTTTGAAGGGACATATGTAATCAAAAAGGCTTCTGACGCTGCAGAGGCACTTGATAAAAACATCATAAATGAAACAATTTGGGATGAGATTTCATTTGAGATGAGTGAGCCACTGACACCATCATGTACTGGAAAAGTATCACTAAAGTGCCATGTTTTTCCATCCATAGTGGATTCCACTGTAGATTCCCCAGTGACTTTTGAATTTGGATTTGGTGCTTTAAAAGAAGGTACACTTAATATGACTACACATATGGGAAACCGTGCCGATGAGCCTGTGCCTGTTTCTATGCATTATGCAGCAAGCGCAGAATGGCTTAGCAAAAACATGCTTTATATCCGTGTTCACCTGCTTGATACCTCTGTTGGCTCTATCCATATTCAGGCTGTATTTGGAGAATCAGATATTACTGTTTTCCTTCGCAAGCAGGAAGAAACGCTGTTTGGAGAGTTTTCAGGTCATCTGTACGGCACTAGACAATAATATCTATCTTTTAAGCTAAATTTAAGCCAAAATAGTCCATTTACAACGTGCTTTTACCATGTTAAAAAAAAGGCAGACTATACATTAGGGAGGGAATATATATGAAGCCTTCATCAAATACTGCCGACATGACAAAGGGCAGCCCGGTCAGACTAATTCTGACCTTCTCAATTCCTTTAATTATTGGCAACATTTTTCAGCAGTTATATAACATGGTTGATACAGTTGTAGTGGGAAATTTCGTTGGTTCTAATGCGCTTGGTGCTGTCGGTGCCTGTGGCTCAATAAGCTGGCTGTTTTTCTCACTTTCATCTGGTCTTGCCCTTGGAATCGGTATAATTGTCTCACAAAATTACGGTGCCAAACAATTCGATCAGGTTCGCGCAACTATTGCAAACTCATTCTATGTATTAATTTTTACTGCTATTGTGGTAAGCGCTGTGTGTTATCTGATTGCTCCCGCCGCACTTCGCCTCTTAAAGACTCCAGAGGATATCATAGATAACTCTATTATCTACATGCGAACAACTTGCCTAGGAATTGTCGCAATCACACTCTATAATGGTGTCTCTTCAATTTTGCAGGCACTTGGCAATTCAAAAACACCACTTTACTTTCTAATCATGGCAAGCATTTGCAACGTACTTTTAGATCTTCTCTTTGTCGTTGTATTTCACCTTGGAGTATTTGGTGTGGCATTTGCGACCATTCTTTCACAGACACTGTCTGCTGTCGTAAGCCTAATCTATGCATTTAAAAAGGTTCCATATTTTCACATGACAAAGGAGCAGCTAAAGCCTAATTTTTCAATTATCGGCACATCATATCGACTTGGTGTTCCGATTGCACTGCAAGGCAGCATGATAGCACTCTCATGTATTGCGCTGCAATATGTTGTCAACAGCTTTGGTTCCACTGTTGTGTCTGCTTTTACGATCACAAACCGTATTGAGCAGCTGATCAACCAGCCGTACAACTCTCTTTGCGCGGCACTCACGACATACGCTGGTCAAAATATGGGTGCCGGCAAAACAGACCGTGTGAAGCTCGGCTTTAAAAAGTCCATCTATATTGTTGGAATCTTTAGTGCCATTATGATTCCTATCATGTTTATTTTTGGAAAAAATATCGCCGGTCTCTTTGTCAAAGAAACCGACGTTATTGAACTTGGCGCATCCGCGCTTCGCATTACAAGTGTATGTTATTTCTTCCTTGGAATGATCTATATTCCAAGAGGTATTTTAAACGGATGCGGCGATGCTGGATTTTCCGTTATTAATGGAATTACTGAAGTTGTCTGCCGTCTGCTTTTCTCCAATATCCTAACAAAGATTCCAAAGATCGGCTATTGGGGCATTTGGATTACAACTGGACTTACCTGGCTTGTAGTATCTATCGTATGCCTGCTTCGCTATGCATCAGGAAAGTGGAAGCAAAAGGCAATTCGCTCGAAAGGGTAATTTTAATGATACCAACGGATTGCTATGCAGTTACACTGGTATCCTATGACATGCCGCAATGTGAACATCGTATTCATCACCCGAAAGTGTTCGCATCTGTGGCATTTCTGTTTTGCATCGCTCGGTGCAGCACTCACATCTGGTGTGAAATGGACATCCCGATGGCGGATCTGATGGGCTCGGAATCTCGCCCACTACCACCTTCTCATTTGCATGAAATAATGCTTTTGTGTATGGGTGTGCTGGATGTTCTAAAATCTCCTTTGTCGTACCAAGCTCAACAAGATGACCCAAATACATAACACCTATACGGTCGGACAAATATGAAACGACACCAAGATCATGTGAAATGAAAAGGGATGTCAGCTTATATTTTTCCTGCAGCTCACGCATTAAATTTAAGATCTGTGCCTGCACCGAAACATCAAGTGCAGAGACAGGCTCATCTGCCACGATAAAGGAAGGCTTCATTAAAAAGGCTAGCGCAATGCTGACACGCTGGCGCTGTCCTCCGGAAAGTTCTTTGGGATATCGGTTTGCATACTCTGCATCAAGCCCAACTTCTTTTAATATTTCCTCTACCTTTGCCTTTCGCTCTTCTTTTTTCATATCCTTTCTATGAATCTTAAGCGGTTCTTCTAACAGCCAGCCAATTTTCTTTCTCGGATTAAGCGAAGAATATGGATCCTGAAAGACCATCTGAATCTCTTTTCGAAGCGGATGAAACTCCCTCTCATTCATTGAAGCAATGTCTTGTCCGCGAAATAAAATTGAACCTTCGTCTGGTGTAAAAAGATGAACAAGCATATTTCCGATAGTTGATTTTCCACAGCCAGACTCTCCAATCACACCCAGTGTCTCTCCTTCGTAGATGTCCACTCGTAAAGCGTCAGATTAAAATTTGATACGGCAAAAACGTCTTTTCTCTTGCCGTCATGATATGTTTTCGTCACATCTTTTAGCTCAATCAATGGCTGTCTTTGTTTTATTTGTTCAGTCATGAGTATTGCCCCTTCCTGAGTCAAAATTTTTATTCCAGCATGCTACAGCGCGTCCATCTTCCTGCACTAGCGGTGGCACTTCTTTTTGGCACTTATTTGTACAGTACTCGCATCTTTCTGCAAAGCCGCAGCCTGTATTATTTCTTGCATATAGTCCAGGCACACTGCCCGGTATAGCCTTTAATGGCTTTCCGCGCTTTGTAATATCAGGAATCGCCTCTACAAGGCCTTTTGTGTATGGATGAAGCGGATTAGTTAAAATTTCATCTACCGGACCACTCTCCACAATACGTCCCGCATACATAATGTAAACACGGCTGCACAGACGGCTTACAACGCCAAGATCATGAGAAATTAAAAGAATAGCTGTATTAGTTTTTTTATTCATCTGGCGCATCAAATCCATAATCTGCGTCTGAATTGTGACATCAAGCGCAGTTGTTGGCTCATCGGCAATCAATACCCGGGGATCGTTGATGAGCGCAATTGCAATCATCACTCGCTGCCCCATGCCGCCAGAAAGTTCACGAGGATAGCTTTGCAGTACTCGCGTATTGAGGCCGACAGCCTGACAGATCTTCCACATCTGGAAGACCAACGCTTTTTAGCTGTTCTAAAACAAGGCTCTTTGCCTCTTTTTTACTTATACCCTTTTGGTGAGTTAAAAGACATTCACGCACCTGTTTCCCTACCTTAATAAGTGGGTTAAGAGCTGTCATAGGCTCCTGAAAAATCATGGAAATACGCTTTCCTCTAATTGACGTCCACTCTTTTTTTGTCAGTTCATTTAAATCCTCTTGCCCATTTTCGCCGTTTAAATACATGTGCCCCATAATGCGTGTATTTGGCGGCTGAAGGCCCATCATAGAAAGCGCCGTGATGGATTTTCCGCAGCCTGACTCTCCTATCAGTGCAACCATCTCTCCTGCATCAATGTGCATATTAAAATCTGTCACCGCCTGATACCACTTTTTTTCATTTTCAAAATCCAATGAAAAATGTTCTGCCCTAAATTCAATCATTGCTCAGTCACCTCCTGGATTCCGTCTCCAATCAAATTAAAGCTCATGACAAGCAATGTAATCACAATCGCTGGCATGGCAATGTTCCATGGTGCCATAAGAAGCGTTTGCTGGGCATCTGAAAGCATCAGTCCAAGACTTGGCTTTGGCGGTGCTACACCAAGTCCTAAGTAGCTTAAACCTGCCTCTGACATGACAGCTGACGCAAATGTTAGTGATGCAGTTGCCGTCAGCTCTGAGAATAGATTTGGCAAAATATGCAAAAACATGATTCGCGGTGCAGATGCTCCCCTGACACGCTCTGCTTTTACAAAATCTGCTTCACGAAGCTTTAAAAATCCGCTTCGCGCCATACGTACAAAACGCGGAATGGACATGATTGACAATGCCAGAATCGTATTGCTTAAACCGCGTCCAAATATACACATCAGCATTAACGCGAGCAAAATCCCAGGAAATGCCATCTGTGCGTCCACGATTTTCATAATCACTTCATCGACATAACCGCCAAAATATCCAGAGCAGGCACCAAGAAGTGTTCCCACAAGTCCGCCTGCTGCTACAACGACAACACCAATACCAAATGATACCTGTATACCCTTCATTATGCGGCTCATCACATCTCGACCAAACTGATCTGTTCCCATAAGATGTGATATGCTAGGAAGCGACAGCTTTGGTGCAAGATACATTTCTTCTGGATCATATGGCAGCCAAAATAAGCTGACAACAAGCATCCCAAGCATAATAAACGCCAGAATTGCTCCTGTAAGAAAGCTTTTATTTTTTAAATATCGTTTCATGGATTGTTTTCCTTTTTATAATCTAAATAAATGAGTTCACGGGCTGCCTAAGTTATCACTGGGCTTCGAACGATGGCTTAGCCTAGGTTACTAGCCCGTGAACAATCTACTTTACTTCAGACGAATTCTCGGATCTACCAGTGAATAGATCAGATCGACGGCGAAATTGCACACCACAACAATGAGCGCTAAGTAGAAGGTCAGTCCCTGCAACAGCGGCAAATCTCTGCTTGAAATTGAGACAGATATCAGCCTTCCGATTCCTGGCATGGAAAAAACATTTTCGACGATGATGCTTCCGCCTAAGATATCTGCTGCTGTCATACCAAAAATTGTAATTACCGGAATCAGGGAATTTCTAAGCACATGACGGTACATCACCTTATTTTTTCCTAAACCTTTACTGTATGCAGTACGCACATAATCTTGCTTTCTTTGTCCGTTAACTGACACCTTAACATAACGAATCACTATTGCACTTGTACCAAGCGCTAATGAGCATGACGGCAATATAAGGCTTTTAAGCCATCCTGACGGACTTTCTGAAAATGATACAAAACCAATAGATGGAAGCCATTTTAAACCAACTGTAAAAATGCTAATTAAAAAGATTGCCATACAGAAAGACGGGATGGAAATGCTGACCTGTGAGAGCATGGAAAGCGGAAGACTATACCACTTATCTGAGTGGTCTGCCAGCCACACACCAGCCAAAACACCAATTATCAATGTCAGAATAAGTGTTATTATCGCAAGACTTCCAGTTACTTCAAGCGCATCTGATATAAGCTGTGCAACCGGCTGCTGATAACGATATGAAATTCCAAGATCGCCCCGAAACAGTCCTGCAATCCAATCTATATAACGCACAAGTGCAGGCTTATCTAATCCCATGCTCTTATTCAGCGCCTCAATCTGCATTGGATCTGCATCTACTCCAAGAATGATATAGGCAGGATTTCCCGGCAAAATCTGAAAAACACTAAATGTAATAAAAGACACTAGCAGCAGCGTTACCAAAAGGCCCGCTACTTTTTGTATATAATAATTCATACGTCTGACTCCAAAACAGCCCGCCGAAAAAACTTTCGCCGGGCTGCCTTTCTTATATAGATTTATTCCTCGTAGTAAAGCTTGCTTAAATCAATGAAGCTTACCGGGTAGAAAGTGTAGCCCTTTAAATCGCTTCTTGTAACAGCAATGGCATTCGGATCACAGATCCATACAGCAGCAGCGTCATCTGTCAGCATCTTCTGACACTCCTTAAATAACTCAACGCGCTCCTCATCAGAAGCTGTCTTTGCTTCTTCGATCAGTTTATCGTAATCCGGATTATTATATTTCATGAAATTCTTTGCATAATCGCTTACATAACGACCTAAAATATCGTTTGGATCAAGCTTTCCTGTCAAACCAACAACTGTTGTCTGATAATCTGCATTTGTGTATACCTGCTCTAACCACTGACCCCACTCAACTGGTTCAATAGTTGCGTTGACATTGATCTGCTTTAACTGCTGTGCGATTACCTGAGCAGTATCAATATGCTTCTGATAATTAGACGGAACTGTGATTGTAATATCAAAGCCATCCTCATATCCTGCCTCTGCCATCAATTCCTTTGCCTTATCTACATCATATGTGTAGACATCTTCAAGCTCATCATTATAAAAATAAGACATTACCGGGCTGAAGTTACTATAAAGCTCTGTAGCATATCCTGCAAATACACCGTCAATAATCTGATCCTTATTAACTGCATACTCAAATGCCTGACGTACACGCACATCATCAAATGGCGTGGCTGAGTTATTTAACGCAAATAACTGAACCATGTTCTGCGGAGAGCTGTTTACAGTAAAGTCACCTGTTAAATAATCAGCGCTGTCTGCATAAACAATTCCTGCGTCAAGCTGTCCTGACTGCAGTGCTGTTAAAACGGCACTGTCATCACCCATGATATAAATCTGTGCCTCATCGATCTTTGGCATTCTGGATTCATCATAATAATCTTCATTTTTCTCCAGAACAACCATCTGTCCAGGAACATATTTTTCAAACACAAATGGGCCGGTTCCTACCGGAGCACTTGACTGATCCTCATATCCTTTTGGAAGTACTGCTACTCTTGTATACTGTAAAAATGCAGCATCAGCCTCAGCAAGTGTCATTGTAACTGTGTAATCATCAACGGCTTCTACTGAAGTCAGATTTTTAAATTTAGAAGAAAGAGGCTCCTCTCCGCCTAAACCGGAAAGAGATTCATAGGTATATACGACGTCCTCAGCCGAAAATGCCTTTCCATTATGGAAGGTTACGTCGTCTCTTAAATGAAAGGTATAGGTCAATCCGTCATCGGAAATATCCCAGCTCTCGGCTAATCCCGGAATCAATGCTCCTGTCTCATCAAACAGTACAAGTCCCTCAAATACATTGTGAAATACGGCCTCTGTGTCGCTTGCTGCTGAAAGCCATGGATCCAAGTTATCTGGCTCAGACTCCATATTAATGCGCACAACTGTCTTATCTGTCTCCTCTGCCGATACGCCAAACGGCATTGCTGTCACTGCCATACTCATGGTCAATGCTAATGCTGCTGTCTTACCTGTCTTTTTCATTTTTCAATTTCCTCTCTGCGCCGCTTATACAAAAGTCTGCCACGGCGGCGCCGCAGACTCTGGTCAGCGGCTCTATGCTCGCTGCCACAATTTCATTGTAGAAGATTTTTTCTTATTTGTACAGAGGTTTTTCTCACTTTTCTGTTCTAAAAGAGATACATTTTATTTGATTTCCTTTTTACCTTGTAGTATAATAGGTTTATCTGCTGTGACACAGCGAATCCAATTTTTGAGGTGACTTATGATTGTATCTACCAGAGGACGTTATGCCCTGCGTGTTATGATTGATATCGCAGAGCATCCAAATGAACCATATATTCCATTAAAATCAATTGCTGCCAGACAGGGAATTTCTGAAAAATATCTGGAAAGCATTTTAAAAATTCTTGTCCAAGAACACCTTCTTGAGGGCATGCGCGGCAAGGGCGGCGGCTATCGTCTGACTATGTCTCCCAGTGAATACACAATCGGAAGAATCCTGCGCCTTACAGAAACAAGTCTTGAACCTGTCGGCTGTATTGAATCTGGCTCAACCTCCTGCCCTAAGGCATCTGAATGCCGCACAATTGGTATGTGGATGAAACTAGGTGAAATCGTAAATGACTATCTTGACAGTATTACATTAGCAGACCTGCTTGCTCAGTGATGGGCAGACAGGTCTTTTATTTCTTCCTTACGGTGCTTTTGCGAAGCTTTGCATATGTACCTTAAAATATTACACTTTCTCTAACCGTATCTGATCAATGCGAAGGCGTGAATTTAGGCTGTGCACACTTATTTCGTGCTGACCTTTCTCTAGTTTGCACTCCCAGACTGGTGCCCACTTCCATACATGCTCTGATGCATATTTCCATAGCGGGCGTCCACCATACAGTTCTTTTTCTGGTACAATGACGCCATCTATTTCTACAGTATAATGTGAACAGTCATCTCCCCACTGCCATGTATGTACCCATATACGATAATGTCCGCCCTGTGCCTTAACTATATAGTGAAGGCTTGGCGCTTCTTGTTCACTCCATGATAAGCCTTCCTTTTCGATATACATAGCAAGACCACTTTCGTTATATGCCGGACTGTCACAATAATTCCAAGAAGTGCCGTCTGCGCTGTCATTTGTAGATGCAAATGCAGTTTGTGCCATTGCAGATGCTGCGTCAATTTCGATAATGCCATTTGCCTCTGTGACTGTGCTTGCCGCTTTTGCCAAGATCTGCTGCGGCGTAATCGTATCGCTGTTTTCTTCTGGACGAATTATTATATCATCATCTTCTAGCGAATCTTTTCCTGCTGCAAGCGGAAGATATAAAACAGGGCGCGGCTCTGGTGTTACATTGCCGTACCAGTGCTCACAATACGCATCAAGATCAATATTCTTAGGAAGCATTTCGCATTCTGGATTTGACAGGACAATTCCAAGATTGCTTCTTTTATAAGCTCCATCCACAAGTTTTGTCAGACTTGTAAGCTGACAAGACAGCTGTTTTCCTGCCTCGCTCTTTTCATCGTATAAAACGGCGCGTGTGAATGAAACATATGGATCAATTGCTGTGAAGGTGAGACTGTGAAGTCCTGCTGCCAGTCCAGTAAAACAGCCTGTCAGCTTATCCACATTGTTTAGTATGTTATGTTTCCAATTCGCACGGTGCTCATCTGTTGACTGCGACTCAAACACATTCATTTCACCATTGTCTACAGATATGCCAATACGAATACGTCCCACAGAGCAAAGCGTTGGGAAACGATGAAGCTCTAATACAAAATCACCACCTTGTGTCAGATAGAACGGGCAGGACCACTGTGCACCAGGTGTCTCTGCCTCCAAAAGACTTCCCTGTGAACGGCCCAGATTAGAAATTAGCTTCCAGCCTTCTGCATCCAAGCTTGATACTTCTGTACCATTTTCTGCCTCAATAACACATCTGCCGCTGTCTTCAATCGCAACATGCAAAGCTACTGCCTTAGTCAGCTTTGCATCTTCTGCATCCTTTTGTACACGAGCCTTTACATCATCGGTCTTATCGGTTACTGGAATTGTACAAATCTTTTGTGTACCGCTAAATACTACGATTTCACCGTGGCGAACAAGTGATGACTTTGCATCATTAGATGCATTTTCAGAGTGAAGTGCTTCTGAGGATTTAGTCTGTGGTATTACGCTAAAAACGAAGCGAGTTTCTTTTGTAAGTGTTCCTTCTGTTGGAAGTGCACCGACAATCTCAAGCCAATCTGGCTTTTCAATCTTATATGACAGTGCGCCGTCTCCTGCATTTGCAAGTTCAATCCATTTCGCGTTATCGTGTGTGCTGTCTGTGAAGGTGAGCTCACTTTGGTTATTCCAGCAGGTGACAATCAACTTATCTGCTGCTGCATGTAATGGCACACGGCATGATGGATACATAGCTGTGCGCGGCGGTGGGAAATCCTCTGGTGTTAATATGCCATTCCACTTTCCATTACTCATAACGTGATTGTAGTAGTAGAGAAGCTTTCTGCGCGCCAGATCAAATGCATGGCTCTTATCGGTATAACGCTTTGCATCACTGTTTTTGCCCTGTCTTATGCAAAGACGGCTGCGATCTGCATAATAATACATGCCATTTGTAAAATAAGCTGCCTGCACCTTCATCAATATCATCTGGAAAAAGGCATCCTTCTCCTGCTCCGGCAAGTTCTCATAAATCTTCTCCAGCTCACTGCAAATATATTCATAACGATGCATGCGTGCTGCTGCCTCATCTCCAAATGCTGTCTGTGAAAAGCAGTCATCATCCATATGCTCAAGCTTTCTTGCATTTGTGAGCTGATCAAATTCTAATAGGAGCGCTGCTGCTGCTTTTCCTGGCTGTCCTGTAAACATGCTGTCTAACCATCTTGTCAAAAAAATAGTTTCGTCAAAGGTTTCAAGATCGCGATTGGCATCTCCATCTGCCTCCCATGCAAGCTTTGCGTAGAAGGAAAGCTGCTGCTCTAGTGGCTTAATTGCGCCGAAATTTGTAACCCACACCTTCTGAATGCCTTCTTTGTATGCCTTTAACAGCTCATTTCTAGTGTGAGACATTGGAATTGAGCAGATAAACAGATAGGAAGCTCCCGGCGGTGCCCAGTAAGAATTATGATAATAAATACCATTTCCGCTCTTTCTTGCCTTTTCCTTCTCGCCTGGATAGCGGCGCACATAACCATAGTTGTCATTTGTCCAGATCAGTGTCAGATCTTCCGGCACCTTTAAGCCATTATCATAAAGCTCAAGCACTTCTTTGTACGGCACAAAGGTCTTCATAGGCTCGGTGTCTAATGTTTCAGAAAGAATCTCCTGTTGTGCTGCCATAACAGATTCAAGCAGCTCAATTTTAGCTTTTAGTAGTTTCTCTCCTGTCAGACCTTCAAGTGATTTTGTCTCAAAACCTGAGTCGTGGATTCCTCTCATACCAACTGTGTAGCTTACTTCAAAATCACGGTTTTGCTCTACGCTCTCGCGCCAATACTCCTTTAAGATTTCACGGTTTCTGCCTGGAATAGAAAAATCATATTCCACATCGGTATAGCCCTTCTTTGCAAGCCACGGCTTCCACTCGCGATTATTGCTTCTCATCAGCATATCACAGTGAGACGTTCCGACAACTATGCCCATGCGGTTTGCAAGCGCACCGTTTTCCTGTTTTAGATTAAAGGAATTGACATGCATTGCCGGCCAGATATAATTGAGCTTTAAGCGAAGCAGCAGTTCAAAAATCTTTTCATATGTCTTTACACCGATGGTCGTTTCACCCATATAGCGCCATACCCAGTGCTCTAACTCTTCCTCGTCGTTGATAAAAATTCCTCTGTACTCAACAGACGGATAATCCACCTTGCAATAACCATTTTCAATTACAGCTTCACTTCTACGGCGCACCGGCACATCGGCAAAGAAATACCATGGTGATACACCAAGCCATTCACAGAAATCATAAATGCCATAAATTGTACCGCGGCGGTCTGTTCCTGCAATTAAAAGCTCTCCGTCCTTTTCCTGAATCAAAAATGCTTCCTTACGGTACGTGCCATCCTCTGCCCGAAGTTTTGAAATATCTGCCTTTTCATCTAACTCTGGCAGATTGCCCACTGTTCCGACAAGGATACGAATAATGCCTCCTGCTGTCACGCTGCAGTCAAGTGTACGAATTAAATCGCGCCGCAGATTCACAAGTGCAATCTTGACTGCTTCGCTCTCACTAGAGCTAAATACCAGTTCAACCTTGCTGTATTCTCTGATTACCATTGTTTTTCCTCCGTTTTTATGACAATTCAAAGTTTTACAAAGATGTAAAACTTTGAATTGTTACTCACCTTTCTATCGTCATCTTACAATAGCGTTCATAAAAACGCAAGCTCATATTGACAGCAAAAAGGTGATATTTTAAAATATCAGTATGGTACAAATTTAAGTCACAAAATCAGAAAGGATCACATTATGATTACTATTAACGCTGGACAATCTACTTCTTTTCCACGCATTGCTGATGCTATTGAGGCTGCTAAAGCCTATGCTCCTATGCCTGTCACAATACACATTGCACCGGGACGCTATCACGAAAAGCTGACAGTCTCACAGCCTCACGTTACACTTATGGGCGACGATGCTTCAAATACGATTCTTACATATGATGACTATGCAAGAGAAATCATGCCAGACGGAATAAAGCGAGGTACCTTTCGCACCTACACTTTATTTTTAGATGCGCCAGATATTACTCTTTGCAATCTCACTGTAGAAAATGCTGCTGGCGCTGGAAAGGAAGTTGGTCAGGCGATTGCTCTATATGCTGAGGGAGAAGGAATACGTGTGGAAAACTGCCGTCTTATTGGAAGTCAGGACACTCTTTTTACGGGGCCGCTTCCTGAAAAAGAAAAGGAACCTGGCGGCTTTCGCGGTCCGAAGGAATTTGCCCCGCGCATCAACGGAAGACAATATTATAAAAATACTTATATATGCGGTGGTGTCGATTTTATTTTTGGAAGCGCCACTGCTTACTTTGAAAATTGTACACTTGAATCACTTCCTGAAGGCGGTGGCTATGTGACGGCCGGTTCATCGCCAAAAGGTCAAACTTATGGCTACATATTCAATCATTGCCGCTTTATTGGAAGTGAGCCTAATACATGTTACCTTGGCCGCCCATGGCGTGAGTATGCAAAAGTAGTCATTTTAAATTCTGAGATAGGTGATCATATCAAACCTGAAGGCTGGCACGACTGGGGAAAGATTGATGCTCACGATACTGTATACTTTGTAGAATACAAAAATTATGGCCCCGGTGCCGCAGGTGCGCGCCCGTCATGGACACATACACTAACTGACACAGAGGCCGAAAACTATACATATGCTTCTGTTTTTAACTGATCCCATATTCATATTTTTGTTCGTCATTTTGTGATGACTCATCATTTTTTTGACGCATATCATAATGAATATCCTGATCCATCATTTTAAGCATTGCTCTTGCGGCAGGCGGCCAAAACTGCCTGCCTATTCCATTTACAATTTCATCATGCACGCAGTCTTGCGTTAATGCCTTTCGATACGATCTATTTGAGGTCATCGCATCATATGCATCAGCAACTGCAATTATACGCGCTGCTTCTGGTATCTCTTCCCCTTTTAAGCCTCTTGGATATCCCTTTCCATCCCAGCGCTCGTGGTGATACAGCGCACCATACTGAAGTTCTGGCATTGAACTTATACGAGATAAAATCTGTGAACCGATTACTGTATGATTTTTGATATCAGAAAACTCTTTATCTGTAAGACGCCCTGGCTTTCGAAGAATAGCATCATCCACACCTATCTTACCTACATCATGAAGCAATGCCATGTAATACATGCCGTCAGCTTTCTCATCATCATATCCAAGCAGTTTTGAGATCTGTCTTGTATACTTTGCCACACGAGCAGAATGACCATTTGTATAGCTATCCTTTGCATCAACAGCACGTACAAGTGATTCTATTGTTTCAATTGACTGCTCATGGTTCTTTTTTGCTGCCTGTTCATTTTCCCGCGCTGACTTGATATTCTGCACAATAATAATAATCGCTGAAAACACGAACATCAGAACAAATACTGCATAGATAAAACTGTAAACAGAAAAATATACATCAAACTTTTTCAGTTCTACATGTCTTTCAATAAACAAAAAACCTGCGATTCTAAGCAAAAACAGGCATTCTGCAATAATCAAAATCGTAAGCAATACACCATTGATACGATTGCAGTCTTCCCTAAGCTCCACGATTGGATGGCAGACCCATTTGCAATAAATAAAATTAACAATGATCGGCATCAAAAGATCAATCAACACTGTCATGGCAAATGAATCATATATAGCTGTAAATGGCATGGACAACAGATACAAACATAGATACAAAAAGCGTGCCGCACTGCCCACCGGCTCCATCATACGTCCATAAAAATACATCAGTAAAAAGGATATGCCAAATACAAAAAAGTCTACACCATAAATAATATCATATGATATTTTTCCGGGCAGAAGCCGA
>ERZ779843.2567-NODE-2567-length-17152-cov-2.832427_pt1 | contig 17152 bp, 16 predicted proteins | sample MGYA00511560_ERZ779843 | MGnify/ENA primary metagenome ERZ779843 (study PRJEB29588, sample SAMEA2158062) | human gut metagenome | biome: human gut; feature: human-associated habitat; material: faeces | place: Denmark | collected 2008/2010 ... | reverse complement strand
TAAAGTTACATTTTTTTGACTTCTGCGAAACTGATTTCTACCGGCGTTTCGCGGCCGAATAAATCAACATTGATCGTCAGGCTCTGTTTAGCCATATTGATAGTCTGAATCATGCCGACTGTTCCTTCCCAGGCTCCGCCTGTTACTGTCACAGTATCTCCTTCTTCAAAATCTACCACGATGTCTTCTTTCTGGATACCAAGTGGTACCATCTCTTCATCTGTAAGCGGAACCGGTTTGGATCCAGGACCTACAAATCCTGTAACACCTCTTGTGTTTCGTACCACATACCAGGTATCATCGTTCATGATCATGTGGATCAGAACATATCCCGGAAACATCTTTTTCTGAGACGCTTTCTGTACGCCGTTCTTCAATTCGACAACTTCCTGCATCGGAACACGGACCTCAAGGATCTCATCTTCCAGATGACGGTTCTCGATCGTTTTGTCAATGTTGGCTTTTACCTTGTTTTCATACCCTGAATAGGTATGCACAACATACCATTTTGCTTCTGCCATAAACTCACCTTTCCTGCATTACCATTTATCAGTATCTTATCTAACTAATAAATCTACCCCGAATTTTACCAGGATATCACAGATCGTGATAATCGCTCCTAAGATAACGGAAACAACTACGACCGCAGCTGTCTGTTTGGTAAGTGTGGTTTTGTCTGGCCAGATAATCTTATTAAACTCAGCTTTCAGACCTTTGAAGAAAGGAGTTTTCTTCTCTTTTGTCTTCGCTTTGTCTTTAGATTCGCCCATAACATTCACTTCCCTTCAACGACTATTTCGTCTCTTTGTGTAATGTGTGTGATTTGCAGAATCTACAGTATTTCTTTGTTTCCATGCGTTCCGGATGAGACTTCTTATCCTTTGTCATGTTGTAGTTACGATGCTTGCATTCTGTACATTCCAGTGTAATTCTTGTACGCACAACTTCCACCTCGCTTTTTATGTTCTAATTTTTAGTTGCATGACAGCTTGCGAGGCTGTCGTGAAAGCTTCACGCCTGAAACTTTCTTTGTTAAAAATAGGCATAAAAAAAAGACCTATACTTCCATTCGCTAGGTTAGTGTACCATACCGAAAGTATAAAGTCAAGAAATTAAATAATTTTTTACGAAAGCCTTCGGACTGTCCAGGTGCATACGAAATCTGCTCTCATCCAGGCATATTCCCGGCACACAGGCTAAAATTTCAGCCGCAGAATGAAATCCGCGGCTGAAACTTTTTATTTATCTGTCACTTTTTCCAATGTGATATTCTACCTTCATACCACGCATGATAGTTCTTGATGCAATATCTACAAAGTTAAATCCAAATGCAATTGCAACGCAGGTTGCAAAAAGTGTGATCGTCTGTTCCAGGAGCATATGCATATTCCCGCTTACGCATGCGTACATTACATAGTATAGATTCGGTCCAGGAATCAGAGGGAATACAGACGCTGTCAGGAAAATTGTTGATGGTGCTTTATTTATCCGCGACATAATAAATGCATAGAATGCAACGAATGTCGCCGCAATTGTAGTTGCAAGGAAGTTACTTGGACGCGCCTCATAAACAAGTGCATAAATCAGCCATGTAAAAAATGCTCCGATTCCACAGTAAACCACCTGCATGCCCCGGATCTTAAACCACAGTGCAAATCCCACGCAGGCTGCGGTACAGGAAATCAGCTGTACGATCAGATTCGGGGTAAGGATAAATCCTTCCGCCTCTACACAGCCAAAAAGAATCATCGGTATCGCCGTACCAAATGCGATTCCGGAAGCACCAAGCATGGAATTCATGATATTGATTGATCCGGAGATAAAGTCTTTCTGAAGCAGATCACGGATTCCGTTCGTCGTACTCAGTCCACTGATCAGGAGCATGACAATTCCGATCATGATCCGCTCCTCATGATCTGCAAATCCAAATTTAACAGATAACAGAACGATCATCTCTGCAATAAACGATAAGATCAGGTTATATGCCAGCAGGTTCTTCTCACGTTCGGCCAGCCAGTTCCCTGCTGCAACGATCACAATTGATACGATCACCGCAATGATCGCATCCCTTATATCACATCCAAAGAATACCGCGAATCCGGTACCACCTAAAATACCGGCCGCATAATGGGTGTACCACTTCTGTTCCGGTCTTCCCATCACCTCTTCAAACTGTCTTCTCATTTCTTTTGCATCCGGCTTTTCTTTACAGACTTTACGGCACAGATTATTCAGATAATCCAGTTTGTCAAAGTCACATTCCCCTATTTCTACCAGCCGGATCTGTGTAATAATCTGCCCTTCCGGTGTCTCTGCCGTAATCTGGATATTGCTTGGTATAACAAAAATATCATACTTTACAAATCCATAACTTCTGCAAATACGGTACAGACTGTCCTGCAGACGAAAGTTCTCCGCTCCACATCTAATCATAGCTTCCCCAATGTCCAGGATCCCCTGTACAATTCTCTCGTAATCGTATTTCACATTCATTTTCCTTTTCCCAAAACCTCTCTCTTTTGTTCTTCTTACAAAGCCAGTTGTTCCGCCCTCCCGAACACTTCAGCCATACGAAGTAATGATATCATGATGTATCAAAAAGTCAACTAAATTCGGAGAATTTCTTCTAATATGTTATTTTTCTCCAGCCTTTTTCAGTCCTTCTTCTTCCCGGAATGCTCCTGGTGTCATCCCATACATTTTCTTAAATATTCTTACAAAATAACTTGTATTATCTATTCCCACATCTGCGGCAACCCGAATAACCGTATCATTCGTCTTACACAATAATTCTTTTGCCCTCTCCAGCCTGTAATCGATCAAATATTTCACCGGAGTCGTCCCTATTCCACGCTTAAAGCATCGAAGGGCTTCACTTTTACTAATGTTCGCTTCCGCTGCCAGCCTTTCCAAAGAAATTCGTTCTTTATAATGGTTTTCTATAAACTGCATCATCTCTCTGAGCCGCGACTGTAAAAGGAGATTCTTATTCCGGGACTCTCTCTGTACAATATCCGGAACTTCTTCAAACAATTCATCCCATAATCTGCTGATCTTGTTCTGTATAATCAGTTCTTTTCTAAGCATTTCCTTTCCGGCATCTTTGTATATCTCATCCAGCAGACTTAATATACCACTATTTTTTTCTTTTTCCAAAATCACATATTCTTTACCATATGTAATTACAGGACTAACATATTTTTGATAAATTGCACTTTCCCGCGCAGCAAGCAGCTCTGGAGCGTGCAAGATATTTGGCATAAGCGCACCACCCGGTGTTTCAAAGCGGTGGATCACTCTGCTGTTTATAAAAATCCCCTCCCCCGCTTCAAGGATAATCTTTTCATTTCCAATCCTGCAGATTACTTTTCCAGATTCAACCCATGCCCATTCAATCTCATTATGCCAGTGCCATTCAACATAACCCTGACCAATTTCATCGATATCATCCAGATAATATTCAAAAGGAAACTCCGGCGTTCCGTGTTCACGTATTTCCCTCAGTGTTTCATCTGTTATTATCTCTGTTATTTGCATTTTCATTATACCTTTTGTGTTTTGAAGATATTGTACTATATTTTTGCGATATTCGTCAAGACATCCACCCCTCCAATATGATATAGTGCTATTTTGAAAGGAGCTTTTAAGAAATGAAAAAAAACACAAATTGTATGCAGACCATCTACGCTTGTTTTATTGGTTACATCGTTCAGGCTATCGTAAATAATTTTGTTCCTCTTCTTTTTGTCACTTTCCAAAATAATTACCATATTTCACTAGAACGAATTACCTTTTTGATCACACTCAACTTTATCATTCAGCTGTTTGTCGATCTTCTATCCGCATTCTTCATCGACAGGATCGGATACCGCATTTCTATTTTAATTGCGCATATCCTTTCTGCGGCAGGACTGATATTACTCACCGTTCTTCCGGAAGTTTTTTCCTCCCCTTATACCGGACTTGTAATCGCAGTTATCATTTATGCGATCGGCGGTGGACTTCTCGAAGTACTGGTAAGCCCGATCATTGAAGCCTGCCCTACTGATAACAAAGAAAAAGCAATGAGTCTCCTGCATTCCTTTTACTGTTGGGGGCATGTGGGCGTTGTTCTGTTATCAACCGCATTTTTCTGGTTTTTCGGAATATCGCACTGGAAAATCCTCGCACTTATGTGGGCTGTCATCCCAATATTTAACACTTTCCTCTTCAGAAGTGCACCAATCTACTCCCTTCACAAAGAAGGTGAACAAGGACTTTCTCTCAGAGAATTGTGCACATCTAAAATCTTCTGGATGTTAATGCTTATGATGACCTGTGCCGGTGCCAGCGAACAGGCAGTCAGCCAATGGGCATCCACTTTTGCCGAGACAAGCCTGCACATTTCCAAAACACTCGGCGATCTTGCCGGTCCTCTTACCTTTGCAGCCTGTATGGGGGCTTCCCGGCTGCTTTACGGAAAATACGGAGACAGGATCCGGCTGGATCTGTTCATGAGAGGAAGCTGCATTCTTTGCATCCTTTCCTATTTATGTATTTCCATCCTTCCATTTCCTGCGCTGAACCTTTTGGGATGTGCGCTTTGCGGATTCTCCGTTGGAATTATGTGGCCGGGACTTTTCAGCACCGCATCCGTCTCTATTCCACGTGGCGGCACAACAATGTTTGCCCTCCTTGCACTTGCCGGAGATCTGGGATGTTCCGGTGGTCCGACGCTTGCAGGTCTGGTATCTTCCTACGCCGGTGGCAGTCTGAAAACCGGAATTTTCGCAGCCATTATTTTTCCGGCCGTCCTGCTCCTTGGTCTGATAAAATCAAAAAAATCTGAATAAAAAATAACGGGTTCCCTTTTTCATTGAGTTACCCGTTATTTTTCTTTTTAGTTTATCGTTTTTTCAAATCGGTCCTCTTTCGGAGCCGTATCCTGTCCAAACCATTTCTTACTCAGTTTCGTAAGTGTTCCGTCTTCTTTCAATTCTTTTTACACATTCTTTACAGGCATAATAAAAAGATGAGCACCTTTTACAGCACTCATCTTCCCCACTACTTCAACAATTTTTCTTCCCATTCTTTTTCTTTAAACCCGGTCAGTACAAATCCGTCCCCAACTACAAACGGTCTTTTCACCAACATACCATCTGTCGCAAGCAGCTTTATCTGCTCATCTTCCGTCATCGTCGGAAGCTTGTCTTTCAGCCGCATCTGCTTATAAAGCATTCCACTTGTATTAAAAAACTTTTTCAGCGGGAACCCACTCATCGCATGCCATTCCTTCAGCTCTTCATAGGTTGGATTTTCCTCTACGATTGCCCGTTCCTCAAATGCAATCTCATGCGCCTCCAGCCATTTCAGCGCCTTCTGACAGGTGCTGCATTTTCTGTATACCAATACTTTCATCTATCTGATCCACTCCTTTTTTATTCTCCAAAGTCCTGCTTGTACATCCCTTACAAGCTCTGTATTTCCATGTACCAATTCTTCATGATACCGTGTCAGACGTTGCCAGCTTTTCAGGATCTGCTGCTTCTGTAACGGATAAAAATTACTCAACACCGCATCCATCTCTTTGATCCCATACATCTCCAGCTGCTCCTGGAACTGCTTCTCATCTTTTTCATCTTCCCCAATATATTTGAGACAGAGAATCTTATTCCAGTCATACATATCAAAAAGCAGAACTTCATCCAATGGTACTTCCAGTGTCAGGAAGTTGCCGCCCATCGACTGATCCACATTATAGGCTTCACGGAATGCCCAGTACGGATACTCCGCACCATCCGGTTTCTTCACATATTTCTCCATCTCACGCACAAACCAGGAATAGGCTGTTGTGAAAATCTTTGCACTCTCCTGATATTTTTTCCGCACATACGCCTCTTTGGAATAGCACACGCCATTCCGCTCAATTGCTTCGATTACCGGGTCTGCCTGTGATGCATATAAGGTTATTGTATTACATTTTTCACCCATTCTCTTCGCACCTCCCAGATGTTTCCATAACATCCATCACTTCCGATCTGGATGTCATCATCAAAAAGCCTCTTCCAGCTCTCCCGGATCTCCCGTTTGATCTCCGGATAGAACTGCGACATATACGCCTGCGTGTCGCTGACTCCATAGGCTTCCAGAAGCTCTTTGTGCCGCTTTTCATCCGCCTTGTCTGCCGGAATATAGGAATAGTTGAGGATCATTCCCCATTTTGTGAAATTCACTCTGGTAATCAGGGATTCTTCGATCTCCAGTTCCAGGATCACTCTTCCTTTTTCCGGAAGCATCGTTGCATCCTGCCTGAAGGATACCCATACCGGAAATTCCACATCCGCCGGTTTGTTCCCGTAGTCCGGTCCGTTCTTGCCCAGCCATTCATAAGTATCCAAAACCAGCTCCGAATGTTCTTTGAGATCCTTTATAATATACTCTCGCTTTACCGTATATCGTCCGGTCTCCTGAAGAACTTTCCAGACATTTTCATGCTGCTTTGACCACACTGTAATCTTTGCCATTCCATCACCTCACTAATGGTAAAATATAAGTACTCCAAAGATAACTAACCGGCATCACCATACTTACATTTACTATAACACCGATTGGCATCTTTTGTCCTCTTTTCCCTTTATTCTCTCATTACTTCGTATCAAATCTGGTCACTGCCATGTGGATCAGATATGGAATAAGGATTACCGGAATCGCCAGATACGCCAGCACACTATACGCCTTCTGGATCAGTGTCAGAAGCCCGAACTGTGCGATTCCAAAATCTACAACACAGCAGATAAATGCTGCCACAATTTCCTTTGTACCGATTTTTCTTTTCTCATCCGTTCCTGTCTCTTTTTTCATCTTATCAAGACCACTACAGATTCTCTTGACCATTGCAGCCACCATATTAACCGCCGTAGATACCGCTCCAAGAATGATCAAAACAGAAATCAGCGGCATCATAAATCCTTTTCCAACACCGCACTGCACCTGCGATGATATTCGGAATATACACGATCAGAAGACCTGCGATAATGCAGACAGACAGGACAGAAGCCACCCTACGCACCAGGTCTGTTCCAAATACTGCCACAACGAAGATAAATATGCCGATAATCAACGTACACAGCAGATACGGAAGTCCGGTCAGGGTACTTAAAGTCGCTCCGCCTGTCGCAAATGCAACTGCGGGAGCCACGCACATCACACAAATTAACTGTAGATCTGCGCACCCGAGGCAAATCCACCTCCGAAATGTGTTGTAAACCAGACAAACGCTACCCCAAGAATCATAGAGGAAGTTGCGGATTTCTTATTCTTCATGGCTCTGATCCTTTCTGACTCTTTCTTTCAGTTTCTGCATTGCATCTTCTAGCATTTCCCGGGTTACCTTATATGGGTAATGTGCTACATCCGACATTTTCGGAATATGTCCCATACTTTCTTTCCATTCATCCTCTGTAATCTCAATTTCTTTCAAAGACACCGGAAGCCCTATCTCGCGATTCAGCTGATATATTTTCTCAAATTCTTCTTCCTGTCCATCTACAAGAAGTGCCAGAAGCACACCAAATCCAACTACTTCCCCGTGCAGATGCCGCTGCTCGATCACCGGATACTTCGTCAGAGCATAAAAAATTGCATGTGCAAGTCCACTGTTATAATCCGGTGTGAAATCTTTTGTAAGGAAAATGGATGCAATTCCGGTTGTCACAACAATTGCCAGAACCACCTGCTCTACATCGTATGTACACAGTCCCTTTTTATGGTCTGCAAATGCCTTCGGTCCATATTCCAGAAGCGGATTCCTGCACATCAGACTGACTGCTACACCAAGTGAGGTAAAATGTTCCAGTCTTTCATCCCTTGATGAGATTGTTGCTTCATAGTATTTTGCATAGGTATCACCAATTCCTGCCCACATATACTGACTTGGTGCTTTTGCTATGATTTCTGTATCGATAAATGCATGCATGACCGGACGCACGAAGAAATTCGGTTTCAGAAATGTACCATCCTCGTTATACATGATCGACACCGATGTACATGCCGAACAGTTGGATGCGATTGTCGGGAAGCTGAACACCGGCTTATCATCTGTGATACACAGACATTTTACCGTATCCAGTGCTTTGCCCCCTCCTACTCCAAATACCATATCTGCTTTCTGATAAACCGACATCCGGCGAAGCTTTTCTACCGTCTGATAGGTACAGTCTTTCCCATAAAGTTCTTTTCCAATAATCTCCAGATTCGTCTGGTCGACCGCCGCTTTGATCTTATCAAAAGCCGCATCAAGTGCCCTTTTTCCACCAATCACAAGTACCGTTTTTCCATAAGATTCACAGACCGGTCCGATTTTATCGTAAATTGCATCTCCGATGGAATAATTCGGGAGATGCACCTCGTAATTTTCTAATTTCATAGTCTTTCTCTTTTCCTGGTTCTATGCCTTTTTCCTAAAAAACAATCATTCAGCCGGAAATCCTGACAGAATATCCTGGTAGCTTCTCTTGCATATTTTCGTATCCAAAAAGCCGGTCCGAATCCTAAAATCCGCACCGACTCTGGTCTCTTTCATTAATTCTGATTAGATATCTAAAAGATCACTGTATACTTTCAGTGCTCCGTCTGTCTCATGGGCAAGTACACGTTTGGCAAGTACTTTCCCAAGCTGAACACCTTCCTGGTCGAAGCTGTTCACATTCCATACAAATCCCTGGAACATAACCTTATTCTCAAAATGTGCAAGAAGTGCACCGAGTGTCTCTGGTGTCAGTTCTTTACCGATGATAATACTTGACGGACGTCCACCTTCAAAATTCTTGTTGCGGTTCTCGTCTGATTTACCGCATGCAAATGCTACGATCTGTGCAGCTACGTTTGCGCAGAGCTTCTGCTGGCTTGTGCTGTCCTGGATCACAACATCGGTTCCGATCTGGCTGTTCTTGAAGCCGATGAACTGGAGCGGTATGATGTTGGTTCCCTGGTGGAGAAGCTGATAGAAGGAATGCTGTCCGTTTGTTCCTGGTTCTCCGAAGATCACCGGACCTGTCGGGTAATCTACCGGCTCGCCAAAGCGGTTAACTGATTTACCATTGGATTCCATATCCAGCTGCTGCAGATGTGCCGGGAAACGGCTCAGTGCCTGTGAATATGGGAGAACGGCTGTTGCCGGATATCCGAGTACATTACGCTCGTATACACCGATCATCGCATCCAGCATTGCCGGGTTCTTCAATAAATCTTCATTCTTGGAAACTTCATCTACCTTTGCTGCTCCTGCAAGGAACTGTGCAAATACTTCCGGTCCGAATGCCAACGAAAGTACGGCACCGCCGACTGCTGAAGTAGATGAGTAACGTCCTCCGATATAATCATCCATGAAGAATGCTGCAAGATAATCATCGCTCTTTGCAAGTGGTGATGTCTCGCTTGTAACAGCGATCATATGCTTGGAAGCATCCAGACCTGCATTCTTCAGGGCATCTTTTACAAATGACTCATTGGTAAGAGTCTCAAGAGTTGTTCCTGACTTTGATACCAGAACAAAAATAGAATGTGCTACATCAATTGAATTCAGTACTGCTGCTGCATCATCCGGGTCAACATTGCTGATGAATTTGGCTTCCATCTTGAATGTGCCGTTCTTCTTAGCCCAGTTTTCAAGTGCAAGATACATTGCGCGAGGACCAAGGTCACTTCCACCGATACCGATCTGTACGACTGTTGTGAATTTCTCACCTGCTGCATTTGTGATCTCGCCGGCATGTACTTTATTGGCAAAATCTGCGATCCTCTGCTGCTGCTTAACATAGAATTCTCGCTTGTCTACTCCGTCAGCTTCTACTTTATCTCCAAGCTGTCCACGGGTGAGCTGATGAAGAACCAGTCTCTTTTCTCCTGTGTTGATTACTTCTCCATTGTAGAGTGCTGCGTACTTTTCTGTCAGCTGCGCTTCTTTTGCAAGCTTTGCAAGTGCTGCAAGTACTTTATCATCTACTGCTTTTGCAGCGTAATTGTAAGTAAGATCCTCTGTCATCGGAACGCTGTAATCCTTAACACGTTCTGCTCCGTTCTCACCGGACATCACTTCTGCAAGATTGACACGTTCTACTTCCGAAAGTTCTTTAAATGATGTAAGTGTATCCAAATTGTTCCAATTAATCATAGTGGATTCCTCCTTATTTCTTTTATGATAGCAGGATTGTATCAGCCCTTTTGATACGCACGGATCTTTTTCTCCGTTCCTTGTATCATATAATAATCCAAGAAAATTATACTATGATGTGGTTATGATTTCAAGCCTGACGGTCGGAAACCTTTGCTCGTCTTTACAATAATCTTGTCAAATACCATGAATAAGGACGGAAGGATCAGCACAACAACCACCATACTGATCAGTGCACCTCTCGCCATCAGGATACACAGTGAACTGATCATATCGATATTGGAATAAAGTCCGACACCGATCGTTGCAGCAAAAAAGCTGAGCGCACTGACGATGATCGACTGCGCAGAGAACTTATGCGCTGTTGTGATCGCGTCAAATTTGCCTGCGCCACGGCTTCTCTCTCTCTGATATCTGGTGGTCATCAGGATCGCATAATCCACAGTCGCGCCAAGCTGGATCGTACCGATTACGATTGATGCCACAAACGGCAGCTTTGTTCCAGTGTAAAACGGAATACCCATATTCACAAAGATCGCAAATTCGATCACACCGACCAGGATCACCGGAATAGTAACTGATTTGAACAGAAGCAGAATAATCACAAATACGATTCCAATAGACACTGCGCTTACGCGTTTAAAGTCTGTATCTGTAATGTTGATCAAATCTTTTGTCAATGGTCCTTCTCCTACCAGCATTGCACCCTTATCATATTTATCCATGATCTTATCAATCTGCTCAATCTGTTTGTTTACTTTATCCGTTGCTACTTTGTAAGTAGAATTTACCATCAGCAGCTGGTACTTGTCATTTTTCAGCATACCGGTGACAGATTCCGGGAGCATATCTGCCGGAACACCGGAGCCGACCAGGTTATCTAGTCCAAGTACCCATTTAACACCATCTACTTTTTCAATCTCCTGTGACATCTTCTTGACATCAGAACCTGCAACCGAGCTATCCACTAGGATCATATGTGTGGTGTTCATATTGTAATCTTCTTTTAATTTCGTGTTCGCAATGACACTCGGAAGATCCTTTGGCAGCGATTCGTCCAGATTGTAGTAAACACCTGTGTGATTGTTTCCGTAAATCGCCGGAAACAGAAGGATCACAAATGCTACTACATAAATCACGTAACGCTTTGTCACCTTATCTGAAATCCTTCCAATATCCGGAAGCAGCGGTTTGTGTTTTGTCTTCTCGATCAGCTTGTCACAGCACAGGATCATGGACGGAAGAACGGTTACACAAACCAGAACTCCGAAGATAACTCCTTTTGCCATAACGATACCGATATCTTTTCCAAGCGTAAAGCTCATAAAGCAGAGTGCGATAAATCCGGCAACCGTCGTAACTGAACTTCCAATTACGGATGAAAAGGTCTGGGAAATCGCGTGTGCCATCGCCCGCTCTTTATCTCCGTTATAGCGCACCTGCTGCTCCTGATAACTGTGCATCAGGAAAATAGAATAGTCCATAGTGACACCGAGCTGAAGTACCGCTGCCAGTGCCTTCGTGATATAAGAAATCTCTCCAAAAAATACATTCGTTCCAAGATTATATACGATTGCAATTCCGATACTCAAAAGGAACAATACCGGAACAAAAATCGATTCCATCGTAATTGCCAGAACCAGTGCAGAAAGTGCGACTGCTATCAGTACATAAAGTGGTGTTTCCTTTTCGGCAAGCTCTTTGGTGTCCTCTACAATCGCAGACATTCCACTTAAGAAGCACTGCTCTCCGGTGATCTTACGGATCTCGGTAATTGCCTTCATAGTTTCATCGGATGAAGTTCCGTCTTTGAAAAATACCGCCATCATTGTTCCGTCTTCTGTGTTGTACTCATCATACAGCTTTGACGGAAGCACGCTCTGTGGAACCGAAATATCAGCCAGTGAATCATACCAGAGTACATTCTCTACTCCGTCTACCTTCTCTACCTTTTCTTTCAGCTTCACAATCTCTTTATCTTCCATGCCGTCTACCATCAGCATCGAAAATGCCCCGATCCCAAAATCATTCGTCATGATCTCTTGTCCCTGCATTGTCTCAATGTCTTCCGGAAGATAAGTCAGCACATCATAGTTGATCCTGGTGTTCACATACCCCCACACAGCCGGAATCAAAAGGATAATACTGAGTATCAGTATCGGTACTCTGAATTTAACAATCTTTTTGCCAACCTTTACCATACTTTATTCCTCTTTTCTTTTTTATTTTTTCTCCTTTAATGACTATTGGTCATTTATTTTACAAAACCAATATACAGCAAAACTGACCATAAGTCAATTTGTTTGTTGACTTATGGTCAGTTTTTTTGTAATGTTATTTAGATCGGTAACCTTATGCGTAATCTTGCTCCATAATATGGCAACGGGCAGACTCTGTTCCCCGAATCCGCCCGTTCATTTACGCTATTCATTTATGCCTTTTCCGTCACTTCATTATGATTTTTGCAAACCACCTGTCCAGCCACATAGCAGACCGCTGCAACTGCCATACCATTGATCGAAGCAATTCCCCATGACACAAGATTTGCTACCACTGCACCTGCGATTACACCGATCACTGCAAACCAGTTCACAGTTTTGATTTCTACTTTATCACTGTCGTACTCCTTCTTATTTATGAAGTACGAGAGCATCAGGATAATCCCTACCGGCGGAAGGGTACAGTTCAGTACGTTCAGCCAGTTACAGAAATTGTAATACAGCCATACAGAAAGAAGTGTTCCGATAATACCTGAAATCAGAACCATCGGTTTCTTCTTCTGCCGGAAAATATTTGCCAGTCCAAGACCTGCTGAATACAGCGCATTGTCGTTGGTGGTCCAGATATTGAGTCCCAGAACCAGAATCGCCATGTAGAACAGATTCAGACGGATCATAACCTCAAAGATATCATTTCCGCCAACGAAAATATAGGCAATCGCCCCAAAAAAGAACATCAGTGAATTCCCGATAAAGAATGCTACAACCGTTGCAATTGTACCTGATTTGGCATCCTTTGCAAATCTTGCAAAGTTCGGAGTTGCCGTTCCGCCTGATACGAAGGAACCGACTACCATACCTGCTCCACCGATCACGGTCACAGATCCACTGGATACTGCAAACTGGTCAACGATCGTTCCATTTCCCTGCCGAACTGCCATCACCATTGCTACCGTTCCAAGAATCGCAACGAGCGGAACTGCAATATAGCTTACCACCGTAAGGGAATCAATTCCGAAATATGCAGAAGCGGTCATACAGCCTCCTGCAACCAATACCAGAGCCCACATTGCAGCCTTACTTCCACCGAGAAGTTCTCCTGATACCGGGATTGCAAACATCGCAACACCCACACCGAACCATCCGATCTGAGTGAAGCTGATCATTGCAGAAGAAAGATAAGATCCTTTTTCTCCAAACGCTCTTTTTGCCAGAAGATCCATGCTAAGTCCGGTCTTTGCACCTACATATCCCAGAAGTCCTGTATACACACCAAGGATCGCTCCTCCAAGGAGAAGGGACTTGATAAATCCCCAGAAATCAAGTCCTGCTGCCATCTGCTGCCCAACCCACATACTTGCCGAGAAAAATGTAAATCCCAGCATGATCATAAACATGGTCAGGAAACCTTTTCTGCCCTCTTTCGGGACTGCCTGGTCCGCATAGTCAATATCAACAGTTGTATCTTTCGTTTTTTTGCTCATTTTTTACCTCATTCCATTCTCTGTAATCAACAAGTTCATTCTTTTTATAGCATATATTTCTTCAAAGAATCGGTAAATTCGGTAATTCTCTGATCTGCCAGTTCTTTTAATGTAATATTTTTCATACTCTCGATATATCCCTGTTCCTGACGGTACAGCCACTTGGTGTCTGCCGGACGGATCTTCTCATAGTGGTTCTTCTCGATCCAGTCCTCATAACTGATCGGTGTCGGGTATCCAATCTTTTCATCAAGCAGTTCTTTAAAATCGATCTTATCTGCTCTCTCTTTGATTCCTTCCCAGAATTCCAGAACTTCCTCTACATGCTCATGAATCTCATAGCGCCTTGCCCCACCATCGTAGATGATACATTTTTCAAAAAGCGGACTGCACATGGAAAGGGTCTCTCTGCGGAACTCCGGCGCTACGATGCCGCCCTTCCAGTAGAAGTCGATGAGCGCGCGGTTGATGCCGGAAACGCCCTTGTCGCCCTCCTCGTAGCAGCTGAACACGCCCTCGTAGTACACGGTGATGAAGCCCTCGAAGTCCGGCCAGTAGGTGCGGATCTCGCGGGTCAGTTTTTCGAGGATCTCGATGCCCTGCGTGCCGCCGATGGTGAACAGCACGATGTTGCGCAGCTGCGCGCCCTGTCTGCGGTAGTAGTCGGTGACGTAGCGCAGGCACTGCACGAGCGTTTCGCCCGAGGCGATGATGTCGCCGATCATGAGCGTGCTGTTGGGCACCATGGTCAGCTTGCAGTATTTGATGTCGAGCGACATCTCGTCGTTCTCGCCGAACACGCGCTCGCTGGACATGAAGCTGATGTCGTGCACGCGGATGTGCTCCTTGTAGCAGCTCTCCTCGAGCGGATAGTTGAGCGCGCCGCGCAGGATGGAGAGAATGTTGGCGGACGTGATTTTCTTCTGCTCCTTGAGGTAGTACATCATCTGCGAGGTCGCGGTGACGAGCGAGGCATAGACCTCGTAGCCGACGACCTCGGGATGGTTCATCAGCTTGCGCGTCTCCGCCTCGGAAACGATGTAGTACTCGTTGAGAAAGCTGCCGCCCTCGAGGCGGTAGCAGTCCACGCCCTGGTCGCAGAATTCCGGGACAATGTGGACGTCGTTCCAGTTTTCGATCATTTCATTTTCCTCCCACAAAAAAGGACCGGCTGCCGTTTGGGGGGCAGGGGGTCCTTGGTCATACAGGTCTGTTCGGGGAAACGGGCGGGTGTCCGCATGATGTGTATTCGTGCCGCATATCCGTGCGCCTCCCTTTTTTCGACTACTTTATTATACGGGACAGAGCGTGCGGTTGTCAATAAGGGGGAGTGTATTATATCTATGGCAGCACCGCACAATGAAAACTGCGGCAGTATTTCCCTATCGTAAAGAAAAGAAGCGAGGGGCTTCCTTTGGAGCGGTGTTTACTTGGTAAATGCGATGGTCGGTTCAGCACCAAAGCTGAAAGACCCCGGCACTGTAACGGTAAAGTTAATAGTCGAAGTACCATCGGAGATTACAAGCATACTCGTCTTGGAATCAAACGATTCGTACGGAATCTTCAGAGAAATGTTGTTCTTTTCGATATAATACGCTCCGCCGTTATCAAGGTTATAGATAGAGCCGGTTTTGTCATATGCCACATCATTTACAGTAACAGTTAAACTCTGCGCCAGCCACTTTTCTGCATTGGAAAATGTGAGCGTACAATATGCGTTGCTGCCTTTGGTAATCGCCGGCAGTTCGGTCGGAACCTTTACTTCGCTCTCGCCCGGCTCAGTCGGGTCAGTCGGCTCGGTGGGTTCAGTCGAACCGCTGACTGTCAGTTCATAGGAAACATCAGCATAGTCCGGTGCGGTAAGCGTGATGGTGTAGGTACCGGGCTGCTTGAACAGAGAGACAAAGAGGTCGAGCCTGTCATAATCGTACATAGCGCCGCCGTTCTCGCTGCCGGTGGAATACAGACGGAATTCCTTCTCGTCGAAGCTGAAACTGCTGGTGTTCTTGGTCAGCGTGGTTTTGTTTACCTTAACCGAGGTTACTGCATTCAGATACCCTTTCAGGTCGGTGGCGTTCAGTCCGTTGAAGCTGAAGCGATAAACCGGATACTGCGTTCCGACGAAATCAGAAATGTTTTTCTGCTCATACGAGGAAATTTCCGGTGCAGTCTTGGTATCAGGCGTATCTACTTTTTTCATCGTAAACTCCGCCGTCAAATCCTCGTAATACTTTGCCGACAGGGTGAGCTGATAGCTGCCCGGCTTGACGTTATAGAGCGAAATGGTCTTGTTGTCCGCGCCCAGAACGTAGTAAACCGCGTCGCTGCCCTCAACGCCCTTACCGTAAACCGTATCTTCGCCAAGCTTTACGGATGTCAGATTTTTCAGAAAATCGCCATTCGAGCCGTTGACGGTCAGGCTAACGGTCTGCGCGTCCTTATTGACATCTGCCGAGAGCGAGAGATTTTCCTCGTTCACCTTGCCGTAAGTAAACTCGACCGTCTGCGTCTTATAGCCGTTCGATACGATCTTGAGTGCGTTCTCGCCGACATGCAGCAGGTCCTTGCTGAGGGTGATGACGTTGCCCTCGATGGAATAATACTTCTCGTCCAGCTCGCGCCAGTCGCCGTTAAGATAAAGCGCGGAGATTTTGCCGAGGTAATCCGCGCCGTTTTCGAAGGTCAGCACAGCATCACTGCCCTGCTGATTGCCGGAAACGGTCGGCACGACGTAATCCAGTCGGCCGGATACGGTGCTGTCCTGAATGTCGCCGAGCAGACCGTCCTCAAGGACTGCCTTTGTGGCGTGCGGCGGGTAAACGCCTGCCTTAGCGGTCTTGATGAACTCGGAGAACGGAACCCAGAGCGCCTTGTTCGTCGCGTCGATGTAGTCCGTGCCGTCATAATACATGGTATCGCCCTTGTTGAATACCGAGTCGAGCGTGGATGCGCTGTAATTCCAGTATTCGAGGACGGCGGCGGAGTCCGCGGTATCGCGGCCGAGCTTGTTCAGCACGCAGGCATTCGCGACAAGGTCGCTGTCGAACAGGAAATCGGTCGAGACGGCGTAACCGCCCGAGCTGTCGCTGCTGCCGCTGCCCGAGGAAGTGCTGCCGGTTGCACGGCTGACGGCGTCATAGGTGACGGCAGTCTGCTTGGCCGGTTCTTTGCCCTCCGCTACAGTGAAGCTCTTGCTGAACTTCCGGAAGCCGTTCGCCTCGATGGTGAGCGTATAGTCGCCCTTGTACGGCAGGTTGTTGCGGCCGTCCGTTGCCGAAACGTCGTTATAGAGCACGAAC
>ERZ779843.2558-NODE-2558-length-17241-cov-57.676306_pt1 | contig 17241 bp, 23 predicted proteins | sample MGYA00511560_ERZ779843 | MGnify/ENA primary metagenome ERZ779843 (study PRJEB29588, sample SAMEA2158062) | human gut metagenome | biome: human gut; feature: human-associated habitat; material: faeces | place: Denmark | collected 2008/2010 ... | reverse complement strand
TTTGCCCCATTAAGATAAAAACCCCGTTCATATTTCCCCCTTTTTTGTGCAAAATGCTGAAAAGGTCTAGGGTACAACATTTTTTCAATTTTTTCTCAAAAAGTGCTTGACAAATGGGTGCACATGTGATATACTTATATCATCAAAAGGAAAGGAGATAGGAAGTAAAAAAGTAGTAACGCACATTGACAACTTAATAGATTACAGCTAGCATGAAAAATAATCTTACTTCACAAGTAACATGTGTGCCATAGGGATAGTATACCCTTATGGTGTGGGGTATCCGTTAAAGCGGTGTAGGCAAGTGTGCAATCCTTTGTCCCCTCATCCACTCTGTTAGGGTGAGATTAAATAAGTGAGGTAAAATATTATGAAAAACGAGACAATACAATGGTTTAAAGAGGTACACATTGACAATGAACCTATGGAAAGAAAGTTATATTTATCAAGTGTATATTTTAACATTTTATCTTATGATGAATTGCTAAAATCTCAAGACTTTTTTGAGATTGCAAGAGTGAATGATATTTGCTATGATTTGTTGGAATTATCACAGAAAGAATTAGGAATGTTTTCCTCTACTACTAAAACATTGAATGATTCATGGTATAGAATTAGTCATGTTTTATTTGAAACCAGTAGAAAAGAACGCGAGACGTTATCTAAAAGTTTGCATGATATAGCTACACTGTAAAGGCAGACAGCAAGGTTCAAGTCCTTGCGTAGCTTTCCACCTTAACAGGGTGAGAAAAATTAAAGTGAGGTTAAGTTATGATTACTGTTAAAGGAACAACAAAAAGAGGCAATCAATTATTAGCTAGAGCTATGGTGAATGAGGGCACGTATTTATCAGATGTATACGGTTCTTTTAGTGATGCAAAGTATAAAGCATGGGAAATCTGGTTTAATAATTTTAATAATTCTAATGAACCTGTTTACGCTTTCCATATTTGTTCACACACTACATTTGGTTTTTCTGTAGCGTGGTTTACTGATACTAATATGCATCTTGTAACGCCACAAAACCATTATTGTGTAATATTAACAGAGGATATTGTAAACAAGTGTTTATTAACACTATAAGGCATTAGCTACACTGTAAAGGCAGTCAGCAAGGTTCAATCCCTTGCGTAGCTTTCCACCTTAATAGGGTGAGAAAATTAAAGTGAGGTATTATTATGTATAGTTTAAAAGAATTAACCGATAATGTTGTAAATGGTTTGGATGAATTATTTAACGTTAATATTAAACATTTTTGTGTTACTTATTCTGAAAATGGATGTTTAATGAAGCTTGTTACAAATACAAATAGTGACAGTCCAATCAGAATAGCTTTATCACAATTTGATGAGGGTATCACTATCAGTACATCTGTGAATTGGATGATTAAGAGAGCTTTTACAGATTACAATATATTGGACTTGCAGGAAATGACAACTTTGATTGTACTAACGATTAAATCAAGTTTTATCGCATATTGCCATGTAAGAGGTATCTAACAGGACTTCCGTATCACAGGCGGTTAGAGGGTTCGATTCCCTCTAGTCCACTCCACCCAGACAGGGTGAGACTAAAAAATAAAGTGAGGAATTTTATCATGGCTAGAAAAAGAATGGTAACAAGAACTATTGAGCAGACTACAGCAAAGGTTATGACACTAAACGTTGTCACAGCTGAGGTAACAATTACACCATATACAATCAGCGGTGAATTGACAGGTGATGTACTCTTAAAAGCGTTGCAGGACACTTATCAAACCGATACCATGAAACTAGTACACGTTTTAGAATCAACGGTTGAAAGTGTTCTGTACGGCATGGAAGAAGAAGAATTTATCAAGCTTGCAAAAGTATTACCAAAGCGTTACGTCACAGTTTCAGAAAGTGAGGATAACTAAAATGAAGTCAGAATTTAAAAGTACTTGTTGTACTAGTGCAAATTATCTTTATTGCGTAATGTGTGAAAAGCGTAACACATGCAAAACAGCTTTAGTCCTTCCAAAAATTAGCAATAAATTTGTCCATGAATTAGAACTAACTCATTATTCATATATGGAGTCAAAAAATGAATATGAGTCATTTGGCAAAAAGAATCTATATGATAGAGCTTTAATGAAGTACTATCTGGAAGAATTAAAGCGTTTAGACTCAAAGCTCAACTATGCGGTAATGTTTATAACATCAAACAAAAAGAAAGCGTGAGCACATGGTCAACGAAGAATTATACAATAAATTGTTAGAAATCTCTGCAAAGCTTTACATTGTAATTGACGAAAACAATTTGCGTGACACACCACTTTACAATGCGTGGTCAGATATTAACCTATACGCCTACAAGTTAAGCGAAGAAACTAGCAAATAATCTATTAAGCAGAATACAATAAGGCGCGTGTGAATTGCAGGCACGGTTATAGCTTCAACGCTATACGCCTTTTAGCTCAAATGAGCATTGTACATTGACAACTAAACAACACAAGTAAAGGAGAAAATTACCATGAAAACGATTTTATGTGTTTTATTGCAAAAGGAACTAAAAAAGAGGTTAAAAGATGATATTTTTATTCACGTACACTCTAACACATTGTATGTTGATATCATTGACAAAGCAGGAAATAATTGTAGGTATATAAAAGAAAGCATATCGCAGGAAATTACAAACACTGGTACAGTAAAAACGTTAACAAACGATATTTTGAACCATTATGTTAAGTACATTGTTTCGTTACATTTTTTCTAAAAATTTTTTGTAAATAGGTATTGACTTTTATATGCAAAGATGCTATAATACTCTTGTAAACAGAAAGAGATATACAAGGTTTCCTTCCCACCTCTCTTAATGGTTACATAGCCATTTGGGCAGCCGTGACTAGCTGCCCAACCTCACTAGGACAGTTACAGACAAAAGGTAAGTCGCTGTACCCTCTTGTTAGCAGGGTTCAAGTGCTATAATAGCAACTTCGCAGGAGATTATCGTCATATTCTAACTCAAGTACTATAATAGCAAGGTGTTGTAAGCTAGGAAATTGCAGGTTCGATTCCTGCACTGTCCACTCACCAAAGGGTGAAAAAATAATTTTTTGCATCTAAACAACAGAAAAGGAGAACAAAAAACATGGCTAGAGTTCCAATGGTAACAAGAACAATCACAGCAACAAAAGCAATCGTAATGTGCCTCAACATTGAGCAGGGAGAGCCTTGCAACGTAAGCGTAACAGTGCCGCGCACATATAAGGATGAGGAATCTTTATTAAAGAAGATTAAGCCTATGGTTGAAACCGATACGGTCAAGGCGGTACACATTGTTAGCACAGAGCAGGTTGAAACATTGTACGGTATGACAGAGCAGGATTTCATGGAGCACGCAAAGGTGTTACCACCAAGAAATTGTGAAACAGATGAAGCAGGCAACAATACAGACCACAACTAACACATAAAAGGAGAGTAAAACTATGATTAACTTAAAAGAAATGAGCAGAGATTTTAATAAGCGTGAACTGTATCTTATGACTATTTCACCATCAATTACATCTGTGAAAGATCTTCCAGATGGCACAAAGATTACAGTTGCAGGTACGCTTAAATTTGAAGATGTAAAGGAAGATGGCGGCGAAGTAGTAAACGTTCTTTCAATTATTACACCAGATAACAAGGTTTATTCCTGTCAGTCAGCAACATTTAAGAGATCAATTTTAGATCTCGCAGGAATCATGGATGGAGAGCCATTCACAGTAATTAAGACTTCCGGTAAAACTAGATCAGGTCGAGATTTTGTAAACTGTGTACTTGATATAGAGTCAGTTAACATTTAAATTTTAAAGCAGCAGGATTATTAAGATAAGAGAGGAGTAACACGTAGGATTTTGTTACTCCTCTTTTTTTTAAGTAAGAGGTGCGGTTTATGGCTATTAAAAAAATTAAATCTCCAGTAGAGCAGGAGTACAATAAGCAACTTAAAAGAGTAAAATCTTTTATACGCAGAGCAGAGAAAAAAGGTTTTGTTTTTTCTGAAAATGTAATACCAAGTAGACCAAAAAGAATAACACAAGCTAGTGTTAGAAAATTGGAAAAATTAACTCCTAATAAGCTGCATCAAAAAGCAGAGTATGTTTCAGAAGCAACATATGGTGAAGTTATTTCCGGAAAAGAAGGTTTACAAATTGTAAAGCAACAGCAAAAAGAACAAAGAAAAGCAAAGCAAAAACAGCGTAATATCCAAGTTGAACCACCTACACAAGAAAGTACAAACACAGAAGGTTTTACACCACCTACTTATGTTTCATATGATACTTCATTTTTCGCTAGAGTTGTTATTTCTAATTACAGAGTAAATTTGCTACGATTTAATGAAATGTGTAGAGATTTACTAACTGATTGGTTGGACGCACAAATAGAGAAAAATGGTGAATTGGCTGTAGCTATTATGCTAGAAGATGGTGCTAAAGCAGGGTATCTGGTTAATTACAAAATAGCTTATGAAGCTGACAAAATATTCGAGTACATGAGCCACATGATGGATTTTATGCCTGATACAGACGATATTAGAGAAAAAGTAATGGACGCATTCGAGCAAGATGAAGATAACGAGATTCCATTTTGAGAGTAAAAAAGTTTCGTTATTTCATGTGTGATTTTGAGACAACTGTTTACACGGGGCAGGTAGCTACAGAGGTTTGGGCGAGTGCGTCTGTAGAATTGTTTACTGACAGGGTATCTATTTTTCATTCCATAGGTGAGCAATTTGAATACTTTAAAAGCCTTAAATCTAATATAGTTGCCTACTATCACAATTTAAAGTTTGATGGTGCATTCTGGTTATCTTATTTATTGGTTGATAAGCATTTCAAACAGGCATTCAATAAAATAGGTGAGCACGACTATGATGTTGAATGGCAAAAAGAAAAAGAAATGACCAACAACACATTTAAATACAGTATATCAGAACGTGGACAGTGGTACTCAATAATCATAAAAACAGGTGGTTATTTTATTGAAATAAGAGACTCGCTTAAACTTTTACCTTTTAGTGTTAAGAGAATAGGCGAAAGTTTTGCAACTAAACACAAAAAGCTTGAAATGGAGTATACTGGTTTTAGATATGCAGGTTGCAACATAACTGATGAGGAAAAAAAGTATATTGCTAATGACGTTTTAGTTGTAAAAGAGTCACTTGAAATTATGTTTCAAGAGGGGCATGATAAATTAACAATCGGCGCGTGTTGTTTGGAAGAATACAAAAAAATTTGTAAGACTTCAACTAAAAACGTTCTGTCTTATGAGGAAATGTTTCCAGACCTTTACACAATTCAAATAGATAAATCGTTATACGGTTATCCAACAGCAGGTGATTATATTCGTAAATCTTACCGTGGTGGTTGGTGCTATTTGGTTAAAGGTAAAGAAAACAAAATATATAAAAATGGCACAACAGCAGACGTTAATTCATTATATCCCTCTATGATGAGTTCTGAAAGTGGTAATAGGTATCCAGTAGGTAAACCGTGTTTCTGGAAGGGAAACATGATTCCAGATAAAGCTATAGGAGAAAATAAGTATTACTTTGTTAGAGTTAAAACACGTTTTTATATTAAAGAAAATATGTTACCATTTATACAAATAAAGTCCTCATTATTATATGACGGTACTGAAGCACTTGAGTCAACTGACGTGTATGATAAGAAAACAGGTAAAAAATACACACATTGGATTGACGAAGATGGTAATACACACGGCACAAGAGTTGAACTAGTTTTAACAATGACAGATTATCAATTATTAAAAGAACACTATGAACTAGTTGATTTTGAAATACTTGATGGTTGTTGGTTTTACAGTGAAATAGGTATATTTGATGAGTACATTGACAAGTACAAAAAGATTAAGCAGGAAAGTAAAGGTGCTTTACGTGAACTTGCAAAATTATTCTTAAATAACTTGTACGGTAAAATGGCAAGTAGTACAGACTCAAGTTTTAAAATAGCTTACGTTAAAGACGATGCTTCAATTGGTTTTTTACCAGTTGCAGAAGATAAGAAAAAACCTGGTTATATTCCAGTTGGCTCAGCTATTACTAGCTACGCTAGAAATTTCACTATCAGAGCTGCACAGAAAAATTATCATGGAGTTGATAAAGCAGGTTTCATATATGCAGATACAGACAGTATACATTGCGATCTTCCACCAGAAGAAATAGTAGGCATTAAAGTGCACGATAAAAATTTCTGTTGTTGGAAACTGGAAAGTAACTGGGATGTAGCTGTATTTACCAGACAAAAGACATACATTGAGCACGTTGTTGCAGAAAATCTTGTCCCTATAGATGAGCCATACAACAACATTAAGTGTGCAGGTATGCCACAAAAATGTAAAGACTTGTTTGAACTGTCACTATCTGGGACAGTTACACCAGATGGTTATACAAACAGTAAAGGTGAAAAAATAAAAAAGGAATGGAGTGATGATGAAAAAGAATTTTTGTTTGATTCTAAAACTGGTGAACCGATTAAGAGAACAATGAGAGACTTCAGAGTTGGTTTAAAGGTTCCCGGAAAATTAAGACCAAAAAGAATACGTGGTGGTGTGTTACTTGTGGACACGCCATATGAAATGAGGTAATTATGGAAAGATGTGTAAATTATTGTGGAATAACTTGTGTAAATGGTTATTGCCCAAATGCTTTAGCAACTGAATATCCAGAATACGGATATGAACACTGTACATGTGAAGAATGTGGTTTTTATAATGGATGTCAAGATTGCACTTTTAGAAACACACCTATGTGTACTCCAATGGATAGAAAGGGACAAATTATGAAAATTAAAGAAATTGAAATCAAATATGTTAGAGAAGATGTTACACCAGTAGCTCAATGTGCAGGTGGTGATTGGATTGATTTGCGCACCGCTGTAGATGTAGCAATGAACGCAGGTGATTTTAAAATTATTCCTTTAGGTGTAGCAATGAAATTACCAGAAAACTATGAAGCACTTGTCGTACCGCGCAGTTCAACTTTTAAGCGTTATGGTATCATTATGACAAATTCTATTGGAGTAATTGATGAAGCCTATTGCGGTAACAATGACGAGTGGGGGTTCCCAGTGTATGCAACTAGAGCTTGTTACATATCTAAAAACACAAGAATCTGTCAGTTCAGAATTATTGAGCATCAGCCACTTGTACAGCTTAAAATTGTAGAGAATCTTACTGGAAAAGACCGTGGCGGTTTTGGTTCAACAGGAAGAAGATAATCAAAATAGAAAAAGCAGAGGTGAACAAAATGTTCATTACTCTGCTTTTCTTTATATCCTTAACTCATGCACCATGCAATGCGCTTAGCAATAACGACAAATAAGTAGGCACTATAATTTCAAGTGTGCTACCCCACATATTCATTGATGAAAACATGAGAAGATACCAGTTAGTGTTAATAACTTAACGCACTGAGAACAGCTTCTTTGCAACGCATATCTTTAAATCTGAATGCCCCTCTTTCAAATAAATAGCGTAAATTTGATAAGAAGAAATCATTACGTTTTAGCATAACATAATTGATTTCATGATCGCTAGTTGTTACAGTTATTTTAGTAGCAAATGTGATGTCAGGTCTATCATCACAATATATTACGCCTTCTTCGCCAAATTCACGCAAGCCAAAATCTGTTCCTTTGTATTTCAATGTACAAATATATCTGCTTTTACCAGTAGGCTTATCAACAAAGCTTTTGTTATCATTAAGATAAACACACTCACTACTATAAGCTACATATGAATTACTGGAAAAAGCTCTATTAAAACCACTTGTCTTTTGTTCTTCGCTAGCACTTTCAACAAAGCCTTGTTCCAGAACAAAGCCGTCACCTCTTAAAAACTTAGTATCGTCTTTTAATCTAGCACTGATATTCATTTCTACATAATAAGGGTTGATGATACTAACAGGATTGCTTAACATGTAAACAGGTACATATCTAACTTGTTTGCCTTGCCCTCTAGCTACGGAAGTGTGTATGCTGAGAAATTTTTTAATTTCATCATCACAATAATGATTTGTCTCACTCTGAAATTCGTCGAATATCATACGCATAACGTCAGAAAACAAGTGACTATATTTTTTTATTTGGTCTGCACTATTAAGTGATAAGGCATATCCGCAACTTTTTTTATCTAAAAACAGTTCGCAGAAAATACCATCGGCATGTTTCTTACTTGTCATTTCATGTGTAGGAAAGAATAAACTACTCAAATCTTTGTAAAACTTGTCTACAACATCGTTTAGTTCATACTTAAAGCGATAAATAAGACAGAACTTTTCCCCTTTATCTAGGAATCTATTTAAACAAAGGCGCCCAAAATATGTTGTCTTTCCACCAGTTCTATTAGTTGTACACATATATATTTCTGGTTTGTTACCGTTTATGTCATTCATTGACAGTAGTTTTGTACCATCATAATATCTACTCATTTATAGTCACTTCCTTTCTTTATTTATTATAGCATAACTATTGCGTTTTGTCAATTTATATGCTATAATGATGTTAGATAAATACGGAAAGGAGTAAAAGAAAATGGAGCAGTTTTACCCTATTATTGTAGCACTAATTTTTAACCTTTTAGACCTATGTACTGGTATTATCACAGCTGTTAAACTGAAAGATATTCAGAGTTCAAAATTGCGTGACGGTCTTTTTAAAAAGGTTGGTTTCATGCTATGTTATTTCATAGCATGGTTAGTTGATACACAAGGTTCTATTATTGGCTTTCAGTTTAGCACTCCAGTTCTGCCAGTGATTGTCCTGTATGCGTGTACAACAGAACTAGTTTCAATTCTGGAAAATATTTGCAAGATCAATCCAGATATTTTACCAGATAAGTTAATGGAATTTTTTCATATTTATGACGATAAAAAGGAGAATTAAACTATGCCAAACATTGATATGGTAGTACAGTTTATGATTGAAACAGCAAATGATAACACGCATGGGTATGACCAAACTAATCGTTACAGTCCAGATTATGACTGCTCATCTTTAGTGGCTATCGGTTTACACAATGCAGGTTTTAATGTTTCACCATATTCATGGACAGGTAACTTAGAAAAACAACTTAGAGCTTGCGGTTTTGTTGATTGTAAAGCACCATGGAAATCAGGTGATATTCATATTAAAACTGGAAAACATGTTGTTATGAGTATCAATGAAAATGAGATTGTACACGCTACTATAAATGAAAACGGTACAATAAAAGGTGGTGCAACAGGAGATCAAACTGGAAAAGAAATTTGTATTGCACCTTACTACGAATACAATGGTGGTTGGGACGTTCATTTGAGATACATTGAAAACACTTCTAACACAACAGTTGACTTAGATACTGTTGCATTAGACGTTATTCGTGGAAAATATGGAAATGGTGAAACAAGAAAATTACTTTTAAAGGAAGCAGGTTTTAACTATGTTACAGTGCAAACGCGTGTTAATCAGTTAATGCAGGGTGGTTCACATCATACAACAAAAACAAACGAAGAAATTGCTCTTGAAGTAATTCGAGGTGACTGGGGAAATGGTGATGAACGCAAGCACAGACTAGCACAAGCAGGTTATGAGTACACAACTATTCAGAAAATTGTGAATGAAAAAATGAAACAGGAGAGCAATTTATGAGTCCAAGTATTTATGTTATTTCTGCAATATGTGGCAACTTTTGGCAGGAGTCAACATTGTCCCCAGGTGTGTGGCAAAATTTAACTCCTGGTTTGCCTACTGATTTGCGTAAAGGTTATGGACTAGGTCAGTGGACAAACGTTAACGGAGATACACACGGTAGGCTCTACCAACTTACTACATGGTTAACAGAAAACGGATATGAGCAGGACGATGGTGACGGGCAACTTGCTTTCTTATTATATGAAAATTTGTGGATACCTCATGCAGATTACACATTTCAAACATTGACTGAATTTTTACAATCAGATTCTACAGATATTGAAATGTTAACACATGCGTTTAACCAGTGTTGGGAAGGCATACATGACCAATCATGGGATTTGCGTGTAGAATTTGCAAATAAATGTTACAATTACATTCAAGACCACTATGACGATAAGAGCATAACAAGGTGGTACACAGAAAACATATATCTACCAGAAAGCAACACACTTAATAATGCTGTTATGATTTATCGTTATTTAACTAACGGTACACCACCAGTAAAGCGTAAAAATAAAATGCCTATTTGGATGAAAATAAAATATCATTATTGATAAGAAGGGAGAACAATATGGCTATTAGAAGTAGAGAAGAAATTATCACACAGCTAAAAACACAGCTAGGTGATAACACAGATGATGGTACAATTTCTTTTCTTGAAGATGTAAGTGACACATTAGATGACTTAGAGTCAAAAGCTAGTGATACAACAAACTGGGAGCAGAAATATAAGGACAATGACGCAGAATGGAGAAAGAAGTATACAGAAAGATTCTACAGTCCAAAGCCTAAAGATGAACCAGATGAGCCAGATGAGCCAGATGAACCTAATACACCAAAAACGTTTGCCGATCTGTTTAAAAACAGTTTAGCATAAATATTATTAAAAAAGGAGAAATAAGATATGTCAAGAAGAATTGCAAACAGTACGCTTAATGCGTCAACCATTGATATTATGAATGTCATTCGTCAGAATGCTTCATATGAATATCAGCAGAATGTTCCAAAAGTAGCAACAGCAAGTGATATTCCAAGGGTAGGAGAAGTTATCTATGGTACACCCGCTTTTGCTAACCAGTTTATTAACGCACTTGTTAACAGAATTGCTATTGTCCGTGTCCAGAGTGCAACATTTAACAATCCTTACTCTATTTTAAAAAAAGGTTATATTGAGTTTGGAGAAACAGTAGAAGATATTTTTGTTTCTATTGCAAAAACTGTTGACTTCGACCCAGAAAAAGCCGCACATCGTGAGTTTCAGAGAACTATTCCAGATGTAAGATCAGCTTTCCACACAATGAACTGGAGAGTTATGTACCCTGTTACTATTCAAGATGAGGACTTAAAGCAGGCTTTTCTTAGCATTGATGGTGTACAGAATCTTATCGCAAAGATTGTTGACTCTGTTTATACTGCCGCAGAGTATGATGAGTTCTTGCTGTTTAAGTACTTACTGATTAAGGCTATTAGTCATGGTAAGATTCACAGTAAAAGCGTAGGTGATGGTACAAACCTTGATACAGCGGCTGTGCAGTTTAGAGGTACTTCTAATTTGATCACATTTATGTCAGATAAATACAATGAATTGAAAGTAAAAAACAATACTCCTAAAGACAGACAGGTTATCTTTATGGACTCATTATTTAATGCAGAATTTGACGTAAATGTACTTGCCAGTGCGTTCAATATGGATAAAGCTGACTTTATGGGTAGATTATTCCTTATTGACAACTGGACAGAATTTGACAACTCACGTTTTGATGTTATTAGAGCTAATTCTGACGGTATTGAAGAAGTTACATCTGCTGAGTTAGCTCTTTTAGCAAACGTAAAAGCTGTTATCTTAGATGAAAAATGGTTTCAGGTTTATGATAACAACAATAAATTTACAGAGGATTATGTTGCTAGTGGTTTGTACTGGAATTATTTCTATCACACATGGAAAACTGTTTCCAACTCACCATTTGCTAATGCTATCGCGTTTGTTACTACAGCAGCTAATACAGCTTTACCAGAAAGTATCACAGTGCATGTAGACAGTAAGGATGAAAGTGATGCAGCTACAGTATTTACAATTAGTCCAAAGTATGAGAGTGCAGGACTCGATCCAAGAAACGTTAATTTTGTGCAGACAGAAGCTTTAACAGAAGCAGGTATCGCTGTACAGAAATTTGGAGGTATTATTATTCCTACTTCGCAGGTTTCAACAGATGTTAAAATTGTTGCAGAGATCAACGGTACGCAGTATACAGCTATCACTAACCTAACTGGTGCAACAACTGTAGATACTACATTTACACTTAATAAGGGTTGACCTTAAATTAAAAAGGGACGTAGGATATATCCCTACTCCCTATAAAAAGGAGCGAATATATGTACATTCAACCTACAACAAATATTAAACTTTTGAGAAATGTACCACTTGATACAACATATGAGCATACTATTTATTTCGATGATGCTAATAAACAGCATAGCTATTTTAACGGTTTAGCTAAGTATAATTTGACTAATTATACTTATCAACGTGTTAAAAGAGGTGTATCAAGAGTTGGTATAAAAGCTGATAGTTTATATGACTGTAATTATATGATGTTCCAAAACACTAGTTATGGTGATAAATGGTTTTATGCCTACATTACAAACGTTGAATTTATCAATAATGAATGTAGTGAAATCACATTTGAGCTTGACGTTATGCAAACATGGTTCTTTGATTATAGTGTTGATCATTGCTTTGTTGAGAGAGAGCATGCTGAAACAGATGTGATAGGTGAGCATATTGAACCTGAGAGCGTTGCAACAGGGGAGTATGTGTTTAATAACTATTCACCTATTATTAGCATGAATGATATGGCTGTATGTCTAGCTATTGTCGACGTTGATGAAGGAACAAGTGGTACGCTGTATGATGGAATATATGGTAGTGCTGAGCTTTGGGCATATAGTAGTACTGATGTTACAGCTATCAATGAAAAAATTAGTAGCTATAATCAAAAACCAGACTCAATTATTTCTGTTTACATGTTTCCTAAAATGTTTATTGGAGATATTCCATCAACACACAAAATATCATATGGTACAGGTGCATTAAAAAATAATATAACACTAGCAGGAATAAGTGCATCAGACACGTTAAATGGATATAAGCCAAAGAACAAAAAGCTGTACACGTATCCATACAATTTCTATCATGTTGACAACGCGTCTGGTAGTGAACTAGCTTTACGTTATGAGTTCTTTCCAAATCTTACACCAGTAGTTGAAATTAGTGGTACTATAACACAGCCTGTAGTTGCTGTTTTAAGAGCTTGTGGTTATAAAGGTGTAGCAGGTTATAGTGATTTAGGTGGGTACACTACTTTAAACACAGAAAGTATTCAGTTACACAGTTATCCTATGTGTTCATGGAATGTTGACGCATATCAAGCGTGGATAGCGCAAAATAGTTTACCTATCGCTTTAGGCACAAGTGCTAATATAGCTTCAACAGCTCTTAATTCTATTTGGCATCCATTAGCAGGGCTTAACATGGAGTTGAACGCTATTTCACAAGTTTCTAATACGTTATCACAAGCATATCAAGCATCTATAGCCGCTGATATCAGCAAAGGAAATCTTAACAATGGTGGTGCAAATGTAGCAAACAATAAGCAACAGTTTTATGGTGGTAGGTGTTCTGTTACAGCTCAATTCGCAAGAATGATTGACGATTATTTTACTATGTTTGGTTATGCTGTTAAACGTGTAAAAGTGCCAAATCGTAATAGTAGACCTCATTGGAACTATGTTAAGACTATTGGGTGTACTTTAACTGGTAGTATTCCATCTGATGACATGAAGAAGATTTGTAGTATCTACAATAATGGTGTTACATTCTGGAAAAATGGAACAGAAATAGGGCATTACGAATTAGACAATACTGTATAAAAAGGGGGGTGAAATCGTGGGTAATAAAAGACGAACAGCCAATTTGTTTGAGGATAGTGCTAGACTCAACAACTTAACGTATAAGCAATATCTTGACCGTTTAACAGAACTAGCTATTAGCATGTTTGAGTGGAAAAATTTACCGCCAAGTGTTGACGCAAGATATCTTGAATTGCATTTATTTGAAACGGGTTGTATGGTGTATTTCAATGATGATGTGCTAGGTAACATATGCTTAGATTGCATTGCTAATGGTAGACTAGGTATTTACGGAGACCCTATTTTAAGACGAGCTTATTCTGGTTATAACAACTATAACGCTTTATTAAAAGAGAGTAATAGTGTTATTGTTTGGAATAATTATTTGCATACAAATAGTATTCTTGACGTAAAAATGTTTGCTAGGCGTTTATACGTTCTTGATAGAATCATTGACGTAAATGCAAATGCTCAAAAGACACCAGTTTTAGTTCAAGGTACTGAAAAACAAAGACTTACTTTGATCAATCTTTATAAAGAATTTGACGGTAACGCACCTTTTATTTTTGGTGATAATAACCTTGATCTTAACGTGTTAAAGGTGTTGCAGACTGGAGCACCTTACGTTTGTGATAAACTGTACACACTCAAAACGCAATATTGGAATGAAGCTCTCACTTATTTGGGTATTAGTAATATTAACATTCAAAAGCGTGAAAGACTGATAACTGATGAGGTAACAAGAAATCAAGGTGGAACTATCGCTAGTAGATACAGCAGGCTTAACAGCAGGAGAGAAGCGGCAAGGAAAATCAACGCTATGTTTGGCACTAATATACAGGTTAATTACCGCGAAGATTTCCAACAGGTTGACAATGACACTATTCCAGAAGAAGCAGGAGCAGATACGATAGGGGGTTCAGGTAATGAGTAAGTACACAACAGAAGTAAGATTTATCTGTGAATCCAAAAGCGGACTAGAAGAATCTAAAGGTGCTAGCAGTGTTGATGAGGTGATTGCTAATTCATGGAGCAAAATATTCACTTCAAAAGTGTCATTTTTTGATGAAGCGTATAGAAGTGTTTTGTGCCAGAAGATTTTGAAACATTATTATCTTAGAGAGATTGGAGCTGAGACGGTTGGTATTTGGATGCTTTGGATGAATACAAGGCTCGAAGAAATTATGCCATATTACAATCAGCTATATGAGAGTGCTAAGATTGAGTTCGATCCAATGCACGATGTAGACTTAACAAGGAAACATGAGAGAAATGTTGATGGTACAAGTAAAGAAGATGGAACTAGAACAGATAATACTACTGGTAAGAGAACACTTACAGGTAACAGAGATACAGATAGTACAGGTAGTAGTACGAGAAATACAACAAGTGGTAGCGATGAAACAAAGAGAGATTTGTATTCTGATACACCGCAAGGTGCTATCACTGGTTTGGAGAACGAGAACTATCTGACAAACGCAAGAAAGATTACAAATAATGTGAACGGAACTGGAAACGAGGAAACTAACACAACTGAAAATACTGGTACTAATTATAGTGAAACAGAAGATACAACTGGTAAGGTTGATGGTATTACAAGTAACACTGGCAGTAGTAGCACTACTGAGGATTATCTGGAAACTATTACTGGTAAACAGGGTACAGAAAGTTTTAGCAGTCTGTTGAATAAGTTTAGGGAAACTTTTCTTAACATTGATATGCAGGTTATTGAAGAATTCAGTGATTTATTCTTTGGACTTTGGTAATGAAAGGAGTGATATATATGTGCAAAACGCATTATTTCGAAATGTGGTGCTATAAAGTACTTCCACTTGTATATGATGAAAGCCTCAGTTATTATGAAATTTTATGCAAAGTTGTTGACTACATCAATAACCTTATTGACCAGGACAAAATTATAGGTAATGAGTTAAATGATTTGAAAAAAGAACTTGACGCTGTTAATAAATGGATTGATGATTTTGACACTAGTTATATTGAAAAAATTGTAACCCAATACTTATCAACAATGATATTTGTTGAAATTTCTAACAGTGGGTATATTATTTATAATATACCTGAAAATTGGGAGAGTATTACGTTTAACACAACTGGTTTAGACATTACGCTTGATTTACAACCAGAATATGGTCACTTAGTTTTAAGCTATTAACGAGAGGAGAAAAATAATATGAACAGACAGTATATTGGAGCAAGGTATGTGCCGAAGTTTTTTGACGATGGAAAGGGGAGTAGTGAGTGGCTTAGTGGTTTGAGTTATGAACCATTGACTGTTGTTACTCATTTAGGGAATAGTTTTACTAGTAAGAAGCCTGTTCCTGCTAATACTGAAATTACTGATACTAATTACTGGGTTGTTACTGGTAACTATAACGCACAAGTTGAAGAATATAGACAGGAAACTGTTAGGGTAGCTAATGGTCTTGCAACAGAAGTTGCAAATAGAGAAAGTGCTGATAATAATATACTAAAAAAGATTGGTGCTAAAGATGCAAATAAAACAGAAATTGTTTTATTTGGTGATAGTTGGGTTGACTATACTCACAACCCTAACAACGTAAGAATACCTCAGGTGTTAAATTCTTGCACTGGAATGGGTGTTCATAATTATAGCTATGGCGGAAGTGGATTTATTGCTGAGAAAGGTTATATGAAACAGATTGATGATTTTGTTTCTGATAATACGTTTGACCACACTAAGGTTAGTTGTTGTATCTTGATTGCAGGTCTTAATGAATATAACCCAATGACACCTAAAGAAACTTTTGTAACTTATTTACAGAATTGGGTTGACAAGTTAAGACAATATACTGACATACCTATTTATTGGTTCTTCGATTATAGCATGGTAAATGACGTTAGAGGTAATGGATTTAATAGGGACTTCTACGATCAGCAGGATTATTTTAATTATGTAGCAAATAATGTAGGCAGAAAAATTCACTGTCAAAATATGCAGGGGTGGGTAAGATTTGAAGAAAATAACAATTATTGGGATACAAATAATTATTATCACCCTAATGCTAATGGGTCTACTGAAGTGGGATTCAATATTGCAAGGGTAATTATGGGTCTTACACCAATTTTATACCAGTATTGCTATGTTGAAGGAACTTGGGAAAATAGTTCAAGCACGTTAAGTAAAATGTATGTTAAATACAATCTAAAAAATGACAGGTTATATGCAACTGTTGCTTGCCCAATTGCGGCATCTGGAACTAGTGCCCCTAGTATATATGAATTTGATGTTAATTATTCACATAGTACGCCAGCAGGGTTAGATACTAATGTAAAAATTACTGAGGGTATTATAACTACAAAATATGGAAAAGCAGTATACTTTTATGATACTGATAAGGTATATGGAAAGACTGTAGCTGGTTATATTTTAACAGAAATGATGTGCTATAGACAGTAATATTCTAGTGGTACAAGAAGTAACAATCTTGTACCACTTTTATTTATAACCTAGTACCATCCCGATGTCATTAATGGGGCAAAACAAAGTGCTAGCCTGTGAGCCTGCGAGGTCGGAATGGGCGATGGGGTTTGAAGTTAAAGGGGCAGTACAAAAAAGGGGGAAATATGAACGGGGTTTTTATCTTAATGGGGCA
>ERZ779843.2553-NODE-2553-length-17290-cov-10.254192_pt1 | contig 17290 bp, 15 predicted proteins | sample MGYA00511560_ERZ779843 | MGnify/ENA primary metagenome ERZ779843 (study PRJEB29588, sample SAMEA2158062) | human gut metagenome | biome: human gut; feature: human-associated habitat; material: faeces | place: Denmark | collected 2008/2010 ... | reverse complement strand
ACAACGATTACTGGGCCGGTGCGGTAAAACAGTGCGGCGGCATAAATAAAATGCCTACAATGGCCGACCTCGCAAAGATAGCGAGCTTAATATACAAGGGGAACCCGACAGTAGGAGCATACAATAATGTTACGAATTTAACCTATGAGTCAGATACGGCAACCTCTCTGGGCCTTCTTGACCCCGACTTCTACTTGTGGTCGGGTGAGGAGAACTCGGTGGCCTACGCATACTCCCGGGGCTTCTACGATACTGGTACGTTCTTAACCTACACCTACCGCTACCTTAGCAGCAAACATGCGATTTGTCGGGTAGATTAAAAAAAGCGGTCATTTGACCGCTTTTTTATAAACCCGATTCCCATTTTTTTGCGTCGAATTTTAAATCCTTAACTTTCATTTTCAATGAATCAAGATAAGGTTTAAATTTCACTAAAAGCTGAGTTTTTTTTAACATTAATTCCTGCGCTACAATCGAATTTTCACAGGCAATAACCATAACCCCTCCGCCAAGCATTGAATATGGTTTTGATTTAGCAGCAAATTTGGCACCCGCAACTTTCCCCCAGAATTTGTATAAATTATTGCGTGTCATTGCTTTTTTAATCTCTTTTTTTTCAAGCAATTCCGCAACAATTTCGCCTGTCTGAACAAAGTCTGTGTATAAGATTTTCTTCAAATTTTGCACTCCTGATTATTTGTGCTAATATAATAAAATGGATTGTAACCAATTAAATGATATCATAAAATCTTCCAAAAATATACTCATTATATCGCACCTTAATCCTGATGGAGACACTCTCGGCTCTATGTGCGGAATGTATTCGGCGATTAGAGATAACTTTAAAAAACAGGCAGATATGCTGCTGTTATCAAAAATTCCTTCTGTATATGAGTTTCTTCCTTACATAAGCGGAGCAAAACATATTGATGAATATGACAAATCACGCGAATATGATCTGGTTATTAATGTTGATATTGCTGCTTATGACAGGATGTGTGAGGCTTCGATACTCTTTGAGAAAGCAAAATTTACCGTAAATATTGACCATCATAAAACAAATAATTCCTATGCAGAATTGAATTTTGTTTATCCCGAATCAAGCTCTACAGGCGAAGTTCTTTTTGGATTAATGAAAGAAATGGGCTGGAAAATCTCTTTAAATACCGCAATTTCTCTTTATACGGCAATTTTAACGGATACCGGCTCATTCAGATTCGATAATACGGGTGTCAAAGCATTCCAATACGCTTCCGAACTCGTTTCTACAGGCGTTAAACCTTCTGATATTTATAAAAAATGTTATGAAAGTAATTCAAAAGAACTGGTTCAGTTTCAGGCATATTGTTTAAGCAAAGCGGTTTTTGAAGATAATGACAAAATAGCTTATTCTGTAATTTATAAGAAAGATATTGAAAAATTTAATGCCGGAGAAGATTGCACAGAAGGGCTTGCTGAAAAACTCAGAGCAATTATTACTACTGATGTGGCTTTTATTGTTAAACAAATCAGTGCTAATTTATCAAAGATTTCTATGAGAAGCAAGGTTATTGATGTTGCCGAAGTTTGTTCAATATTCGGCGGCGGCGGACATAAACAGGCTGCGGGATGTGTTATTAAAGCTTCACCCGCAGATGCTGCTAAAAAAGTGTTAGAAGAAATTAGAAAACAGGAAGTATGGCGGAAAAATTAAAAGAGAAATTGAAAGTTTTTTTTATAGCTTTTAAAAAGCTCGTTATTTCCATAATAGAAAATGATTTTTACGGAATGGCAGCCGAGATGGGTTTTATGGCTGTTATAGGAATTTTCCCGTTTATGCTTTTTCTTACGGCTGTTTTTGGCTGGATGGGAAATAAGGCTCTAATGGATCCTATTTTAATTTTCCTTTCAAGATTTATGCCCGATCAGGCAATAGAACTTATTATTACTGTCTTATCAGAAGCAATGATTTTTTCACACGGGCGTTTAATGGCTGTAGTCGGTATATGTGTTACACTGGTGCTTTCTACAAATGCAATGGCGGTTGTTTTAAAAGGTTTGAACAGAGCTTACAAAGTTGAGGAGACACGTAATTTTGTTTACACGAGGGCTTTGGCTTTGTTAATGGTGTTTGTGGATACAATGGTTTTATTTTTGACAATTAACTTAATTATTTTCGGGAAAGTTATCATTAATTTTCTTATCACACATTTCCATATGTCAAAAGTTGTAGCAATAACATTATTGACGCTCCGCTGGCCGGTAGCATTTGCAGCGTTATTTCTGATGGCATTTTTAAGCTATTATATCCTGCCTGATTTGCGCGGCAACGAAAGATTCAAACGAAAGAGCGCAATCCCCGGAACCTTTTTCTTTACAACATTCTGGCTTGTTGGTTCGTGGGGTTTTTCCATTTATGTTAACAATTTAAGAACATATAACATGGTTTACGGTACTATCGGGGCATTTGCAGTTCTGATGGTTTGGCTGTATTATACATCGGTTTTGATGTTAATTGGCGGAGAAATAAATTCTCAGGTTTATAATAAATTAAATGAAAAAGCAAGAGAAATTCAATCTGACTTAGATGCATTAAAGAAAAAGGAGGTATAATATGCAAAAAGCAACAATAGCGCGGATTTCGGGGGGGGGGGCAGCCGGTTGAACCGCTTACACAGGACATTAAAATTGTCACTGAAGGATTTACTTTAGCAGAGGTACTAATTACGCTCGGAATTATCGGAATTGTGGCTGCAATGACTTTGCCGACGATAGTTCAAAAATACAGAAATCAAGTTGTTGAGACGCGGCTTGAAAAATTTTATTCGACAATTAATCAGGCAATAAGGCGTGCGGAAGTTGATTACGGTGATAAATCTTACTGGTTTGAAAATCAGAGTAAATTGGAGCGTCATCAATGGATGAAAAAATATTTGTTGCCTTATATGAAAATAACAAAATATGAACAGATAACGGGTGGAACCAGCGGGATTATGGTATATTACCTGCCCGACGGCAGTGCATTTTCAAGTATAAACGGCGGTGAGGTTAACCGTGACTGGCTCTTCTGGCCGGGAAATCCTGATAAATGTCCTAATAAAGACAGTTCAACAGGTGTATGCCGTTTCTGGTTTTTCTATAGTCCTACTTCTGATGGTTTTTATAAGAACAAAGGATTGGAACCATGGCGTAATGGCGATACTGTTGAAGAATTCTACGATAATTGCCAGAACAGTAAGTACAGGTACAATTGTGCGGCTCTGATTCAGGCTAACGGATGGAAAATCCCTAAAAATTATCCGTACAAGGTCAAGTTTTAGCCAAACCTGACCTTGTAAACGCTGATATCCTGTTGACAATTACACCTTAAATGACTATAATTTCTTTATGGCTAAGATAATTAATGTAATTAAAGGGACAAAAGACATTTTACCTCAGGATGCTGAAGCCTGGCAAAGACTTGAAGAAAAAGCTCTGGAAGTTTTTACAAAATACGGTTATAAAGAAATTAGAACACCAATTTTCGAAGCAACCGAACTTTTTGCACGCGGTGTCGGCGATACAACTGATATCGTGAACAAAGAGATGTATACGTTTGAAAAAAGCGACCGTTCTTTAACACTTCGCCCTGAAAATACAGCAGGCGTTGTCCGTTCTTTTATAGAAAACGGTATGGCAAGGCTTTCCGCCCCTGTTAAATTGTGGTATAAAGGCCCGATGTTCCGTTATGAACGTCCGCAGGCCGGCAGACAAAGACAATTCCATCAGGTCGGAGTCGAAATGTTCGGAATTAAACAACCCGCTGCCGATGCAGAAGTCATTTTGCTTGCTGTTAATTATCTGAAATCGCTCGGGCTTAATGATTTGGAAGTTGAAATTAACTCTCTCGGCTGCCCGACCTGCCGTGAAGATTATAAAGCCAAAATAAAAGAAGTTTTGAAACCTGAATTTGACAATCTCTGTGAGGACTGTCAGAACAGATATGAGAAAAATCCTTTGCGTCTTCTGGATTGTAAAGTTGAATCTTGCAAAGAAATTTTTGATAAACCTGAAATTCAAAAAGTTATTCAATCTGATTTTATTTGCGAAGAATGTGCACAGCACTACAGTGAATTAAAATCTTACCTTGATAAAATGCATGTAAAATATGTCGAAAATAAACTCCTGGTAAGAGGTTTAGACTATTATAACAGAACAGTTTTTGAAATTAAATCAAACAACCTGGGGTCGCAAAACGCAGTCTGCGGCGGCGGACGTTATGACAGCTTAGTCAGAAATCTGGGCGGAGATGATACTCCTGCTGTCGGCTGGGCTATGGGTATGGAAAGATTAAACTCTCTCCTCCCTCCTGTTGAACCGAAAAAACTTGACGCTTATATTGTCTCAAATTCTCCTGCCGAAGCCTTTGCGCTTGCAGAAGAACTTCGTGCGGCAGGTAAGAATGTTGAATTTGACCTTGCTAATAAAAAATTCACCAAACAGCTTGAAAAAGCCGGCAAAGTCTCTGATTTTGCACTTATTCTCGGTGAAGACGAAATAAAAGAAAATACTGTATCGGTTAAAGATTTAAAAACATCACAACAGATTACCGTGAAACGCAGTGAGGTTTTAAATCAAATATAAGGGGTAAAAATATGCCAAGTCAGGTTAATGATGTTATAAAGCACTTATCAAATGCTTTTAGAAGAACTTTTGAAGATTACAAAGGTCTTTATCTTTTTGGTGCCTATCTTGACGGTAAGGAACATGAAGATGAAGATATTGAAATTGTCGCCCTGTTTGAGATAGAAGATAAGTCCAAACGAGAACAAATATGGCCTATTGTAGGTAAAATTGAAACACAGCTCGGTGTTTGTATTGACCTTTATCCATATACTCAAAAACAGTTTGAGGAAGATAAAGATATTTATGATGAGGTAATGGAAGAAGGCTTATTTTTTAATCCTCTGGGGATTATGGAAGATAAAGAAAACTGATATTATTGAAATAAAGAAAGGAAAAAGAATGGACAAAGTTACTATTCGTTCAGACAGAGAAACAGATTACAAATTCATGTACAAAGGCGAAGAAGTTGTTCTCGGTGCCGGAAAAATTATCAGTATAGCAGACGGCCTTGAACACGTTGTTCTTCCGACCTGTGCAATGAAAATTATGAACAATTTAATCGTTATAAAAGACGATGTAAAGTAGAATTAATGTGAAGGGAGGCATAGCCTCCCTGATTAAAAATGGAGGGTTAACAATATGCAAAAGTCAGTAATAGCGCGGGTTTCGGGGGGGGGGCAGCCTGAATCTGAGCACTACCTTGAAACTAGATTCAGATTATCACTAATTCCGGGAACAACAATGCGCACGGTGAATGTAGAGCCGTTATCCATTAGGAACGCATTTAGGAAGAATAAGCGAGCAAGCGGTTTTACGCTGGCAGAGGTATTAATTACTCTTGGAATAATAGGCGTTGTTTCTGCAATGACAATTCCTGCGCTTATTAACAGAACTCAGGCAAAAGAGCTTGAGGCCGGATTTAAAAAATCTTATTCTGTATTATCTCAGGCAGTTCAGCGTATGCAATATGAGGAAGGACTTTCAGAAGATTGGGAAAAAGAATTCGGCTCAAATACTTTTCTGCCTGTTTTTAGAAAATATCTGCTGAATTATGTCAAATGCAGCGGTAAACTTTGTGTTGATTCTGATATGTCTGTTGAAGGAGATAGTTTTAAAAGAGTATCAACTTATAAAACATACAATAAGTCTCAAAACGTTACTCTGGAATGGTTTGATGAAGGACAGATGATTATGGCCGACGGCATGTTTCTTATGGTAAATAATTCGGCTTCTCAGGCAAATAATCTTGTCCTCACTGTAGATGTAAACGGTATAGAGAAAAAACCTAATCTCTGGGGACATGATTTATTTTCTTTTCAAATCAAAAGCGGAAAACTTTTGCCTATGGGACATCCAAAAACTACTACTGATTGGGGAAGCCTGCCATGTAATGTAAACAGCAATGCACGGCACAACGGAATAGGCTGTGCATATCAGGTTTTTCAACAAAAAAACTATTTCAAAAATCTGCCGAGATAACTTCTTAAAGCAGAAAGTTCCTATAAAGAATGCGTATACAGGCTGACACGGTTATCAAATACTGCAAACGAAAAAGAGAGATTAAAGACTTTTCAATCTCTCTTTTTTTTGTTATAATTATAATCACAAGGGAGGACGTCATGATTTTAAATGATATAGCTGCTGAATTTTCTAAGTTAAATTCCGTAAATTCCGTTGTTTTGTCAGGTTCTAAGACAAGTCTGATAAATGACGACATGTCCGATTACGATGTCTACGTTTATTCAAGTGAATCTATTCCACTGGAAATAAGAGAAGATATAATTAAAAAATTTACTGATAAATATACTATAGGTAACACTTTCTTTGAAGACGGGGATGAATTATCAGTTTCAAAACCGAAGATATACATAGATATAATGTATAGAAATCTTGATTGGGCTTATAAAGAAATGAACTGGGTTTGGAGTAAACATAATGCGCGTCTGGGCTATACCACAGCGTTTATACATAACCTTAAGACTTCTAAAATCCTCTATGACAGAAATTATGAATTTGAGAGAATTATTGATGAGTTGAAACTTCCTTACCCGGAAGAACTCAAACAGAGTATTATTGATAAGAATTATCCTATGCTGAGAACACTTGAAGGGGCACCTTATTATAAACAGGTTGAGCTGGCCGTTAAGAGAGATGACCTTGTAAGCCAGAACCACAGAACAGCAGCTTTGCTTGCAAGTTATTTTGATATTCTTTTTGCATATAACTTGCAGACCCATCCTGGTGAAAAGAAATTAATACAGTATGCTAAAAAATATTGTAAACATTTACCTAAAGATTTTGAAGATGATGTTTCAACTGTAATTAAATCCGTAGGAAGTCCTCAGATTCTTCAAGCTTTAACTAAATTGCTTGATGAATTAGATGTTTTTCTTGGAAAATAGGCTTTTAATTTTTTTCCAGATTGCCTGCTGTGCTGCACCGGTGTAAGTTGTTATTACCATTGTAAGCACAAAGTAGAAATAAGTTGTCTGTACAGGATTATAAATCCAGTATATATCATGGTTTGCGCGTTCGGCAATCGGAATACCATTAATCTTTAAAAATATGGCGGTAATAATATACATTACAAGCAAATGATTTGCCATTATGTGATAAGTTGTTTTACCCATATAATTTATGAATTTGTTGTCTTTTACATACGGGTAAAGGACTTTTACAGTAAATAGAGATGCCCAAATTCCCGTTAAAGCGGTGAATATAGGTACTATAAGCTGGTCATCAAATCTTGCCCAGACAAGAACATAACTGAGGCCGATTCCGTGCGACGGGTCGTAATCTCTGTTAAACAGCCATAATACCGATTGAATTGCAACAACTGCAAAAAGCCATTTTACATTTAAAATGTCGTGTTTTTCTTCTATAAAATGCTTATAGAAATAACCGAGATATACAAAAAACATTGAAAACATTGTTCTTATTATAACAAGTGCAACAGGCGTTACTGCAATTACTTTAGAAAGCGGAATCGCAGCTACGCCAAGCAGTGTAAATACAGCAAGGTGGAAAAATTTATTATCCTTAATTCCGCGTAATACTCTGAATACAAATAAAAATGTTATCATTGTCATGAATAACTGTGTTACAAACCATAAAGGGCAGGATAAATCAAATTGGTGGCCGTTTAAGAAAGGGGTTATAAAGAAATTTTTCAAGCTTAACGGCATTCCCCACCATTTACCGGTCAACTTTGCAACCACAGCAGTTACTCCCATATAAAAAGTGCTGTACAAAAAATAAGGGAGTAAAAGAGTTTTCATTCTTTTGACAACAAATCCCGAAACATCATCAAGGTATTTTTCTTTGAAAAGATAACCCGATATAAAGAAAAATAATGCAAGCTGGAAGGAATACGGCGCAAACATTCCAAGAAGCGAGAATTCAAGATGGCCGGATACTACCAGAAGAATTGCCAGTGCCTTTAAGACGTTTACTTTGTTATCAAACATAAATATATCCCTTTCTTATGAGATTTTAACATAAAAAAAGCCGCATTTTCAGCGGCTTTATAAAATTATTCGTCTTTGGCTTTCAAATGTTTTATGACAGTCTGCGCAAACTGTTCCGATGATTGAAAATTCTGGCCGGTGATAAGATTATCGTCTTCTATTACATTAATTGTTCCAACCTCGTCTTCCATAAAAAATGCACCCTTTTCTTTTAAAGCATCTTCAAGGAAAAACGGTGTCAGTTTATCTTTTTTATAAGCAATTTCTTCCTCATTTGTAAATGCGGTTAATTTTCGTCCGTTCACAAAAGGTATCCCGTCTTTTTCTGCCGGAAGCAAACCCGCCGGCCCATGACAGATAGCTGCAATGATTCGGCTTTTTTCGCTGAAATAATTAACAATTTCTCCCATAAGTTCACTGTTTGCAAGGTCGTACATAGGGCCGTGTCCTCCGGGAAGAACGATTGCATCATATAATGTGTAATCAATACTTTCAAGAGGGGTTGTGTCTTCCAGGATTTTTTTTGCGGCTTTCCATTTAATATCTTCGATTAAATTATCACTTGCAGGGTCTATAGGAGCTTTACCGCCCTTTAAGCTCGCAACTGTTACGAAAAAACCTTCTTTCAAGAATGCCAAATACGGCACCGCAAATTCTTCAAACCAAACGCCTGTTTTATGGTGCTCGTCAAAGTGGTCTGCATTGGTAACTATCATAAGAATTCTGGTTCCGGGTTTTAATTCGCATCCTTCAAGAAATCCTTCTTCTATAATTCTGTTTTCTTCTGAATCTGGCATAAATTCCTCCTTTTTCAGTTGATTAAAACTTAAAGTCGGAAATTATAAAATTGCCGTGTTGTATATAACTATTCCTTATATTCTCTTGTCATTATGATGTTGTTGTCTTCATCGTATGCATTCGGCCCAATCCAGTGTGCAATAAGTTTTCCGGCAGGGGTGTAGACAAAAGTTTCTTCCTTAGAAACGCGCAGACTCATATTCATCAAAAGACCTGACGGCGTATATTTATATGCTTTATAAGGATATTCTGTGGAATCTTTTTTCTCCATATAAATTAAATTTCCGTCCTTTGAGTAATACCATACATAAAGCGGTATAGCATTATACATTACTCCGTAAGTCGTATCGGAAAAGAATGCAAGCACCCTGTTTTTTAATGTTGTGTTTGCACTGAGTTTATATGCCTGATTTTCTTTATAGTAATAATCTCTGTAAAAAGATTCGGCAAGAGTTTTGTCGATTTTATTATCGGAATATTTCAAAAGTTCTTCACGTGCGGAATTAACGTCAAAGCTTACTCCGCCTTCAAGAACTTCTGCATTTGCGGGTAAATGTAACAATATAATTATTAGAATTAATAAAATCCTTTTCATATTTTTAATTTAATTATTTTTATCAGATTTGTCAATTTTTTACAGAGAGCTTAATACCTCATCAACATGACCCTTAACCTTGACTTTGCGCCATTCCTTAGTGATTGTGCCGTTTTCATCAAGAATAAATGTTGAGCGGATTATACCCATGTATTTTCTTCCGTACATTGATTTTTCGCCCCATGCGCCAAAAGCTTCAGACAGAATATGTTCAGGGTCGGAAAGAAGTATAAAATTCAGACTGTGATTTTCCTTAAATTTCAAATGGCTTTTTATGCTGTCCGGACTAACTCCGATTACAACGGCTACGGAGGTTAGGCGGTTGAAATTATCACGAAAATCGCATGCTTCCTGAGTACAGCCGGATGTGTTATCTTTCGGGTAAAAATATAAAACAATTTTTTTCCCTTTAAAGTCGGCTAAAGAATATTCGTGTTCGTTACTTTCAGAATCAATCCCGTTTAATTTGATGTTTAAATAATCCATAATGTCCCTCTCTTTTTTTTCTAATAATATTATAACAACAAAAGACCTGAAATTTCAGGTCTTTTGTGAAAATTTTATTTAATTGTCTCTCTTGGTTTGTACCTCCTTTTATTCGTCTTTCGGTTTTTGTATTTTGCCTTCGGCTTCGGCCTGTGCTTTTAATTCTTGCAGTTTAGCTTCTGCCTGAGCTTCCGAGAGCGGGCCTGTTAAGCGTTTAGGCTGTTTAGGATTTGTGATATCCACAACGTAGTAAGCACCTCCGATATATTGTACTTTAGCGTTTAAGTGTGCAACTTTTGCTTTGCTTCCTAATTCTTCGGCTTTTACTGCGTTTGGATTATCATTAGGTTTATATTCTTTATCGCCTATTTTTACTGTAGGTAATACGAATTTGTCTCCGACATAAAGGTTAGTACCTTTTTCGTAACCGCTGGCTTCAAGCATTGCGGCAAGAATTTCGTTGTATTCTTTTGTGCCGACTTTTACATCATATCTGCCTTCAACGATTGTCTTAGGGTTTTGCTTATATTTAATTTCATGTGTAGGGGCTTCTTTACCCTGTTCTTGTTCAATTGTATAATCATAGTATTCCCTAGGTTTAATAGGCGGAATTTCAATTTTATCCGGGATATCAGGTTCCGGAATGTCTATTTTAATTGGTTCAATTTTGATAGGTTCCGGTGCTTTACGAGTTCTATCAGCAACTTTCTTTCTTGCCTCGATTTCTGGCCCGCCGCCATCGTATTTAACGTTTTTCATAGTGAGCAAGCCGCCGATTGCACCTGTTACGAAGCCCATAGCTGCTGCTTTGAGCGGAACACCCCAGTCAAATTTGTGTCTGCCGCTGGTAGTACCTCTGTATTCACGTTCAGTATTATAGTCTTGCTCGCCTTTATAAGCGAAGTCACCTTCAACCTGACCTCTGGCAGTGTAATCGGCAGAACCCTGATATCCGGCGGTACCCTGATATCCGGCAGTACCTTGATATCCGACAGTACCTTGATATCCGACAGTGCCTTGATATCCAACGGTACCTTGATATCCGACAGTGCCTTGATATCCAACGGTACCTTGATATCCAACGGTACCTTGATATCCGACAGTACCGCTATAGTCAGAACTCCATGGCACATCTTTTATTACAGTACCCTGGTCTTCTAGTATGCCGTTTTCCCATTTCTCCCAGGTAAATTCTGCCGGTACTGAACCGCTAACAGAACCCTGGAAGCCGGCACTGCCCTGATAGCCAACGCTGCCCTGATAACCAACGCTGCCCTGATAGCCGACGCTGCCCTGATAACCGACGCTGCCCTGGAAACCGGCAGTTCCCTTGTAATCTACAGAACCCTGATAGTCTACAGAGCCATTATAGTCTACAGAACCTTGATAATCTACAGAGCCGTTATGGGTATAATTTTGTACGATATGTTGTACGCCTTGGAAACCTACGGTACCGCTTACTTGTAAAATACCTGCGTAAGACTTATTAACAACTTTTGAGCATGCAAAGCCTTCACCGAGCGCACCCATTGCAAAACCGACTCCGGCACCTTTCAGCCCGCTTGTAAGAACGTGTAGGGCACGTTTGCCTGCAAGTTTATCTTTTTCTTTGTCTAAACCGCAGATATCAGCGCAGGCTCCCTGAAATTTTCTGTCTTTAAATTTTGCATTTATTGTGATATAATTCAATTCCTGTGCAATTTTCGGGTTATCTTTCAGGAATTGTTCACGTGTTTCAGGGTTTGCATATTCAGGATATTTTTCTGCAATTTCTTTTTCACGTCTTAGTGCTTCTTTTTCTCTGTTACCTCTTTTACGGTTTTGTACACTGGTCATATAATCGGCTTTTTGGTAGCCGTCTGCGTCGGTTTCATTTTCGTTAGAAATTCTTACGAAGAAATCTTTGAATTTATCGCTGCTGAAATTCCCGTCTTCATCGCAGAATGTGTCAGGGTATTCATCAACCATTTCTCTCATTTTCTTTGACAGAACTTTATGGTCAGGATTATTTTTATCATATCCCGGGTCATCTTCGCTATAGAATATTTGTCTTTTGGCAACACGTTCTTCCGCAATTTCTCTGTCGAGTTTTGCCTGTGCCATTGTTTCTATCAGCTCTTTGGTATCTTTTTCTTGAGTCTTTATCTCATCTTTTTTGGCATTTTGAAGGTCTTCTAATGCTTTTTGTTTAAGTTTTTCTGCTTTTTTTATGTCACCTTTTGCAATAGCTTCAGATATTTTTGCATCAGCTTTTGCCATATCATTCATGGCACCATTCAGGTATCTGTCTTGAAGAAATTTTGAAGCCATTTTATCTATATCTTCGTTCCCGATATTTACGGATTCAAGCAGGGCTTTTCTGTGTGCGACCATTCTGACCTGTTCATCCGTTAAGGTTGTACCTGGTCTTACGTAGCCTTCGTCTTCTTCTTTCAAGTCGAATTCACTGTTGAAGTTTTGTCTGGCTAATTCTTTATCTTCGTATTTTTCTAAATATTTTGCGTATGTATCTGCAAATTTCATAGTATCTTCCGGAGACGCAAATTCTTTAAGATATCTGTCTGCCAGTGCCACTCTTCCATCTGAGGATTCTCTCATTTGTTTCATGGCCTCTTCCATTACATATTTGTCTTTTGCGTAAAGCACATCAACAGTATCTTCTTTTAATAATGTTTTATCTTTTTTATATAATTCTGCATATTCTTTTTTGTATTGTTCAAGTTTTTGTTCTTGTAAAGCCTTGTTATCTTCTAACGGAACAGTATTTCTTGCGGCGTTTGCTTTTGCTGCCTGTGCTGTTACCGATAATTCAGAAGAACTTTCGACAACAAGACCTTTGTCTTTATTATCGGTTTTAATAGCTTCACCTGATAGTGCTTCTGAAGCATTGTTTTTTTCAGCCATTACTTGTCTAAATTTGTCTTTTGTAGCCTCATCCCAGGCATTCCATTGAGCCTGAAACTGTTCTTTTTTCTTTGCACTTAACGAATTCCACTGCTGCTCAGTGAAACCGAACTGCTTAAAGTCAATTTTTGTTGCACACATAATACATCCTTTCTGCATTTTTTCATGGTGGAAAAAATGCAAAGTTTATTTTATACTTCTCTATGTACTTATAAACAATTTTCATACGGCAAAATTGCAGAAAACTTTAATCATCTTTTCGTTAATTTTTGGAAATTCAGTGATAGCAAGGATTTACAGTAGAAAATTTAACTTAATATTTGTTAACATGTGTATATATACATTAAATAATAAAAACATATATATTACATGCCACATATAAAAAGTCAAATTATGAAATTTTGTAAAGTTTTGTCTAAAAAATGTCAATAATTTTGTATGTTAATCCGTTTATATATGTATAAAAGAAAATGTATTGTGTTAAGTGCAAAGGATTTGAGGTTTAACATGAAATATAACAAAGGAAACAGAAAGGCGTTAATTTTAGCTGTAAGTTCACTTTTAGCGTTGCAACAAGCAGTTATTACACCTTCTTTCGGAGCCAGCAGTATTATTGACGCAGGCGATAATATTTTAAAACCAAATGACCAGACAGGTAATTTTGAATTCAGGCCCGATGCGTTTAAAGATGATATTGGTTTTAAACATTTTCAGGAATTTGTTCTTGGAAAGGGCGATGTCGCAAACTTTATTTTTGAATGGTATAACAAACAATATGGCTCAAATCCTGATATTAAGTTAGAATCCGGTGATATTAGCAAATTCGTTACATTTATTGACGGCCAGGCTAATATTAACGGTATTGTAAATGCTCTTAATGCATTAAACGGAACTCTGAAAACTGACGGTCAGCTTATCTTTGTTGCTCCGGGCGGTCTGGTAGTCGGTTCAAGCGGTGTTTTGAACGTAGGTTCATTATCTGTGTTAACACCTACCGATAGTGCTTATCAAAAATTAAAAGAAGGTATGCCGACTGACATTCAATACAGCACCTCGGGAACAGTAAATAATGCTCAACTAATTGATAAAAACTGGGATCCTAATTCTATTGCTATAGGTAATGGCCCTATTTCCGTAGACGGCAGAATTATTGCAAGAGGCGATGTTGAATTAAACGGCGGTAAAATTGCCATAGGCCCTACCGGTGCTATTCTTGCAGGTATCGGTAAGAATACCGATACTTTAATGAATAAACCTGGAAGTATTGATAGTGCTGCTGTTCAAAGTAAAGCAGATGCACTTTTTAATGCATTGGTTAAAACTGATAACATGGATACCGGAAACGAATTTTCAACTTCGCACGGTAATATTGTTATTAAATCCAATGTAGGTACACAGGTTGATGCAGGCGGTATGTTAAGAACATACAGTGCAGGTGATATTTTAATTGATAACACAGGTCTTGATGGTGTGATTATCAACGGTGAAGTTGCTAACTCAAACGGTAATCTTACTATTACAAATGCTGCCGGAAAAATTGCATCTGCCGATACTGCTGTTATTAAAAATAAAGGTAATATGACAATCCTTAACCATGAAAATGGTACAGGTATTGATCTCGATGGTGAAGTTACAAATACCGGCACAATGAAAATTACAAACGAAACCGGCGCAGACGGCCTGATTATACGCGGTAACGTAACTAATAACGAAGGTGCAGCTACTATTACCAACAAGGTAAACAGATTAAACGTTGAATCAAAAGCAAATGTCGTTTCAAATGGTAAATCATTATTAATGGAAAACTCCGGTGCAAACGGTATGCACATTATGGGTCACGTTGATCAAAATAATAAAGGTACTCTTGATTTCAAAGGTACAAATTCTAACATCGTAATCGGCGATAATACTGATAATGATTTCTATGTAACATCTGACGGCGAAACCACTTTTACTGTAGATAACGGTAACCTGTATAATTATGGTGTTGCAAAAACATTAATCCAGACAACTGACGGTGCTAATTTAACAATGAAAGTTACAAACGGTGCCATCGGTAAAGAAGTAGGCCCTTGTGACGGCGATTCATGCACAGGTATAGGGACTCAGGCAAGAGATTGGACAAAGTCAGTTAACGTAAATGTTGACGGTGTAATTACTGCCGAAAGCAAAGGTAATAACGCTCTTATTAACCTTGCCAGTGCAGGTAAAGATATGAACCTTAATTATGTTAAGTCTGACGGAAGAGTAATTCTTCTTGCGGATGATATTAATAATAAGGCAACTGATACCAAACCTACCTACAGTATTTTAAATCGTGCTAAAGAGCCTGATACAATTAATATTGAAGGTACAGGAATTTCCGTTATTGCCGGTAAAGATATCGGTGAAAAAGGAAAGAAAGTTACTTTCAGACAAAATGGTGTTAAAGATATTTTTGACGGTGATGATGCAACCAAACCACACGTCCCGGACTATACATCAAAAAATTCTCAAGGCGTTGACATGCTTGCAATCCGCGACATTAACGTAAAAGGTATGGACGCTGATGATGGTTCAAAACTTGATACCAATGTTTGTGCAATGATTGCAAGAACAGGAAGTATTGATGCAGAATTTTCAGGTAATACTTATATAAGAGAAATTACTGCGGATAAAAATATTGACCTCGTTACACGCGGTAAAAACCTCTATATAGAAAATTTAGGACTCGTTCCTACTTATGCCCAGGATTACTATGGACAAAATAAAGATGTTGTTCCTGAAAAAGTAACAATTAAAGCATTAGACCTCGGCAGCTACTGGGATGAAAATGAAGCTCCCGAATACGAACATGCAGCTGACTCTACTGTTGTAATTAAAAATGGTAAAATTAACGGTACAACAGAAGGCAGACCAAATACTCAGGATTTGACTATCACAGCAGATAATGCTTACGCAGGTGGTTATTACTTCAATATGGGTAAGCACAGAGGCGAAGACGGTAAATCAAAAGTTACGGCTGATGACTTCACAAATCCTATCAAAAATTCTGATGGCGAAAATATTTCTATAAGAGGTAAAGCTGTAAGACCTGAAGATGTTAAGGCTGTAGGCGGTGACCCTGAAAATCAAACACAAGCGGGTGGTAATGGCCGTAACTACTATTATGGCGGCAGTGAACAAGGAAATGATCCGGATTATGATAAAGACGGAAGCAAAGTTCATGATGATGACAAAGGTACTGATAAAGATGACGACAACCTTGTAGTTCCTACAGAACCAACTGAACCAACTGAGCCTACAGTTCCGACCGAACCTACTAAGGATACGGAACCAACAGAACCGACAAAAGACACGACTCCAACAGAACCAACGGAGGATACAACTCCTACAGAGCCGACAAAAGACACGACTCCGACCGAGCCAACGGAGGATACAACTCCTACAGAGCCGACAAAAGACACGACTCCTACCGAGCCAACAGAGGACACAACTCCTACGGAGCCGACAAAAGATACGACCCCAACCGAGCCAACAAAGGACACAACTCCTACGGAACCGACAAAAGATACGACTCCAACCGAGCCAACAAAGGATACAACTCCTACGGAACCAACTAAAGAAACTCAACCATCAATTGACAATGATGATGTAGGTAAACTAACCTGGGTTCAACGTAAAGATATCTCAGACGGTGTTCCTGTAATTGATAAACGTCAGTATATGAGATTTGATCTTAATTCAGAAGCTGATATGGTTGAATTTGAGTCAGACTCAGGTGCAGATGCAATTCTAAACATCTCAAGAGGCGGTGTACAACTTTCACATAATAAAAAGTTAAAAGTTGGTGATATAATCCCTGTAAAAGTTAAATACGGTGATTTAGAAATCAATGCAAATGTAAAAATAGTATCAGCATCTGATGTAAAAGCCGGAGGTGAATTCATCGACCTTGATCAGGCTACCGCAAACAAACTTTTATATTTGAACCTGATGCTTGATGAAACCGTAAACTACGCTGAAGCAAATATGAAACCGGTAATAAACACAATGCATATACAATAAACAAAACAATCTCAAATCAAAAAGCTCTGCCAAAAGCAGGGCTTTTTCTTATTTTAATAAAAATAGCAAGGGAGAGATTGTCTTGCTCAGCGGCGTTAAACGGGTCTTCGGTTGCCGCCTGTATGATTTTGTCATTCGGGCGTCAAACCTCCGCCCTCTGCCGCTTCGCGCTCGAACTCAATTTGAGTTCTCTCCCATACCCCTTATTATAATAAAAAGAGGATTAGGAAAGAATCCTATCCTCTTTTTATTAGCAAGGGAGAGATTCGAACTCTCGACCTCACGGGTATGAGAGCCATCTTTGATATAGAAAACCAAATATTTACAACTATTTGAAGCTTATGAAACTTATTCATAAATTCGTGAAATTGTATATGAATTACCCACCCATTACCCATGGATTTTATAT